>Ga0247844_1004924_pt1 | contig 17547 bp, 11 predicted proteins | sample LaCtaG_FD_192421 | JGI IMG/M metagenome (GOLD analysis project Ga0247844, IMG submission 192421) | Freshwater microbial communities from meromictic Lake La Cruz, Castile-La Mancha, Spain - LaCruzMarch201714.5m_1 | ecosystem: Environmental > Aquatic > Freshwater > Lake | place: Spain: Castile-La... | reverse complement strand
CTCAAAGTTAGCGAATTAATAATTAACAGCCAAATTAATTAAGGTTAATTCATCTTTACTTTCAAACATTTATCTTTGAGTATCGTATTGACTTATTGATGATTAGAAGTTTTCTTTCAAACACTAGCTATCGGGACGGTTTTCAGCGGTTTGACGCGTTAGAAGTTTCGTGTTCCGTGTTCCGTGTTGCGTTAAATAAAGAAACGTGTCTAACTTCCCCATTTCGGGGGTTGGGGGGCCTATCCATTTTCTCACTTTTCGTATTTAGCTAAATGAATTTTCTCACCAGTAATCGATCAATAAATGTGGGTACAGTTTTTCTTGTACTTACTGTTCTTTTGTATTTAGGTGTTCAATTTTTCCTACAAGGAGAAGTTGCGGATTTGCCGCGCAATGAATTTGAACACATATCGTCAGCAGAGGCAACATCCTGGACCGGATTTGAAAGTTTGGATAATGATTACTTCATGGTTGCCAATAACCATTTCCCAAGTTTCAGGAAAAAGACACAGCTTATATTTGATAGAAATACCAATTCGCAAGTTGATTTTCCCAACAGTACAAAGCTTGAATTTGTTGAGAAAAGTGGAAAAAACATACCCTCAGAAAATAGCGGATTTGAATTTCGTGCTGCTAACGGGAGTGAGATTCGTGCTGCTAACGGGAGTGCGAATTTAAGTAGCAACCCCGTTAGCATTACATTTCAATCCACAAACATCATAAGCAAGACCAACAATCCTATCATTAGCGGAATACAATCACCAATTCCTTTCCGTACATTTCAATCATTTTCCAACACCTCTTCCAACTCCTTTTTAGCCAACAATTCCCTGTCATTAACCACCGATTTATCAGCCAATAATTCCCCTATGCTCATAGATGGTGAAACTAATCCGGGTGACCCAGGCGTGCCGGTGGGCGATGGAGAATTTATTCTAATTGGATGCTTACTAGTGTATGGCATGGTGTTGAAATTGAAATCATTAATGAATGTTAGCGCTCGCTAAATCGTAGCACAAAATGAATTTTATGTTGTTTGTCATAATTCTAAAATGACAATTTGAATCTATGGATTTACAGAACTGCTCTGTTTTCACTCCTTATTGAACGATTTTTTCACTTCTTATCGGTACTAGTTCATTATTTTTGCATCCTACAAAAAATGGAACAATTCATGGTACAAAAAAAACTGCCTCTATTTATAAAATTCATTGTTATAGCCATACTATTTGTTGGCAATGGTTTCGCTTATTCTCAGTCGGAAGGATTAAAAACCAATATTGTCAATGGAGCCAATTTTCTAGACACCCAGGGAAATGTGATCAACGCCCACGGAGGTGGAATACTTAAAGTGGATGGTTTCTATTACTGGATTGGCGAAAACAGGCATGATGATGTGCTGGTGTCTTGCTACCGGTCAGCAGATTTGGTTCATTGGGAATTCCGCGGCAATTTGCTTACCCGATCCTCGAATCCCGAATTGGCTAATGCCAATATTGAACGCCCAAAAGTGATTTACAACGAAACGACTAAGCAGTTTGTAATGTGGATGCACTACGAATTGAGCCGCGATTATAGTTATGCCCGTGCGGCAGTGGCTTATTCCTCCAATATTGAAAAACCATTTACGTATCTCAAGAGTTTTCGGCCGTTCGGCAATATGTCGCGCGACTGCACCCTTTATAAAGACGAGGATGGCACAGCCTACTTTTTGTCGGCAGCGCGCGAGAATTACGACATGATGTTATACAAATTGACGGACGATTACCTAGATACAAAAGAGCAGCTTGCCACACTTTGGCCTGGAGGACACAGAGAAGCACCAGCTTTGGTAAAACGCGGTGAGTATTATTTTCTGATGACTTCGGGTTGCACAGGGTGGGCTCCAAATCAGGCAAAATATGCCTACTCCAAATCAATTTCAGGACCTTGGTCGGAGCTTCAGGATATTGGAAATACAACTACTTTTGATACCCAGTCGACATTTATACTGCCAATTGAGGGAAATAAAACAACAAGCTATTTATACATTGGCGACCGCTGGGATGGGAAACAATACTTTAACTCCAAGAATATTTTCTTACCTTTGACGTTCCAAAATGATACGGAAATGGAACTGAATTGGGTAGGAACATTATTGCCAAATATATTAACTGGTGAACTTTTGACTCCTTAAATACAACAAAAAAAACATTAAAACAAACACAATGAAAAAACTGATTTTTCCGCTACTATTTTTGGGGGTGTTGTCATTGACAGCTCAAACTTCCACTTCAAAAATTACCATTCAAGCCGACCAAGGCAAAACAAAAATCAACAAAGAAATTTACGGACAATTTGCAGAGCATTTGGGTACTTGTATCTACGGCGGTATCTGGGTGGGCGAGAATTCTCCCATTCCCAACACAAATGGCTACCGTAATGATGTGCTGAATGCATTGAAACAACTTCAGATACCAGTTTTACGCTGGCCGGGTGGATGTTTTGCCGACGAATATCACTGGATGGACGGCATTGGAGCCAGAGAAAAACGCCCAAAAATGGTAAACAACAACTGGGGTGGGGTAGTAGAAGACAATAGTTTTGGTACGCATGAGTTTCTGAACCTTTGCGAAATGTTAGGTACAGAGCCATACCTGAGCGGAAACGTGGGTAGCGGAACGGTGGAAGAATTGGCAAAATGGGTGGAATATATTACGTCGAAAGGTGACAGTCCGATGGCCAATTTGCGTCGCAAGAATGGTCGTCAAGATCCATGGAAAGTAAAATACCTGGGTGTAGGTAACGAAAGCTGGGGATGTGGCGGTAGCATGACACCTGAATATTACTCGGATCTTTATCGCCGTTATTCAACTTATTGTCGCGAGTATGACGGGAATAAATTGTACAAAATAGCCAGTGGTGCCAGCGACTACGATTATAACTGGACGGAAGTGTTGATGAAAAACGTGGGTGACCGCATGAGAGGTCTTTCGCTTCATTATTATACAGTTACAGGCTGGAATGGCTCAAAAGGTTCGGCTACCAAATTTGACAAAGATAGCTATATGTGGACCATGGCAAAATGTTTGGAAATTGAGCCTGTGGTGCAAAAACACATTGCCATTATGGATAAATATGACCCGAAAAACCAGGTTGGATTATTGGTGGACGAATGGGGAACTTGGTGGGATCAGGAACCGGGAACACATCCTGGATTTTTGTACCAACAAAATACCATGCGTGATGCTTTTGTGGCTGCGTTGACCTTGAATATCTTCAACAAATACAGCGAACGTGTAAAGATGGCCAATATCGCACAAGTGGTGAATGTACTTCAGGCAATGATTTTGACCGACGGGCCAAAAATGGTGTTGACACCTTCATATTATGTCTTCGATATGTACAAAGGCCATCAAGATGCAACTTATCTTCCACTTGATTTGCAATGCGACTCGCTTTCTTCGGCTGGCAAAAAGTTTCCTGCAGTAAGTGCTTCGGCTTCCAAAAATTCGAAAGGACAAATTCATATCACCATTGCCAATGTTGATCCCGACAAAGCGCAACAAATTGAAATTAATTTTGCCAACGTGAAAATTGATAAAGTAACAGGAACCATTCTAACAGCCAAAGGTGTTGACTCCTATAATACCTTCGAAAATCCAAATGTAGTAGTTCCGGCAGCTTTTAAGGGTGCAAAGGTTACTAAGAACGGACTTGCCATTACTTTGCCAGCAAAATCGATTGTTTCGCTGGAAACTTGGTGAGATCATCAATCTCATTAATGAAATGATACAATAGGAGAAGAAAACGATCCTAATTTGAAAGTAGACAGTGTAAAATCTGTCTACTTTTGCACTTTAAATATATTACAGTAAAACTTTCAATCCAATTAAACCAAATATCAAATGAAAAGAACAACCATTGTTTTTTGTCTACTAGCCTCTTTTTTTGCCGGCATAATAGCGCAAGAAAAAACAGTCAACGATTGGGAAAATCCTGCTATTTTCCAAATCAATCGCGAACCGGCTCGTGCCACTTTCCTTCCCTTTGCAGATAAACGTTCTGCCATAGCAGACTTGTACGAAAGTTCGCCTTGGTATTACAATTTGAACGGTAACTGGAAATTTCAATGGTCGCCAACACCAGCACAGCGTCCAGTAGATTTCTTTAAACCCAACTTTGATGTCACCAATTGGAAAGAAATTGCTGTTCCTTCCAACTGGGAATTGAAAGGTTACGGAATTCCTATTTATACCAATATGGCCTATCCGTTTCCAAAAAATCCTCCATACATCGACCATTCCGATAATCCGGTTGGTTCCTATCGCCGCAACTTCGAGTTGCCGGCCAACTGGAACAATCGCCGCGTGTACCTACATTTCGAAGGTGGAACAGCAGCCATGTATATTTGGGTGAATGGTGAAAAAGTTGGCTATTCGGAGAACACCAAGAGCCCCAATGAATTTGATATTACCAAATACGTAAAAGCGGGCAAAAACCTGGTGGCAGTAGAAGCGTATCGCTGGAGCGACGGTTCTTATCTGGAAGATCAGGATTTCTGGCGCTTGTCGGGCATCGACCGCAATGTTTATCTTTATAGCACAGAGAATGTCCGCATTGCCGATTTCTTTGCCCGCCCCGATTTGGATGGTGCTTACAAGAACGGTTCTTTATCGGTGGATGTAACATTGAGCAATTACAATAAAACTGGAAAAACCGGACAGGTAGAAGCTTTATTGCTTGATGCCAATGGCAAAGAGATTTTTAGCCAAAGCGTAAAAATCAATGCCCCTGCCGAAGGAAAGAAAGAAGTTAGTTTCTCCAAAAACGTATCTTCTCCTAATCAATGGAGCAGCGAAACGCCTTATCTTTATTCATTGGTATTGACCTTGAAAGATGAAAACGGCAAGTTTATCGAAACAGTTTCTACCAAAATCGGTTTCCGCAAAGTGGAACTGAAGAATGGTCAATTATTGGTGAATGGAAAACGAATCATGGTGCATGGCGTAAATATCCACGAGCACAACCCGGTAACTGGACATTATCAAGATGTGGCTACCATGATGCAGGATATCCGCGTGATGAAGCAACACAATGTAAATTCGGTTCGTTGCAGCCATTATCCAAACAATATCGATTGGGTAAAACTGTGTGACAAATTTGGTATCTATTTGGTGGACGAAGCCAATATCGAAAGCCACGGAATGGGATACGGTCATGAAAACATGGCTTTCCATGCCGAATGGGACGCAGCTCACATGGATAGAACCATTAGCTTGGTGGAACGTGACAAGAACTCTGCATCAGTAATTTTGTGGTCACTTGGAAACGAAGCCAGCAACGGCGATGTGTTTATGAAAACCTACAAATGGATTAAAGAACGTGACAAAACCCGTTTGGTTCAATTTGAACAAGCTGGAGAAAAAGCGAATACCGACATTATTTGCCCAATGTATCCAGGCATTAGATACATGAAGGAATATGCAGCGCGCGAAAAAGTGACACGTCCGTTTATTATGTGTGAATATTCGCATGCTATGGGTAATAGTTCTGGTAACTTCAAGGAATATTGGGACATTATCCGCGGCAGCAAAAACATGCAGGGTGGTTTCATCTGGGACTGGGTAGACCAGGGATTCCAAATGACCGACGAAGCGGGTCGCAAATACTGGTCTTATGGTGGCGACATGGGCAGCCAGCATTATACCAACGACGAAAACTTCTGTCACAACGGTCTTGTGTGGCCCGACCGCACGCCAAAACCTGGATTATTGGAAGTGAAGAAATTCTACCAGGATATTTACTTTACAGCCACACAAGCTGAAAAAGGATTGATTACCGTTGAAAACACTTTCCATTATAACAACCTTCAAAACTACGACTTCAAGTACGAAGTATTGAAAAATGGTGCAGTGATCAAGAGTGGTTCTTTCGACCTCAATCTGGCTCCCGAATCTCAAAAGCAAGTGCAATTGGCTATGCCAGCAATGCCTGCTGCCGATGGTGTGGAGTATTTCATGAATGTGTTTGCTTACACCCGCATTGGTTCGGAAGTAGTTCCGCAAGGACATGAAGTGGCGCGCGAGCAATTCAAACTGGGCGAAGGCAAGTTCTTTGTAAAAACCAACGCTACGGGCGATGCACCCAAAGTAAAAGACGAGAACAACAAAATTACTTTAAATGCGGCTGGCGTAGAAGTAACCATCAACAAATGGTCGGGACTGATTGGTGGTTTTAAAGCCAACGACACTTGGTGTTTAAACCAAAATCCATCACCTAACTTTTGGCGTGCGCCAACTGACAATGACTTTGGCAATGGAATGGCAAACAAAACCAACGTTTGGCATACAGCAGGTAATAACACTTCTGTAAAGAAAATTGAAGTGAAAGAAGAAGGTGGTAAAGCGATTGTTACGGCTGATTTATTTTTGAAAGATGTAGCTTCCGATTACCAAATAGTGTACACTATGAGTGCCGATGGTGCATTGACAGTGAATGTTCATTACAAAGCTGGCGTCAATGAATTGCCCGAAATGCCGCGCTTTGGTATGATTATGACGTTGGACAAGGAATATGACAACTTCGAGTTTTATGGTCGCGGACCGTGGGAGAATTATGCCGACCGTAACCACTCTTCGCAAGTAGGTGTTTACAGCAGCAAAGTGGCCGATCAATATGTGCCTTACACCCGTCCGCAAGAAAATGGTTACAAAACCGATGTTCGCTGGTTGACATTAACCAACAGCAAAGGAGCTGGAATCCAAATCGAAGGACTGCAACCTATCTGTGTAAGTGCGTTGAATAACTTCCCGGATGATTTCGATGAAGGATTGACCAAGAAAAACCGCCATACTAATGATATTACGCCACGCAGAGAAGTGGTGCTGTGTGTCGATTTAGCGCAGAGAGGACTTGGTGGTGATAATAGCTGGGGAGCATTACCACACGAACCTTATTTGTTGAAAGCCAAAGAGTACAGTTATGGTTTTGTGATTAAGGCCATTAAATAAAAAGTTCTATTATTGAAAAAGCCTTATAAGCAATTGCTTATAAGGCTTTTTTTGGTGCGTGCATAATTCCAATCTTGGACGGCAGGGTTGTTAGGATTAGAAATAATTAGCTACGCTGACCTTTGGTTCCCACCCACGAGCGACGCTCAACTTCCGAGCATCTAATTAATTACATATCCGGTTGGACGGGGTAATTTTTGACCACCTGCCGTATATGTATTTCTTATCTGATCGCCGCTACGGGGCTGACATATCGGGGCCAAAATTGAATATCACCACATTTATAAGTTACTTATTACTATCAGAGTTTATATTCATTTTATCTAAATCAAATGCCTCTCTATAATTAACATTATTTTTTAATTCAACAAACTTACAAAACTCTGGTTTCCTAATTTTCAATCTACGTATCGTATCATCTAATATTTTATTGTTTAAATCACATTCATAAACAATTTGGATATTTTTTATTTTTTCAAAATACATTGAATCAGTTTTATATTGGTCGTAATCAGGTTTAAAATATTGACAATACAATAATAATGTGATTGAGTCATTTGGGAGTACTTTTGAATTAGAGCCAACTCTAGTTAAATCCATTTTCACATCGTTAACTACTCCCCCAAAACATGATTTTAAAATTATTTTTTTTTGATTTGAAGTTTCCTTTTTAATTGGAAAATAAACTATAATCTTTGTATAATTTCTAATTACAACAGTTACATATATATTATAAATCTTTCGATTGGGATCTCTACTGACCATTATTCTTTCGATACTACAATCAATTTCTGAATTTTCGGTTTTTTTGGCACATTCACTTAGTATGAATACTAGAATTAATCCTATAAGGAGAAAATTATATTTTATCATTTGTCGAAGTATCATTTAGTTTGATTAATATAGCTTTTGTAAACTCTAAGAATTACATTTCTAAAATCATCTGTTGTGTTTTTCCATGTTGGGGAATTGAATTGCAATTGATAAGTTCTGACATTAGATTTTGATTCTTCTCCAATTCCCATTTGCCCATGACCAATTTTTTCATGAACACCTAATGAATTTTGAATATTAGAAACTGTAGAAAACATAAATCTATTATCCTTCTTACCATCGTAATTAACAGATGCGGTTATATATGTTTTCCCATCAGATTTCCCCTCTGAAGCATATTGACCTGAATCTAAAGTTGGATTGTTATATTTATCAGTTACTTGTTTATCATCTGGGCTAACGACAACAGATACAGCGCCATTTGCGAGATCACTCATTTCAACATTTTTCATATCAGATAAAACGTCAGTAAAAATATTTGAATAAGCATTAGCAGTTAATACTGTATTTTCAGATTGTGTGTCGATAAAATTAGGCATTGCTTTTATATCCTTCGAATCTCCTAGCCCTCCTGCAATTAATGCTAACTTAACAAAATTCTGATCTCTGATAACAATATGATCCGTTTTTTTATCTATTTCATTACTATTATGTTCAATAAATTTACCATCTCGATTATAAACATCATCCATGCCATCAGGGTCAATTCTATTCACAGGATTGCCACTACACCACGCATACGGGCTTATGCTATAATACTTTTCACAATGTGGGTCGATGGTAGGTGTACTTGGCAAGGTGGCATAGTAATTACGTGCTTGAGAATCATACTCATCCAATCCACCCATTTCGATATATTCTTTTCCTCCATATTTACGTGGCTGAATGGAAGAGCCAAGAGTAGAAGTAGTTTCATACCAAGGCAGTCCGCTTGGATAATACGAAGTACGTTGAAGGGTAGAAGCAGCTACGGAGTTATTATTTACCATGATATACTCTAATGATTTTACCATCTTTCTTTTGAATTACTATTAGTGCAACTCCACCAACTTCACCCGTTTTTAAACTCCCTTCAACAACCCAAACCTCACCTTTCAATTCTGCTGTATATGGTTTCTCTCGATAAATTATATTTCCATATATAGGAAGCCATACTGCGAGAGCAATTTTTATAGCTGTTTCCTTATTTGGAACAAATCCATTTATTGGTATATATCCTCTATTATAACTTTTGTTTGCAGTTATTGTTTGAATAAAAATAGCAGGATATAAGAGTATAAAAAGCACGAATAATTTGACGTTCATTTTGGTTTTCATATTTGCGAATTGAATTAAATTTAAAATTTTATAACTGGTGCAGAAGGGTTAAATGTTTCGGGAAATTTTGGGATTACAATTGGCTTATGTTCAATATTTGCATCATTTTTATTCTTTCTCGTAGGATCATTTGAATCGCTAGGCATTTTTTTGTCTAGTATCTCAATTTTACCACTCATTGGATCATACTTTTGAAATGAACCATCTGGAGTTGAAACAAAAATAGGTTGACCTTCCTTATTAGAAATTCCAATATCTGTTTTAATATTAGTTTCTACTTTATTTTCTTGATCACTGTTAACATTACCATAATAATCCTTTGAACCCGAAAATGAATTATCATCCCATTTCCCATAAGAATAATTGCCATGAGTATGCACTGCTCCAGCATTTATAGAACCAATGGGTGTATTTGGAATAGGAACAGTATATCCAGTTTCTCCCATATTAGGACTAGTATATGTATATCCTATACTACCATTAACATCTTTTATCGTATACAATCTTGATCCAAATTCTTGTCCAGATCTTATAGAATTATCATTATAAATCATACAAAAATCTTTTGAAGCAGCTTCTCTTGAATTAAAGAAATCTCCAGGGTCTCTCCCATCTGGGTCAACAAATCTCACCGGATTTCCACTACACCACACATACGGACTTGTACTATAATACTTTTCACAAAGTGGGTCAGGCGTAGGTGTACTTGGCAACGTAGCATAATAATTACGTGCTTGAGAGTCATACTCATCCAATCCACCCATTTCGATATATTCTTTTCCTCCATATTTTCGTGGCTGAATGGAAGAGCCAAGAGTAGAAGTAGTTTCATACCAAGGCAGTCCGCTTGGATAATACGAAGTACGTTGAAGGGTAGATGCTGCAACTGTACCGCTATTTTTTGTATAAGCAGCTTGCCATACTTCGTGGATATTGCCTACATGGTCTTTTCGGAAATAATTGTATTGTATGCCATTTAAGTAGTTATTCACATCGGGTATAACAGCACCGGTTATATAACCTTCGGGATTGTACAGTTTTGAGAAACTATAATTGTCAGTATAAATAGTTGTTCCGTACATATTTACTGCCGATTTAGTAATGTTATATTCTTTATTGTCGATATAAATTGTACCACTATATATGTATGAATTAGGATTGTAATTGAAATTATTTAAATTATTTTCAGTGATTGAAATAGGTATCGTCGTTTTAAGGCTATAGGTGTAGTAGTCGCTACGTAATTTTTGACCACCTGCCGTATATGTATTTCTTATCTGATCGCCGGTACGGAGACGCTATGCCGAACCTGAGACGGGTTATCGTAAATTGGGTTTATTTATCAAAAAACACTTTTAGTACCTTGCCGTCTTTTTTTTGAATTTCAATATATGGAACACCACCTTTAGATTTGGGAGAGAGTGTACCCTCGACAATCCATATGTTATTTTTCAATTTCACGATATAAGGTTTTTTTCGAAATATTCTATCTCCATAAATTGGAAACCAAATAGCTTCAGCAATCTTAATTGCTGTTACTTCATTAGGCACAAAACCAGATTTAGGAATATAACCGAATTGGGTTTTTCTATCATCTGATGGTTTTTTTAGTGAACCACCAAGAATAGTCGAAGTTATCAAAACTAATACTGCTATCAGTAAGCTTCTTTTTTCAATGATGTATAATAAAGTTCTCATAAATCTATTATTTTTTTTATTTAAATAACTATAAAAGACTCCATGGTTCTTTCGGAGCTAAAGGTGTTGGTGTCGGTGTCGGAGTTGATATTGGTGTCGGAGTTGATGTTGGAGCTGATGTTGGATTAATGTTATTCTTTCTTTCCGGATCTTTTGCATCGCTTGGTAACTTAGTATTTACTACCGTTGTTTTAGCACTTTTCACGTCGTACTTTTTTAAAGATCCATCTGTGGTCGCTAAATAGCCATCAATTTTTGCATTAAAATTTCCCCATTTATCTTTGTTTGAAAAATTATTATTATCAAATCCTTCATCATATTTTCCATGTGAATGAATGTCTGCTACCGCTCTGTTTCCTTTAGGAGGACTACTCACCGTTACGTCAGCACCATCACTTGAACCTACGCCAGCTGGTGTATATGTGTAACCTGATTTTCCAGCCTTTGTTTCACGGTAAATAGTTGAACCATATTCTCTTCCGTTTGTAATTGATTGACCGTTATAGAACTTACCCCAATCATTGGCTGCTGCATTTGCGGTTAGAAAAAAATCCCCAGGGTCTCTCCCATCTGTATCAACAAATTTTACAGGATTCCCTTCGCACCACGCATACGGACTTGTACTATAATACTTTTCACAATGTGGGTCAAGTGTAGGTGTACTTGGCAAAGTGGCATAATACTTCCGTGCTTGAGAATCGTATTCATCCAATCCACCCATTTCGATATATTCTTTTCCTCCATATTTTCGTGGCTGAACGGAAGAGCCAAGAGTAGAAGTAGTTTCATACCAAGGCAGTCCGCTTGGATAATACGAAGTACGTTGAAGGGTAGCTGCTGCCACTGTTCCGCTATATTTTGCATAGGAAGCTTGCCATACTTCGTGGATATTGCCTACATGGTCTTTTCGGAAATAATTGTATTGTATGCCATTCTGAGAATTATTCAAATCTGGTATAACGGCACCAGTAATATAGCCTTCGGGATTGTACAGTTTTGAGAAACTATAATTGTCAGTATAAATAGTTGTTCCGTACATGTTTACTGCCGATTTAGTAATGTTATATTCTTTATTGTCGATATAAATTGTACCACTATAGATGTATGAATTAGGATTGTAATTGAAATTGTTTAATTCATTTACCGTAATTGAAATAGGTATCGTCGTTTTAAGGCTATAGGTGTAGTAGTCGCTACGTAATTTTTGACCACCTGCCGTATATGTATTTCTTATCTGATCGCCAGTACGGAATTGAATTACATCCGGCAAATTTAATATATTATATTGGATTGTTACTATTTCACGGTCTAAATCTTTGATTAAATTACCATTGGCATCGTATCCCATTTCATCGACAGCCGAATAACTTGTACTTTTATTTTGGTATTCTTTTAATCCATAAGTGTTTCGTGAACCACAATAATCAAAACAAGCATTAAGTTGATTGCCATTGTATCGGAAATTTAGATAATCGACCAATGTAGTACCCCATTTTCGTTGCAAATAATTTATGTTTGTTTGCTTGTCATAACCATACTCTTCACTATAACCACAAGCACTGGTTGGAGAACTAAAACCTTTAAATGCAGTTGCAAACTTTAGTCTGTTTAACCCATCATAAGTATAAGTATAGCCATAGGCATAATTCGAAGCTTTCCAAACTGAGTATGCTATATTGCCATTAAAACAGGGTGTTGCAGTTGCTCCGGTTGGTATTGTGTTGTAGTAAAGTTTCTCATAAAAACTACCGCTTGTTATGCTAGTTGTCCAATTTCGGATATTGTATGCAAAAGACTCTGCATCAGCACTAGAGTGTCGTTTCCGACTGATTAAACGTCCCAATTCATCATATCCATTGGTATTGTCAGTAAGAACTACAGGAGTAGATGCCCCGTTTAAATAGTAGTTAGTAAGCAATGGTCGCAAGGCTTGATCATAAGTATAGGTGTATAGTTCTGTTACGGCAGCTTGTCCAATAATGCCGTGGGCTTTAAAGGTTTTATCTGGTTTCCCACTAAAATTATAAAAATTAAATACAATATCGCTACCACCCAACTGATTGGTTGAATGTGATTGAACAACTAAACCTCGATAGTCATAATAACTTGCAGAATATAAATAGGTACCTGACCCATCGAGAATAGCAATTTTAGTACCAGTAAGTAAACCAGTTGCCGAGCTGTATTTTGCAGAATTTGTATTGTCTTGTTCTTTAGTTAGATCATAGGACAAGATTGTTTTGTCTGATTGATTTGCTAGAAGATTAATAAAGTCGTAAGTGTCGTAGTAATTTACAGTTAATGCTGTGGCATCTTGAAATTTATAATTTTCATATCCACTGCCGTTGATATAAGCCTCTATTATTAAATCAGTTTTGTACTGGCTGTTCAATGTAAGATAAGTAGAAGTGGCTTCAATGGCATTGGTTACCCCTGTAAAGATAACTCTGCCCAATACATCATATTTAGTTACAGTCCATTGCGGATTGGGAGTTTTGAGGCGTTGATTGCCATCCTGACTTAGGATAAGGCGGTCGGCACGATCATACACCATATAGATTGGGTTACATCCAGGTAAGGTTTTTACTATGCAATTGCCTCGCTCATCGTATTCATAAATATAGCAATACCTTTTAAGCGGTACATCGGCATCAGTGTAGGTTGTTTGTGCTGTCATATTGTCGGCAGCTATTGGTGGTATCACATAGCTCAGTTGCCCCAGATCGTTATACACATAATATGTTTGTACATTGCTGTCGCTTTGTCTCATCACCACTTGCCCCAGTTTGTCTTTGTATTCCGTTACGGTTTTATTGTCTTCATCGGTTACAAGTGTTTTATAGAGGGTATTGGCAGCATAGTTTCCATCACGCTCTAACAAACCTGCACTGTTTACAAAGAAATGGGCTATCGTGCCATCATTGGTCAAATATTCGGTCTTTACTTTTTTGGGAGCAGTAGTATTTTGCCATGCTGCACCTGCACCAATTTGCCCTGTAACACGGTTTAAGGGAGAAGGTTCAAACTCGGTAAGTGAAAAGGGCTTCTCAGAACTACCATATTGAGTATTAGTAAGATTATTGAATTCAGTCAAAGTTACAAATGCTCCATTAGAATTTGTAGACGGTACTGGCAACCAATGTTTATTTTCACGTCCCACTCCATCATATTCGGTATAGTTCACTAAATCTACCCAAGTTATGCCATCCTTTGATGATTGAGCTTTTTGAACAGTTTGAATAGGACGACCGAGACCGTCAAAGTATTGAATGGTAGAAAGAGAATTGGCATCGGTCAGAGAAGTTGGATTACTAACTGCTACTTTTGGTACAGTAGTAACAATGTAGTTTTGATCTATGCTTTGAGCCAACAATATAATCGGAGTAAGTAAAATGTAAATGATATATATTTTTTTCATCTGTTTGTATGATAATTTATTAATACTAAAAATTTGATAAAGATAGATTCCATACTATTTAGAAATTATTGTTTTGGTAAACGAAGTATTTGTATTGAGATTATTATCTACAACCAAGCATTTAATTGTTAATGTCCCGATTTCCGTACAAGTAAATGTAAATTCCGTACTTCCAGTATATGATTGAAGAATTTCATCATTGGAGTTTAGCAAACTCCAACTGCAATATATACTAGGAGAGCCTCCTGTAATAGCTATTGTTGCAGAACCTGAATGAGTAGTAAAAGATGAGAATTCTTCCATATTGGTTGATATTACACCTGATACAGGAGCGTATGTGCTGGTTATTGGTTTAGTAAATGTTGTAGTACTATTAGTCAAATAATCTATCACATCACATTGTAGGGTAATTGTTCCAACTACGGTACTTATAAAATTGAATAGAGTTGAACCACTATTCATGGCACTTTGCAAAACAGTTCCTGCCCCGTCTTTTAAGAACCAGCTATAACCTAAATTGCCCGAACCTACTGTAACACTAAGTGTTGCTGATGTATTAGTATTAAGGTATGTATTATCGTTTTTTATAATAGTGCCAGACACAGGAACATTAGTTCCACTTGAAATATTCGTTTCGGGCACATTCTGATAGGCATAACGATATTGTCCTGAGATATTTAGATTATTATCTTTAATTAAGCCTAACCGCCCAAACGAATCGTACAAGTAACGGGTTGTAACTCCACGCGGGTCGGTTTTGGAGGTTATACCTACCAATGGTTTATATGTATAGGTAGTTACCAAACCACCTTCTAAGTTAGAATTGGTGCGTAGCCCATCTACTTTGCTCATATCTGGTGTTGAGCTGGCAGCTATTGTAACAGGATCAACACCAAGTGCAGCGCTTACTTGCGCATAAGTAGCATTTTTAATCTCTGCAATTGGATATTGATAGTTATAGCTCCATAGATAGGCAGTTGACACATTATCTTTATCTATCTTTTCGATAATATTATTCTTTGTATCATATTTAAATGAAAAATCTGTATTATAAACATTTGAACCTAAACTATATTTCATAGTTTTTGGAAGATTTGTTATTGGATCATATTCTATATATTTGGTTTTACTTGTCAGAGTTCCATTTGTTCGAATAGAGTTTTCCGTTTTTATTATTTCATTTATCCGATTATTTGTTATAAGAGTTTGCATAATACCCTTTTGCTCCATGCTGTATTGAGCATTGCCAATGATATCTGTAGGGTAAAAATAATTTTCTTCTTTATTTTGTACTGAATTTGAGACACTTATTCTTTTGTTAGAAATAAGATTATTCTTATTATAAATATACGCTTCTAAATTAACCACACTGTCGGTATTAAAAAAATCTAACCTTTGTATGCTTGTTAATATTGTCTCTGGTTTGTACAATGGATAATAGGAAACCTGCGTACTTTTGTGCATATCTTCAGCACTTATATCCCATCTTCCTTTGTATGTAACCCTACTGTTATATTCTATAGGTCTTTCATACGAAAGTGAATATTCAAACTGTGTGACGGTTATTCTCTTATTGGAGTTATCAAATATATCTTCTTTTAACAATGTCCCATTATTAAATCCTTTATGATAAGTTGGGACTGATACTTGCTGTTCACCATCTACAAACGGGCAAATCACATCTGGATTATTAGTATAAATATGACTAGTTTTACCATTTTCCACCATTTTTGTTTTACCATTTATAACCCAATTTGTTACTTTATCATAGCCAACACCAGTTCCGTCTCCAGTTGGATTTGGCATGTAATAATTATTAGAAAATGTATTGAACATTTGTGCCTGATATCTATTTATATCAGTAGTACCACTTGATCCAGACTGTCCACCTAGTTCGAGGTACTCTTCATGGTTATTAAAAAATAAATGAAGTGGTGTTTGTAATTTTCCAGATTCATATTGAAAATATTTTATTGTGCTAATTGAACCATCTGCTGTGTAATTGAATATGGAATCAATTTTTAATCCATTACCGTAGTAATGACTCGTATTATTAGTTGTAGGTGCATTTGGTACATAAGTATTATCGAAAAAATTTAAACTGTAACAAAATCTAGAGGAGCCTCCAGTTGGATATTTAATTTTTTCTAATACGCCTGCTTTACAATAATCAGCCACAGCATATAATTTGCCACAACTACTATTAATAATATCTTCTTTTGCTTTGTCATAATAAAATTGGTTAAAATCAATTGCATTGGGAAGAGGGGATCGATTGTAAATCTGCCCATTGTAAAAACCCCAATAATCTACTCCAAATGAGTTTTTTGGGGGCAAAGGTGTTGAATTATATGTAAATACATATTTTTCTTCTTTTTGAATAATCAAAGAATCTAACCTTAATCTTTTTAGCATATTTTCACTATTGCTGTTGTTAATAAATCCTCTTCCAGCATAAATAGATTGATAATAATTATAATTGAATTTTAATGATTTGATTCTTTGCATTAATGAGTTGTTTACACTAATGCTGTCTAACTTTTGAGCATTTGTCCAATCGTTACGGGGTGAGGTGTAAAACGAAATAATATTATGATTGTATCTAATTGATTTCAGATAACTCCTTTCTTGACAAATCGATGAAGATGTTTTAATAACATCATTAATAGTATTATGCATATAACTTGGTGCTGTAAGAAATGGACCTCCACAGGAAGCACCACAACCATCGCATCCGTAGCTACCATTATAAAAACCTACTAGTCTATTAGAACCCTCTCCGAGTTTCCATTGTATTAATTCATTATTAGAAGAATTAAGATGTTTTTTATCAGTATATTCAAATTTAATAGTGTCTCCATAAATAGAAATTATTTTAGTTAATTGCCAAATGCTTGAATAACTGCCACCACAACCTGAATTGGATTGTGGTGTAGGAGTATTTGTCAATAGTGTACGAAAGTCACTAAATTCGTTGTTAAAGTCATTTATTTGTATTCCTGAAGAAGACATATTTAAATTTACTTCTTCAAAACAGCAGGTAATACCTGAAGGATTGATGATTTTCCAATAATCATTTTTATATTGTACCTTATACCCTTTTTTATTTAGTACAACGTAGGTCGTATCAATTAATTTGGAGTTATTATTGTTCTCTTTGAACTTAATTAGAGTCTGTTTTTTTAGTCAAAAAGTTGCTTGAAAATTTGTATATATCATTGATATTTATTATCTTAGCTAAAAATTATTAGTATATGAAACTATATAATCAATTAAAGCTTCGTTTTG
>Ga0247844_1004913_pt1 | contig 17588 bp, 8 predicted proteins | sample LaCtaG_FD_192421 | JGI IMG/M metagenome (GOLD analysis project Ga0247844, IMG submission 192421) | Freshwater microbial communities from meromictic Lake La Cruz, Castile-La Mancha, Spain - LaCruzMarch201714.5m_1 | ecosystem: Environmental > Aquatic > Freshwater > Lake | place: Spain: Castile-La... | reverse complement strand
ATCGATAGTGTTGATAATGGGTTGACAGTAAATTATGTAACATGCAAAAATGCAGCCGATGGTACACCCGAGACAATTCATACTACGATTCCTGTGAATGGGAATACGGTTTACTTTAGAGTTGCTGTGAAACAAACCAAAAAGCTTAACAACGAGAATATACTTCAACCGTCTGCTAATTGTTCGTTCAGTTACAGCACCGATGGAAAAATTTTTAAAACCCTTGGCGAAAATTTCATTGCGCGCGAAGGAAAATGGATAGGAGCCAAAGTGGGTATTTTTTGTCAGCGACCAAAAACACTGAACGATTCGGGGTATGCCGATGTAGATTGGTTTCGAATTGAAAAATAAAATTTTATTAAGCGCTGATTATTAGAAGTTTAAAAAATAGTTCCACATAAGTTTTTTTATCCACATAAAACGTCAAATATTCCACATAAGTGATTTTAATTCACGCTAATTTAGCAGTGAATTAAAAACCAAAAATTAAATTTAATCACTTATGCAACGAATTTACATTTTTACTATTGCTTTATTGTGTGCCATTAGCTTTGCTTCGGGACGCAGTATTTATGTTTCAACTGCTGGTCTGGACGCTAACACAGGCACCGAAACATCTCCTTATTTAAATATCCAAAAAGCAGTTGATGAGGCTGCTCCCGGCGACATGATTTACCTTCGTGGCGGTATGTATATGTTGACCAAACGTGTAAAAATTGAAAAAGCCGGTAGAGCCGATGCGCGCATCAGCATGTTTGGCTATCCGGGCGAGCGTGTTATTATCGATGGTTCGGGAATTACAGTTGCAAATGTCAACGAATTTAAACAAGCTCGTTGTATTTATGTCAACCATTTTGGCGATTATTGGCATTTCAAAAATCTCGAAATGTGTAATGCTCAGGATAATGGTATGAAAATGGAAGGCAGCTATAATATTGTAGAAAACTGTAAATTCTATGGTAATAATGATACGGGACTACAGATTGGCATGTACAAAGATTTTGCAATCGAAGAAACAAAGTCCTTCCCTGTTTCGGGTGAACCTCAGTTTAATCCAAAATACAGTTATTGCAAATACAATGTGATTATTAATTGCGACTCGTGGTATAATTATGATAGCAAATCGTTTGGTGGCTCCGACGATGGAGGAGATGCCGATGGTTTTGCTGCCAAACTTTTTCCCGGTCCGGGAACTGAGTTCCACGGATGTCGTGCTTGGAATAACTCCGATGATAACTGGGATTTATACATGGTTTATCACCCTATCGTAATTGATAATTGCTGGACATGGAATGCAGGTAAAAACGCTGCAGGAACAGGTATTGGTAACGGAAATGGATTTAAACTTGGTGGTGGCGGCACTTCGGGTGGTGCAGCTTTTGCACAATCGGTTGGTGCACACGTAGTTCGCAATTCGGTAGCTTTTAATTGTTTGCATAAAGGTTTCGACCAAAACAATGCTTACGAGGGGATGTATATTTTAAATAACGTATCGTTTGGTAACGAATATAATTACCGTTTCCCAACTGTAATTCAATACGGCACCATGTATATGCGTAACAATATTGGTTTTAAGCCAACCCTATTAAATCATGAATTTCTTTCGGCTGATAAAGTGGGTGCAAAAGTGCCAAATACTGCATTTAATAGCTGGACTACTTTTGATGGATGCGACCCATACAAAGATGGGAATAAAGTAAATGGAACGGCTGTAAAGGTAAAAGATTATACTGCGGAATTTAAAAATCTTTCTTTGTTTTCGGCTGATCGTCAGGCCGATGGTAGCTTGCCCGAAAATGATTTTTGTCGCTTAATTACAGGAAGTAAATTTATTAATGCTGGCGAAAATATTGAAAACTTCAGTCCGGCAGCTACAAGTCCGGGAGGAATAAATTTGCCTCCAATTTCGATACTTTACAACGATGGAAAAGCCGATATGGGTGCTTACGAAACCGGAGCAGCTACCACTTCAACCTTATCGTTAATCTCAGGAATTGCTAATCAATATGTGTTTTCGGGAAATGCCATTGTAACAACTGTTTACAAATGGGGAGGTGCAGCTACCGATGTGACTGTAACTAATTTACCCGCCGGATTGGAAGCGGTAAAAAATGTAATTGGAAAAACAGTTACAATTTCGGGAATTCCGACAGCCGAAGGAACTTACAGCATTGTAAATGTGAGTGGTACAAATATCATTACTCTGATCGGACAAATCAGCATATCTACTCTTGCCGCTGCTTCATTAGTACTTTCGCAAGGAAAAGCTGCCCAGGAAGTGTTCTTTGGAAATGCAATGGAAACTATTGTGTTGACTTACGGCGGTGGAGCAACTGATGTAACTTACACAACATTGCCAGCAGGTTTGGAAGTTGTGAAAGATGCAACAGCCAAAACACTTACAATTTCGGGAATTCCTACCGACGATGGTTCGTTCTTGGTGAGTACTGTAGGTGGTATGGAAGGTTCTACAGTGTCAATCAATTGCAATATTACCCGCGTGTTACCAACCAAAACACTTACTGGCGATTGGTATCATATTCAGGATGCATGGGAAGTAGTTCCGGCAGATATTAAAAACGTCCTTACATTGACAAATGGTACTGATGCTGCTTATCCGGTTCTTTGGAATCCGACTTATGTTGAAAGTACAGGTAGCGCACCAGCAGGTTGTACCGTTGGAGCAGTCAATATCGAACGTGGAGGAAGTGTAACATGGACATTGCCAAGTTTGGTTGAATTAAAATCGAATATCCACTTCACAGGAACTCGTACACTAAAAATTGAATGGACCATTGCAGGCGTTACCAAAACATGGACTTCGGCTTCGTTGGCCAAGCAAACCATGCTCAACTGGGATATGATGTTGGCAATAGGACTGGAGCCTACCAAAAAACCAGTTACCGTAAAATTCACTAATACTGCTACTTCGGGAGGTGTCCGTATGTACGATTTCTATGTAAAAACATACGATGTGGAATCGGCTGTCAAAACTATTACGGCTCCTAAAGCTGCATTCCAACTATATCAGACCCAAACTGCGCTGATAGTTTATGGCGATATTGCAACATTGAATATTTATAATCTATCGGGTTCAGTAGTAGCATATTCTACTTTGTCGCAACTGGTTGAAATAAATAAATTGACCAAGGGTATTTATTTGGTACAAATTACCGATAAAACCGGACGCACTGCCACTCAAAAATTTATTAAACAATAATGAGTTTTGAACGCAAATTACGCAAATTCCCGCAAATAAGTTATATTGATTTTATTTTGAAATTAATGTTTTCCGATTTGCGTAATATTTGCACAATTTGCGTTCTAACTCTTTTATATTTACAAACAATGAAAAAAATTACACTTACCATATTGGGATTATTGTTTTTTGTTGGATTTGCATCAGCCCAATTTTCCGAGACTTTTGAAACAGGAATGCCAACTACAGCGCCCTCGACACAAACCAACGCTTCACTTACTTCGGGTGTTTGGAAAATTAACGGAACATTTGGAAAATCGGATAATGGGAGCAACCGGTTGGCAATGAATACCAACGGTTATGCCATTACACCAGCCATCGATAAACCCGTTTCATTGTCTTTTTCGCATCGCGGTAGTGGTAGCGGAAAAGTACTAACAGTATTTAAATCCATCGACAACGGACAAAATTGGACTAGTATTGGTACCGCTACAGTTAGTTCATCGTCGGCTTATGGCGCAAGCAATATGTCGATAGGCGAAGCCGGTACCAAAGGTGTTTTAATTAAATTCAGTTGTGGTTCGGCCACCATTTATGTTGATGATGTGATAATTACTGCTTCAACTATGGGCGATGAACCTACCATGCAGGCAACACTTTCGGCAAGCGAAGTTACTGGTAGTTCATTGAAAATTAATTTCACTAAAGGCGATGGAGCTGGGCGTTTGCTCGTTTATTCCAAGGGAACGGCTGTAACGTGGACTCCGGTTGATGGAACCGTTTATTTGAATTTGCCAAAAGTGCTCGATACAAATGTAACGGTAGCCTATGCAGGAAATGCTGATAATGTAGTAATTACAGGGCTCGAAGCGGGCGAAACCTATCATTTTGCAGTGTTCGAATACAATGGAAGTAATGATAATACCAACTATTTAACGGCAACTGTGGGTCGTTTATCGCAAGTAACATCGCAGGTGGCGAGTATCACCATTAATCCAGCAATGGTAAATTTTGGATCTGTAAAAACGGGAACTTTTACAAAACGAAGTTTTACGGTTTCAGCCAAATTTTTAGCACCCTCCGATGGAAATATTACACTCACTTCAACTGCTGATTTTCTCATTTCAACCTCATCGGCTGATGGGTTTGGAACAACGCTGAATTTACCATACACCGCTGGTTCGCTCTTAAATACTTTGGTGTATGTGCAGTTTTCGCCAACAGCTTTACAGAATTATTCCGCTTTGCTTAATTTTAATGGAGGTGGTGCCACAGCTCAATTACCTTTACTTGGCATAGGCTCAAATACCGATGCTAAAACTTATTATTTGTCGCCAACAGGCACCGATGCTGGCGAAGGTACGTTCGACTCACCTTGGTATAATTTGCAAAAAGCGGTAGATGCTGCGGTGCCCGGCGATACAATTTTGTTGCGTGGCGGTTCCTATTTTCCAACTATGATGAAAGATGGAACGAAAACTACGGTTCGTATAAGTGCTTCGGGCACAGCAGCTAAACGCATCACTATCAAAAATTATCCGGATGAAGCTCCCATTCTGAACTTTAAAGATCAACCGATTAAATTAGGAGTGCGTGGAATTTTATTAACCGGAAATTATTGGCATATTAAAGGCATTCACATTACCCGTGCAGGTGATAATGGAATTAAACTCGAAGGAAATTACAATATTATCGAGCGTTGTACATTTAGTTATAACGACGATACTGGTCTGCAACTTGGTTTTGGACATAATTTTTCGGACACTTGGCCGGGAATTTCATCGAACAATGGTTCGTATTGTGCTTACAATGATATTATTGACTGCGATTCGTATCTTAACTGCGATGCCGATAATTTTGGCAGCGATGCAGATGGATTTGCCTGTAAAATGCACAACGGAATTGGCAACCGCTTTATTCGTTGTCGTGCTTGGGACAATGCCGATGATGCTTGGGATTTGTACGAAACGGATTACCCGGTTTATCTTATTGAATGTTGGGCATGGGGTTCCGGTCGTGGCGAATTGTTTGGTTGGGTACAAGCCTCGGGTTCGTTTCAGGGAAATGGTAATGGTATAAAAATGGGTGGAAATGGTACAGGTGGTTCTTCCGAAGGAAAACACGAAGCTTGGAACTGTGTGGCATTCAATTGTAATAAAAGTGGTTCTGTAAAAGGTTTCGACCAAAATAGTCATAACGGTGGTGTGAAATTAGTCAATTGCTTGGCCTTTGGTAGTGGTTACGATTTTATGTTCGAAAAATCGTCGACCGATTGTGAGTATTACAATAATGTGTGTTTTGGGAACATTGAAATAGCGGGTGGACTGAATAGTAATAATGCCATGCTATCGAATTCTGACAAAGCATGGACAAATGTCGTACGTGGTTTTGGCGCTTCGGATTATGTAAGTTTGAGCGAAGCCGATGCCAAAGCGCCTCGTGGTGCTGATGGCAGCATGCCAACCCGATTTGCCCGCTTAAAATCGGGTAGTGTGTTGGTTGATAAAGGCTTGAATTTAAATGTGTTGTATGCTACTGAATTTCCGTTTCTGAAACAAGATATTTATGGCGCTTCGCGCGATTTAGGACCTTACGAATTGCAGGAAGGAACAGTAAATACCGGAATTCAGGTATTGATGAATCACAATGCGAAATTAGAAGTGTCTGTTTTGCCAAATCCATGTAAAACCGAAGCAGTAATAAAATTCAGTAGCGATTTCACATCCAATGCAAGTCTGAAAATCACCAATCTGAACGGACAAACTATCACCGAATGTTACAAAGCACAAGCTGATGCAGGTGTTGAATATTTCATTCCCGTTTCGGTAAGTTCATTTAGTAATGGTTTGTATCTGTGTCAGTTAACCGTTGGTACACAAACAAAAACCACCAAAATCATTGTTGTAAAATAATATTTATAACATTTGCACATTATTTATTTATGAAAAAATCAATATTTCTTTTATCATTGATAATCATAACTTTTTCACTTTCGGCGGCAACTTATCGTCCCGATTCCTTGTATTCCAAATGGATTATCGATTCGCGTATGGGCGATTTTCGGAATAAAACTACCACCGAAGGTTTTAAAACACCCACCAATGCCCGAAACACTATTTGGGATTATGTGACCGGCTTGGTGGCAAAATCGATACTTATGGCGTACGAGCAATACAGTACTGAGCCGCGTTGTGCTTACTATTTTGCTGGAATTCAGGACTATGCCGATAACTCCAGTATGATACTTGGTGCAAGCAACATTGATGACCTCAATGCAGGGAAAATTTATTTTGAACTCTACCGCATTGCACTTGCAAAAGGCCAAACAACCAAAGCAGCTACCTACAAAGCCAACGCAACTACTTGTAGAAATACACTTAAAAATAATCACACACGCATAAGTGGAAATCTTCCCGGTAAAGGTGGTTTCTGGCATAAATATCAGTATACCAATCAAATGTGGCTCGACGGATTGTATATGGGTCCGACATTGTATGCTGAGTGGCAAGGTAATTTTGGTGCCGAGTTAGGAAATGCCGATAATACAGCTTCGTGGAACGATATTGCATTGCAATTCGACACCATTTTTAAATATACGTGGGATGCTCAGAAAAAACTGAATTACCACGCATGGTCGGCCGAACCTACAAATGCAGCTTCGAGTTATTGGGCAAATGCCACTACCGGTCGCTCGCAAGAGTTTTGGGCACGTGGTATAGGTTGGTTTTTTGCAGCTTTGGTCGATGTGTTGGAATATATGCCCACAAATCATCCGGCTCGGGTGCGTTTGGTGAATTACACAAACTTAGTAGCCGATGGACTTAAATACCGTCAGGATGCAGTTTCGGGATGTTGGTATCAATTATTGCAGTATGACAATTCGTTGAAAGGCAGTCCTTGTAATATCAATAACTACTTGGAATCGTCGGCTTCGAGTATGTTTACCTACGCTTATCTGAAAGGGATGCGGTTGGGTATTTTGGATAAAACTGCTTACGCAACGGTTGCCAATAAAGCATACAAAGGGCTGATAGCTAATTTTGTTGTAGAAGAATCGAATGGTAAAATTAAGTTGATTCAAAGTTGCGAATCGGCCGGATTAAGCGGCAGCCGCAAAGGCGATGCCAATTATTACCTTTGTGGGAGCGATGTGGCTATTCATAATAATACCGAAGGCAAAGTGCTTGGACCATTTATTATGGCCAGTTTGGAATTCGAAAAAGCCAATCAAACCAGCACTTATACAATTATTCAAAAAAAAAAGATAAAATCCTGTTGGTTCAAACAGCGGAAAACATCGAAATAATTTCCTCTATTTCAAATATCCATACCGTAAATATTTACGACAGTTGCGGAAAACTAATCACTGCCCGACATGGAAATGCTACTGACAAAGTCGTTTTTCCAGTCGGGCATTTTCGTAAAGGTATTTACATTGTGCAGGTCGATGCACAGCGGATAAAGCTGATAATTTAAGTATTCTATATTTCTACTTCACTACTTAACAACTCGCTTTTGTGTTAAAAATTTTCCGATGTCAATTTCTCCACACTTTAAGTCAATTTTTGCACATACATTCAATTTATTCCCTCTATTTTTGGAGCGTTGAAAAACATCAAATTTAATTTTTTGTATAACCTTTTAAATAATATTTTTTATGGAGAAATCATTTACGAAATCAATTGTAGTAATTTTAATACTAATTACGAATGTATTAAATGTCAAGACACAAGATTTGACTTTTAATGGGTTTACCAGTTCATGGTCAAGTCCTCAAGTTTTGAATTCAGCAGCTGAAAACCAGTGTAATTTGTCTACCGTTTCTGGAGGTACCTTTTCATCTTCAACAGGATATATTTCTGCATCTGCATCTCCTTCGTATTTTTTAGTATCACTTCCAAATGCAACTTCAAGTGTTATTTCAAGAGTTGATATAGAGGTTTTAGCAAATAATGCAACAGCTGGGAAATATGGACTGTGTGCATTTAGTTCTAACAATACGACTTACACAAATGGTGCTTCCTTTTTATTGCCTGTAAATACTGGATCTACATCAACTTACTCATATACAGCACCAACTGGAGCAAAGTATTTCCAATTTGGAAGAACTGCTACTAATGCAACTCTTGGAGGTGCTTCAAATCCAAGTGGAGGTGCTACTGTTAGATGTTATTCTGTAAAAGTTTGGATTGCTTCATCATGTACATCCGGAACAGTTTATAATGTAGGAGGTACAACTTCAATTTTGTCAGGAAACAGTACCAATATCACTTTGGATGGTTCCACTTTAGGTGTTAATTACCAGCTTTACAAAGGAGGGGTTGCCGAAGGATCAGCTATAGCTGGAACAGGCAGTGCAATTTCATGGTCTGTTTCACCGGCAAGTACAAGCACTTATACTGTAAAAACAGTGGGAAATTCTACTACCTGTGAAACAATAATGACAGGAAATGCCATAGTAACAGTTACTTCAAATAGCCCTATTATAAATCTTACAAGTGCTGTTGGTACTAATAATCAAACTCCAACTGTTAATAACGCAATAACTATCATAACTTATAGTCTGTATGGTGGTACAGCTACAACTGCTGAAGTTGCATGGACTGGAACAGCTAATGAGAATACACCTCCTAATGGGATTACAGTAAATTTCACTTACCCAACACTTACAATTTCAGGTACACCTAGTTCTATCGGAAATTATGCCTTTACTGCAACAACTGATGGAAGCCCAGCAGCTCAGGGTACAGGAACAATAAATGTCAGCAGGTATACACTTAACGATTATGTGTCAGTTGCAAGTGGAAACTGGAGTGTTCTAGCCAACTGGAAACAATGGAATGGGTCAACACTTATAAATGCTTCAGCAATTCCAAATGCAAGTACTGCTAATGTTTATATAGCAAATGGTACAGAAGTAAATGTAGAAACAAGCGCTAGAAATGTAAATAATCTCATAGTAGAAGGTACATTAACATCATCGGGCTCCTACGCAAGCTTAATGTATTTGAATATCTATGGTGATTTAATAGTTAATACTGGTGGATTTATTGGAGATGTAAATAATACATCTGGCGATGGATATGATGGAATAAGCTTGAGTATTTATGGCAGTAACTCCAAAATTACCGGAAATGGTGGAAGTATATATCTTGGTAGATTACGTACAAATTTAGCCGGACAGATTTTGACTATTGATCACGATATGACTGTAATTTATTATGGGTCAACAAATCAAGGTGGTCATACTGTCAGTATTTATCCAAATGGGGTAGATAATACAACAATTACAATTAACCCTGGAAAAACGTTAATATTAACTCCATGGTCAGTACTAGGTACTTCTACTTCGTCAAATGGAGCAGGTGCTTACAATTTTACAGTAAATGTAAATGGCACTTTAGATTTAAAAGATTTACCGGCTCCAAACGTACAATCTCCTTCTACAGTAAGAAGTATGATTTATGGAGGAACTTCATCAGGTAAGACGTTTACATTAAATATTGGAAGTACAGGAATTATAAATGTCCCTCAACTTTATCTTAATGGTACAGTATCAGGGGGAGGTACTCCAACAGGTTCTACTTCGGCAGTTAATATCGCAAATGGAGGTGTCATAAATGTTAGCCAAATATTAGATTTAAGGGTTGCTTCACAAACCATTACCGGCACAGGTATAATAAATATTCTTGCAGGTTGCGAGGTAAAAGTAGCAAATACTGCTGGTATAAATGGTCATTTACCAAATGCTACCGTAAATAGCGATGCTGCAGCCAAGTATTCATTCTTTGGTAGTGCCCCTCAAGTTTCAGGAAGTATGTTTGCTAATGCCAATACGGTTACTGTTAATAATACGGGTGGTTTAACAATCTCGGAGAATTCAAATATTGAAACACTGACAATTGCATCGGGTGCTGCATTAAACGTCGCTGCTGGCAAGCAACTTACATTGGGCACTGCTTTCGCTAACAACGGCACCATTCGTTTAAAATCAGGTCCTTCAGGAACAGCAACTGTTTTATTGCCTGCAACTATAACGGGTACAGGATCAGCTATTGCCGAACAATACCTCGCCACTACGCGTAACTGGTATATTTCGTCGCCGGTAAATAATGCAAAAGCGCCTGCTGGTTATACTTATTTTCAACGCGATGAAGTTGGTGCAAGTTGGACTTCGAAACCCTTTGTCACCGATAGCACGTTTTTGAGAGGACATGGTTATATTGCATTACCTGGCACTGAAGCTGCGGTTATAACTTTCTCTACCGAAATAGGTGGAAGTCTGAATACAGGTGATGTGCCTATTTATATTACTCGTTCAGGAGGAGCTTCCAATGGTTATAACCTAATTGGTAATCCATATCCTTCGCACCTTACATGGACAAAAACCTTTGTGGATGCCAATGCCGCACTTATTGAACCAAGTATTTATTACCGTACTACTACAGGAACGCTGAATAATCAAACAGGTTGGTCGTTCAAAACGATTAATGCAAGTACAAATTTAGCTTCGCCAGCTGAAACAACGAATACAATACCACCTATGCAGGCTTTTTGGGTAAAAGCTTTAGCAACAGGGACGCTTACGTTGAATAGTAGTTTAACAAAATCGCATAATGTAACCAACCCATTAAAGGCTCCTGCAACTAAAAATATGGACCGTCAAATTATACGTCTGCAAGTCAATAATGGTGCAACAACAGACGAAACCGTTCTTTATTTCGATGCGGCGGCTTCCAATGCTTACGACCGTTACGATTCGCCAAAATTTGCTGAAGCAAATACGGCTACGCAGATTTTTACTACTGTTGGAACGGAAAAATTGGTAATCAATGGTATGAACAGTATTCCGTTGAATCAAGAAATTGGTTTAGGTTTTGTGCCGGGTAGTGCTACAGCTTTCAGCTTGCGAGCGAATGAACTTGCTAACTTGCCTGCTGATGTGAAAGTAATATTGAAAGACAATGCAACCTTTGCCGAAACCGACTTAACGGATGGTGTGTCGGCTTACGAATTTACTCCTGCAACAACATCAGCCAATCGTTTCAGCATTATATTCCGTACAGCGGGTGTTACTACCGATGTTGAAAAACCAACAAATAATACTGTACATGTATTTGTAAATGCAAATAATCAGATTGTGATTAATGCTTCCGAAAAAAGTAATTACAGCATTTACAATGCTGTGGGACAATTAATTGAAAACGGTATTTTAAACTATAAATTGCAAACTATAAACTGTAAACTAACGCAAGGCATGTATGTGATAAAAGTGAATAATCAATCAACAAGAGTTATTATCAAATAAAATATTAACCACAGAGATAGCAGAGAATTCACAGAGAAAAAAACTCTGTTAACTTTGTGAATAACTTTGTTTCCTCTGTGGTTCAAAAGAGTAAATTATGAAAACAAATAAAAAGTACATAACACCCAAAATTGAGATAATAAAATTTGATGCTGATATATCCTTGCAATTAACTTCAGCACCACCCGAAGGACCAAGCGAAAGTTTACTTACACCAAAGTATATGAACAACGATCCGTACAAAGCGGTTGACGCTTAGATTGTTTCGAAACCCAACTAACGCAAGTTGACACAAATTTAATATTCAATTTTTTTATCATTTAATTGATAGACAATTGAGTCTGATTTGTGTGAATTTGCGTTTATTTGTTTAATTAGCGTTTTTCTGTCAATTTCTCCACACTTTACGTCAAATATTGAACATGCAAATTTTTTATTGCATCTATATTTACCATCAAAAAAAATCAATGTATTCATCATTTAAAATTTAATCAAAATGAAAAAACTTTTCACAAAATTAATGGCGGTTGTCGCTGTTTTGATATTAAGTGTAGGGAGTGTTGGAGCTGCAGATGTACAATTACGTTTTAATGCATCATTTTCGAGTGTTGCTTCAAGGGCTTTTTCAACTACTGATGTGCTTTATGCAGTAGATGCAGCAACTATGTCGACAAGCACAAGCAGCGTCGTATTTGCTTCGCCTAATAATTATCGAGTACAGCTTAAAACAATCGTCTTAGAGCTTAAAAGTACTTCGGCAGCTGCAATTAAAGTGTATGGTATGAGTTCCGGAGCAACTTCAACCCGTACTATTTATCAGGTTTCAGTTGCCGATGAGTTAACGGGTACGTATACACTAATTGATGATGTTACAACTTCAGGAACTAAAATCACTTCCAATATTTATGGTCAGGTAGTCGCAACTTCCGAAACTGCAGTTACAGGACTTAATATACCAATGGGAAAATTTGTAAAAATAAGCTTTTGTACAAGTACTAGCGGAGGATCTACTCAAAATGTAAATATTAGTGGTTTCGATATTACACCTTTACCAAGTGGACCGATGATAACAGAGTTTATTGCAGCTGGTGTTACTGCTACAATTAACCAAACAGCAAAAACCATTACTGCCGAACTACCTTATGGCACAAATCTAACAGCAATTACACCCACTGTAACATTAGGTGGATCTGCTACAAGTTATGATCCTCCAGGTGCTCAAAATTTTTCAGCTGGTGCAGTTAATTATATTGCTAAAGACGGTAACCCAGCTAACGATGTAACCTATGCTGTTACACTTACATCTTCGGCTACAGCAAGTTCAGATAAAACGCTTTCGGCGGTTACTATTGGAGGCCTATCTCCGGTTTACGATGCCGGTACAAAAACCTATAGCATAATTTTACCTAAAGCAAGTAGTTTGACACAGGCTGTAGTATTTACAAAACCTTTAACAGCTTCAGCCAATTTTACTTCGGGCAATACCCATGATTTTACAGCCCCATTGGATATCACAGTTACTGCACAAGATAATTCAACCGAGATTTATCATTTACAGGCGGTTGTTGGCACAAAAAATATCGCTTACGTTACAGCTACCGGAAACAATGACCCGTACTTACGTGGAAGTTTGGTTGCCAAAGGTTATTATGTTGAAGATGTAATTGCAGCCAGTCAAACAGCGAGCTATTTTGCAGATCACGATTTGGCAATTCTGTTTGATGTGGTAAACAGTGCAAATACATTAGCTCTGAGTATGAAAGATTTAATTGGTACAAAACGATTTTTGAATCTCAAAGCATATATGTATGGTAAGTCCGGCTGGCCTACAGGTTCAGGATATAATTTTACCGGTGCAAGAGTTGCATCTGTGAGTGCTAATTATGTTTCACATCCAATTTTTGCAGGTCTTACATTTGACAATAACAATATCACGCTCGTTGATGCGGGTGTTATTGGAAATGGAATTCAGGGTGCAACAACTCCGGGTGCCGGAACAAGCATTGCCACTATGTTCGATAATAGTGCTGCTTCGTGCATTATCGAAGACAATACAGTTGAGAGTGCTATGTATTTAATGCTTGGTTTTGCCAATGGCAATGGTAACGGTTTGGCTTTAATTAGCGCTGATGGCAAAAAGTTAATGGATAATTCGGTGGCTTATCTTTTGGGTGATACTAAATACCTTCCTTCAACAACCACGGTAAAAAATATTAACAAAAAAGGTATTTATTTCGATGGCAAAACTATTCATAATCCAAACTCTGAGTTAGTGCAAATTTTTGATGCAGTAGGTCGCAAAATTTTAAGCTCATCAACTGATATTGAATCAAATAGTTTATCAAAAGGAATTTATTTTATAAGAGTTAAGAACGAGAATTTTAAAATTATAGTTGCTAAATAATTGGTATATTGTGTTGTTATTTTAGTTTATAAAAAAATGCGTGTTGTTCGATTACAACACGCATTTTTCATCTAACAAATCGGTATATGCAGTTTAATATCAATGTAATTACTGTTGTTTTGAGTTAACTGCAATATATTATCAGAGCTGACTGCAACTGCCACTACGGTAAAGTCTTTGACCTTATTTCGTTTGATAAAGTTTTTAATTACAGGGATAATGGTATGTCCCTCAAAGGTCCGCACTAAAATTATAGGGGACAAGTCAGGATATTATTTCGATTATATTAATTCGCAAAAAACAAAATCCCGATAAATTGTTGAAGATTTATCGGGATTTTTTAATGTGTAGATTTACATTTATATTCTACATTTCCATATTCCTACATTCACAGTCTTATTCCTTAATTAGCTGTTGTATGCTGAATCCTTCGGTAGTATATACTTTTACCAAATAGTTTCCACTACGCAGTTCACTTACATCAATAGAATTTTGATTTTTTGTTGAGTTCATTAAGATTCCTGTTAGGCTGTATATTTCAACCTTTGTGATATTCGCTTTTGCCGATATATACAATTGGTTTCGAACCGGATTTGGGTATAATTTCACACTCGTTTCTGTTGGGACTTTCACACTGTTTGTACCTTCATATACTAATTTCAGGTAGAATAAATTGGTTGTGCTTCCCTTTGTAATTGTATGCGCACCGGCCACAATTGGCACATTCACTATTCCTCCAAGAGCGGTATAGCTCACATTATCCACTTTTATAGTACCACTGAAAGTTGCATCCATCACCAAAGTCAACGTTCCCGATTGTGTAGTTGTAAATGTAATCGAAGTGCTCGATTCAATTTTCAATCGACTTGTCAGCGTAATACCATCATAAGTTACACTACCGTTTGTACTATTCATATTACCTGTAATGGTGTAGAACGTACTTATTTTACCCGATGCAGTAAAATTGTGAATTAAATCGCCAACTGGAGGGTCTACAACTGTTCCAAGCGTAATTGTTCCCGATAATGATGCAGGTGTTCCTGCACTGCCACTGGTAGTAACGGTAAACGAAACATTGCCCGTAGGTGTGCCCGAAACAGTTATGGTTTTAGCAGTAGCATCTTTTACAAAACTTATTCCCGATGCCGGAAGTCCACTCACCGAAGCATCTGTGGCATCGCCACCCCAGGTAAATATCATTGGCTCTATAGGTGTGCCACTTTCTACTGCCTGATTTATGTCGGTTTCTGACACTAATGTCTGGCTGCTAACTACAACAGTAGTTTCACCCTGTACGGCAACTAATGCACTGCTGTAATTAGTAAGCGAATTTTTCAATGCCGTAATAACATCATACGAATTATCGTCAACAGCATTGTTGAAAGTATATTTCAAATCACCACCTTCCACACGGCCTGCATATTGCATAACTTTCGTTTTTGCCACCGCAGGTTCATCAATCACCAAATCTTTTACATAAAATGCCGCATCGGTATCAAAGTTGTTGTAGGTGTTCGCGCCCTTAAACGATTTCACGGTTGCAGGTACCTGCTCGCCTCTCGAAGTGGAAAGATAGGCATCAAAATCTACCGTAGAACTTATTTTTCCGGCAATATTGTACAATGGATTGGTATCGCCATAAGCCACAAATCGTAAAGGAACAGTATAATCAAAAGTGTTGTTATATGCTTTAATTACACCACCATTTTCGCCTGAAAATGTCCCTTGATTACCAGGATCATTTGCCTGTTTTACATCGCTCCATACATCCGTTCCCTGCATCGAAGTGAGCATAGGCCGTTTACAGTTACGGAAATAGTTTCCTTCTACAAAAATGGATGAATTTTCGGTCGAACCCACACCGTATTTTGAATTTCCATCGTAATAGTTATTGTAAACGTGTGTTGAGTAAAAACGAACACGCGGGTGGCGCGAATCGGAATGGTCGAACCAGTTGTGATGGTAAGTAATGTACAATCCAGCCGGTCCACCTTCGCTTAATCCCAGTAAACTGGCTTTTCCGCTGTCCCAAAAGTGATTGTACGAAAAAGTAATATAGGTTGAACCTTTATTATCGAGCGCACCATCGCCTTTTATCTGGTCGGCATCGCTACCTGCATTTCCATAATACAAATCACAATTGTGAACCCAAATATGGTCATTGTCTTGCTGCAATCCGATATTATCTCCAGCTGTGCTATTACAATTCATTGTTCCCAGGTTGCGCACTTCAATGTTGGTCGCACTTTTTAGGCGAATACCCATTCCATTAACAACAGCATCGGAACCAATACCTTCGAGCGTTAGGTAGCTTGCTGAGTTTTGCGCATTTTCGATGGTAATATCGCCACCTTCCATTACGGTCATGTCGGTAATATCACCTATAAGTCGGATAATAAACGGACGCGTATCTTTCCCCTTTTTAATACCATACAATATGTTTTGCAGCCCCACACAAGGGTTTGCACTTGCACCTGTAATATTAAACGAAACAGTGTTTTTCGTATTTTTGGTGATATAAATAATAACAGCCCCATCTTTTGGAGTGCCATCGGCTTTGTAGGCTCCTGGCACACGACCACCATGAAATGCAAAACCAGTCCTATCGTGTGCTAATACAGTGATATTGGCTGTGGTACTTCCCGCAGCTTCAACTCCCGAAATAACAGGGCATATTTTTATAGTATATGTACCTGCAGCAATACCCACCACATCGGCGCGGAAGTACGTACCATAACTGCGAATAAGTTGCGTGTCAATTTTTCGATCGATAATTCCGTTACCGCTAAAATAAACATTATAACTGCTAGCTCCGCTTACGGGAAGCCATTTTACAAAAGCAGATTCTAACCAACCCGTTGATTCGGTAATTGTTACAGATTGTGCCGATGTAAAAAAAGCAAAAAACAATAATACGAATACTGTGAAATTTCTCATTTTTATTTGATGTGTATTAAATACTAAACTTTAATGCTTCGTTAGTACCTGCAATACGTACAAAATAAATGCCTTTTTGAAAGTTTTTAGTGGAAATATTGGTGGTCGAGTTTGCAAGTTTTTTACCTAAAATACTATAAACTTCAATAGCTAGGTTTTTGGGATTGTAAATTTCCTGAGTATTAATCTTTAATCCACTATCAGCTAAAGGCGTGTTTACTTTTGAAGGTACACCTGAGTATGTTGTTGCTTCTAAATAATAAATATTAACACCACTTGCAGGCGAGTAGAGGTATATTGTAGCAGCACCCCCGGTATAATTAAAGGTCTGCAATCCTACTGTATTTGTTTCTGCATCTGTGTACGAACCAGGAGCATCGAAAAAACCTAATGAGTCGGTACCATTACTAATTGTGAGTTTACGTGCAGCACTACTACTCGACGACAAACAACATACTTTTATTTGTCCTGCTCCCGAAACATTAAATGCCAAAGCTCTTGTAGTTGGCATATAAGGAGCTGTAAGTCTATCTGGCGCGCCTGAGCCTCCCATTTTAATGCGATGTGTAAAACTTGTTGCACTTGCTGTCAGGTTTTTCTTACCATTAGCGTCAACAATAACAGTTGTTAGGTCAGCTGCCATAATTTTCAATCCATCGGCAATTGTTGTAGTTGTGTAGGTTGGTACAGCGGTACCAAAAGGTGTATTCGAAAAATTCCAAACTTTTTGAGCATTCATT
>Ga0247844_1004912_pt1 | contig 17589 bp, 16 predicted proteins | sample LaCtaG_FD_192421 | JGI IMG/M metagenome (GOLD analysis project Ga0247844, IMG submission 192421) | Freshwater microbial communities from meromictic Lake La Cruz, Castile-La Mancha, Spain - LaCruzMarch201714.5m_1 | ecosystem: Environmental > Aquatic > Freshwater > Lake | place: Spain: Castile-La... | reverse complement strand
ACGCTACGGGGTCGACAACCTCGATGCCAAATACGATAACAAGCGCGCCCTGCGTCACCGGCTGATGCTGGCGGACAACGACAAGCCGATCGTCGCCTTCATCGGCCGGCTGGACCCGCAGAAAGGCTTGGGGCTGGTCCGGCACGCCATCTTCTATTCACTGGAACGCGGCGCTCAGTTCGTGCTGCTGGGCTCCAGTCCGGACCGGTCCATCAACGACGACTTCTGGGGCTTGAAGCGCATGCTCAACGACAGCCCGGACTGTCATCTGGAAATCGGTTTCGATGAAGGACTCGCGCACCTGATCTATGCCGGTGCGGATATGATGTTGGTGCCCAGCCAATTCGAGCCTTGCGGCCTGACGCAGCTCATCGCGCTGCGCTATGGCACCGTACCGGTGGTGCGTACGGTCGGTGGCCTGGCCGACACCGTCTTCGATAAAGACCACTCCGACCGCCCGCTGCACCAACGCAACGGCTACCGCTTCGATCACTATGACGGCCCCGGACTGGAGTCGGCACTAGGGCGCGCCATCGATTGTTACTACGAATACCCACAGGATTTTCGCTCGCTGATGATGAACGGCATGCGTGCGGACTATTCTTGGAACCAGCCGGGCGAGGATTATCTGAACATCTACGAGTTTATCCGCGCACGCTGAGGGACGGTTCGGCCTTGATCGTAATCCCGGCCAGCGGCCTGCGTAGTCAGGGCTTCCAGCCCTGACGGTGTCAGGCCAGGATGGCCTGACGACGCACCCGGCGAGCCCAAACCGCGAACGGTCCGCACAGCGGACCCTACGGCAATACCGTGATCTGTAGGGTCCGCTGTGCGGACCCACAACCGTGCAGATCGCGCGGTGGCCGGATTTATGACCAAAACCCGGCCCGACACAACAGAAAAGACATCACCAATAACGAGGACACGCATGAAAATCTATAATCTTTTCCCCCTGCTCGCCGGGCCTTTCGATACCTGGGAACCGCATCTGACGCGCGCCGCGGCGATGGGCTTCGACTGGGTGTTCGTCAACCCGATTCAGAAGCTCGGACGCTCGGGCAGTCTGTATTCGATCGCCGACTATTTCGCCATCAATCCGGTCCTGCTGCGCCCCGGTTCCGCACGGACCGCGGACGATCAGGTCCGCGCCATGGCCGCGACCGCCGGGGAACTTGGCGTATCCCTGATGATCGACCTGGTGATCAATCACTGCGCCGAGGACAGCGCGCTGGTCAACGCTCACCCTGACTGGTTCCAGCACGAGCAGGGGCGCGTCGCCCACCCCTTCTGCATCGAGGACAACGGCACCAAGGTGGTCTGGCGCGATCTGGCGCAGTTCGACCACCAGCAGGCACTCCAGCGCCCTGACGCCCCGGATGGGCAACTCGCGTATTACGTGAAGATCGTCGAACACCTGATCGGGCTGGGCTTCCGCGGATTTCGCTGCGACGCCGCCTATCAGATCCCAACCGAGATCTGGCGGCGGCTCATCGAGCGCATCCGCGAGGCGCACCCCGACACTGTCTTCGTCGCCGAGACCCTGGGCTGCACCCCGGCACAGACCCGCGACACCGCCTCGGCCGGTTTCGACGCCATCTTCAACAGCGCCAAATGGTGGGACTTCCACGGCAACTGGTTGCTCGAACAATATGAGTCGACCCGTAACATCGCCCCCTCCATCGGCTTCCCCGAGAGCCACGACACCCGCCGCATGTTCGAGGAGTTCGAGGGCAACATTGACGCGCTGCGGCAACGCTATCTGTTCACCGCCATGTTCGCCAGCGGGATCATGATCCCGATGGGATTCGAATTCGGCTTTCGCAAACGCCTCGACGTGGTGACCACGGTCCCCAACGACTGGGAAGAGCCCAATATCGATATCACCGCGTTTATTGCGCAGGTCAATGCGATCAAGGACCAGACGCCCACCTTCTCCGGTGAGGGCCGGATCGACCGGCTGGATTACCCGGACCCGGCCATCCTAGTGCTGCGTAAACATGCGGTCATTGGCCCCGACCAAGCCCTGCTGGTACTGAACAAAGACCCCTGGAACCGCCAACGCTTCTATGTCGACGATCTGCACCAGTTGATTCAATCCCCGGAGCCGCTGCGCGACCTCTCACCGGACTGGCCGATGGCCGACCTGCCGGCCCCCTTCGAGTTCTGGCTCGGCCCCGGCATGGCGCGCGTCCTGGTCGCCGGTCAGCCGACAGCCGCGACGGCGGCGCCGCTGCCGACACCCTAGAAACCGCGACGCCCGCGGCAGTGCGTAGGATGGGGAGGGCAAGCGCGATGCCCATCCGGAGCCACCGCGACACTTGGTGATGGGCATCGCGCTCGCGCTGCCCAGCCTACCGAAAAGCCCGGCCCCAATAACCCACATCAGGTCCGATCACACCCCCGCGCTTCCAATTAGCGGACAATGAACGTTGGTTCTCGTAAGATGTTGGAAATCGCGCAGTTGCGCGCGGACCTGATTTTCCAAATCATGATGGCGCGCGGAACCAGCGCGGGCAACCCTGGACTAGAAGACGGTTTTGCGGCACACTAAGAATCGAGTCACTGCGCGGGCCTTGATCATCGTTCCGGCCGTAGTGGACCCAGGTTTCAACCGTAACAGTCGAGTTCACGCGAGTTATCATCATGTCGTTGACGAAAGAGTATGAGCAGATCAAGCATACCGATGATGGTCACGGTATAGACACACGTAAAGTTTACGGACGTCCGCGGGTGCAGCGTATCGAAACAAAAGACACGGAGTCGGGACCCAACAATGCCTACAATGAGGACGCCTTCGGTAATTACCAATCATCCTGACGGATCAAAAGAAAGTGGCTCGCCCATTAGCACGCACAAGCCACTGAGGCGGAATACGGCGCGCGCGACCGCCTGTCGGCGCTCAAGCCCCTCGGACAAGGCGCTCATGCTTCAGCCAGACGTGCTTGGGTGATTTCCGGAAATTTCCGTGCCAGCATATAGCCTTCGTACCTGATATCCAGACAGAGGCTTGGTGTGGGGGCGGGTGGCCTGCGCAGGCCGATGGTGCGATTGCGCTGCGCGAGGTTGAGCGCGGGCAATCACCAAGCGCCAACGTGGCAATAGCGTTGCGCGCGCGCCTGGAACATTGTTTCTCGGAATGGCCCTGACCGTGAAGGACGATGTGCTGGAGGAAAACAGTGCGTACCGCCGGGAAGCGACGGCGCGAGCAGGCTGCTGTTTTGGGGAGGTGGGCGCCTAGCGTGGATTGGCGCGGCTTGCCCGTGGAGCGCTTAATGGCAGGCTCTGAAGTGGTGCGTTTCCGTTGCGACCAGGCGACGGCGATCCCTATTGATCAAACCCCTACACAGCAGGCCCCAAGCGCACCAGGCGAGTGGCGGCGCCGCGGGGGTATCGCTGGCGGCCGAGACGCGCCGCGCGCAGCCGATCCGACTGCGCGCGGCAGATGCCGCATTCCGTCACAGGTTGCGGACCCTAGTAGCCATTGGCCATGGTGACGGTGGTTTCCGGGCTGTGTAATCCGTAGCCCACCCAGGAGACCTCCCTGGAGCGGAACTTCACGGTCTGACCAACCTCGGCCATGCCCGCAGCGCTCCAGTGGTAAAATCCGTCGGTGGCAGAAAGATCGCCGCCGCTTTGGACCCGGACTCCCAGGAGTGGAGCGCCGTTACCCGTTCCATAAATGGGGTTGGGTGTCGTGCCCGCCATGCGGCATCGGGTAGCAATAGTGACCTGCGTGCTAATGCTGTTCGCGCCACACTGCACAAAGTTTAGATCCGTGCGGTAGCCGCCCCACGGCGTCGCGCCGCTGGAGCCGGCATTCAGCGGCAGAGCCTGAATGCGCTTGGCGCCGGTAATCCCAGAACCGGGCGACGGAGCCATGGTTTGCGGGTCGTTGTAACGGCCGCCACCGCCGCTGGCCAGCGCAATGGTGGTGGTGAAGGCTTGCGCTTGAATCTGGGTGATGACGCTACCAGCCGTTGGACTAGCAACAGTACCGCTAAACACTCCAAGCCTGCCCGCGTTCGTAGCAAAAGGCGCGGGGCCGCTGAACGCCGGGCCAGCCGTGGGTGCACAGGGCCGCGACGCGGGCAGATACGCAGACAGTCCCCACTTGTCGGTCGCGCCGCCGAGCACGTCTATCGAAGTGAAGGTGCCTACCGTGCCGTCCTTGGTGGCGATGAAGGCCGGATAACTGGTGGCCAGCGGGTTAAAGGCGAAGTCAGTCACTTGGTCTTTGGTGAGTGGGTACGTACCCGCTTCCAACTGCCCCGTTTGTCCGCTCACCAGACAGGAGGCTGCGTTGGTAGTGAAGACGAGCGTGAAGCTCGAAATCTCCGAGGCGGCGCAGAGATTCGCCGCCGCATCGGCGACTTGGTACTGGTAGGCGAGTTGACTACCTAACTCGACCTGCACCAGCGACTTGGCCACGGCGTGATCCGGGTCTGCTGGGCTGGTGCAGGTTGCCGTGATCACGACGGAGTTGCCATCGGCGGTCAAACCACCGATGTCGGAAATCGAGCGGGCTCCACCTGCCCATGCATCGCCGATCCTAGCGTATCCCGAAGCTGTCTTGAACGGCTCGGGTACCGGCGAGCGGGGATCACCGACGACGAGCAATTCAAACCCCGCGCCATTGGCCGCGGCCGCCGGTCTGATCGCCAACAGGCTGGTCGTCAGCAAAACGCCGACGCCCCATCCAGCGATTGCGATGTTTCGTGCGTTACTCATGACCATTCCCCTTCGCAACAAGCTTACCATTGACGGTGTCCAGCCTGATTTGATTGGCGCCGGCGGACTTGATCTCCGAACTGAACTCGTACCGCGTCCCGCCGGTGGTGGTCACCGCGACGCGCAGCGGGGTCACGGGCAGCCCCATGAGCTTCACCTTGCCCTTCGCGTCAGAGGTCGCTGCCTGGCAGTCAAGGTAGCTCTCGCCACACACCTGGACGGTCGCGCCCACCACGGGCTTACCCTTGGCCGCCACGGTCAGGTTGACACGGGCGCCTGGTTGCACCCGCACATCGGCAGTGGCGCCGGCGCCGGTCAGGTTGAGCACCTCCGCCCGCAGGAAACTGCGGTTCGCGGGGTACCAGGTGCGTGCCCACAGGGCGGCATCCCGGGCCGACGGCAGAACCTGGACCACATAAGGCCCTTCCTGCAACGCGGTAACCTCGTACCAACCAGCGAAGTCGGTGTGTCCTTCAGCCATGAGGTTGCCGTTCGTGTCCATGAGGACGACGGCGGCGTCGGCCAGCGGCCGGCCATTTGGCTTCACAACCCGGCCTGCGACCCTGGCGGACGGGTCGGTGTCCGGGTCGCCGAGGTTGTCGGCCATGGTTGCGGTCTTGAGATCCAGAGACTGACGCTTGGCGGCGGCCGCGGCTTTCGCGGCGCGTAGGCCAGCCAGCACCTCGGGCTCCACTTGAGTGGGGCGCGGCTTGCTCGTGATCGGTTCAAGTTCGCTCACGCCGGTACCGTTCTGCGCCATGGCCGCAGTCGATAACAGACAGGCGGACACGCCCACTAATACTGCGAACCTCGACATGCTGGTCTCTCTTTGTTCCACATCGGGCATTGCCCTGGTTTGGATATGGTAGCACCCACCGGCGAGCGGGGCAACGTTGACAAGCCGGGGCCTCGTTCAACAACGTCGCGGCATTGTTACCCCCGAGCGCCTGCCGCATCCGCGCCTGGTCATCGAGGAACGACGGACTGCGGGTAGAACCGACGGAGAACACACTGAGCGCGGCGTCCGCCGCCACGGAGCGCTGATTTGTTGCCCGTAGGTCGCGCGGGCCGTCGCTGGATTCACGCCTATTGCCGTTAGGAAATGCCCGAACTAGGATGCATGGTGGCTGTTGTCGCGACCGCTGCTCAGGCCCTCCCCCAGCCCGGCGCACGCCGCTGCCACCTCCAGCCCGCGTCGCAAACCAATACCTCAAACCTTCAGGAACAGCCATGCGCATGAGATCCAAGAAGACGCCAACCGTGCTTGCCTGCATGATCCCGCTGCTGGTCGGTTGCGCAACTTGCGTGCCGGGGGACACCCCCGGCCCCGTCCCGCCGCGGATCGTTGCCGGCGATGACGGTCGCGTCTGGGATCACCCATCCGCTTTCGGCAAGGTCCCGTCGGAGTTGCAGGCCGAAGGCGATGCCTTTTGTCGTGGCAACGACTTAAAGCGCGCCATCGGCTACCATCCGGATGCACGCGACTTCAACGGCAACCGCTTCCCGAAGGGCGGCTTCTTCTGCGTCTGTCGTAAATCACAACGCGACGGATCGACCTGACCCAACCGGCGCCGATCCGTTCGATGCATCGCCCAGGGTGGATCGGACCTGGCTCCAGGTGCCCTGCGCAGCGATCCGCCCCGCCTCCAGCACGACGACCTGGTCGGCGTGTTCCAGGGTCGCCAGGCGGTGGCCGATGATGACCAGGGTCAGGTCGCCATGCAGGTGCTCGATGGCATCCCGCACCCGCGCCTCGTTCTCCCGGTCGAGAGCGCTGGTGGCCTCATCAAGGATGAGCAGGGCGGGTTGCGTCAAGAGGGCACGCGCCAGGGCCAGACGTTGGCGTTCACCACCGGAGAGTCGGATCCCGCCGTCGCCGACCCGGGTCTCCAGGCCCTGCGGTAACGAAAACACGAATCCGGCGGCGGCCCGCTCCAGGCACAGCCGCAGGTCGGCCAGGCTGGCCGTGGGCCGGCCCCAGAGCAGGTTGTTGCGGATACTGTCGTGAAAGAGGAAGACCTCTTGAGGTACATAGGCGACCGACTGCCGCCAGGCGCGGCGCCGGGCGCCGGTGATGGGCTCGCCATCGACCGTCAACCGACCGCTGTCGGGGGTGAGCAACCCCATCAGGACATCGGCCAGCGTGCTCTTCCCAGCACCCGATGCACCCATGATGGCCGTGCTGGTCCGCGCCGGAAAACTGAGCGTCAACCCGTCCAGCGCGGGCCGGGCCCGCTCGGCATAGGCCAGGGTCACCTGCTCCAGGCGGATGGCCTCCCGCACCGAACAGGCCGCGGGCTGTAGTTCTCCCACCGGCTCGGCCGACGCCCGACATTCCGCCAGCAAGCGCGTCGTCTCGTCAAGCGCCGGCAGGGCATGCAGCCAATGGTCGAACTGCTGCTGAGCCGACACGAAGAGCGGGATGAGGCGGCTGAAAATCAGCACCAAGGTCAGCAACTCGGGCACCGGCGTATGCCACAGGGTCAGCCCCACGTAGAGATAGCCCGCCAGCAGCCCGGCGCCGCCGACCTGAAAGAGTGCGCGCGACCGGCTGGCGTCGGCGGCAAAACGGACTTGCTGCTCGCGCAGCCGCTCCAGCGTCTTGCGAAACTGCTCGAGATGACGCCCTTCCCGGCCCAGGATCTTGGTCAACTTGATCCCGGCCAGGCTCTCCTGCACCGTCCGCTGGAGTGCCTGATTGGCCGCCCCCAGGGTACGACCAAGTCCCAGTGCCCGATGTCGCTGGCCCGTCAGTAACCAGAACACCAGGCCGCCGCTGACAAGGGCGAGACTGGTCATGGCCCAGGACAGGGCGACGGCCGCCAGCAGATAGGCAAGCAGGGTGACCGCCGTGGCCAGCAACCCGATACCGAACTGCAATCCCACGCCGATCCGATTGATATCGGTGAGCAGCAGGTTGGCCTGATCGGCACCGCGGCTGGCCGCGATCCAGCGCCATTCGACGCCGAGCAAGGCCGCATACGCACGCAGCCGCAGGCGGTCGACCAGTTGGTGCTGGAGGCTGACACCAAGGCGTTCACGTGCGTATTGGATCAGGCTGCGCACCGCGACGAGCACCAGAAAAGCCAACAGCAGACCGCCGATGGAGGGGCTCAGGCCCACCAGCGCCACGCCACGCAGCAACCATTGAATCAGCGCATTGCGACTGTCGGCTCCCCCCAGCAGTTCCAGCAGGGGAACGAGCAGCAGCAGGCCGACACCTTCGGTGAGACTGACCAGGATCATGAGAACAACAAGCCCCGCCAGCCGCCCCCGTGGCGCCTCGCCGAGTAGACGCCGGAAAGCGTGCAAGGGAGTCATCCCTCAGGCAACCGGTTCGGGTGCGCGATAATGGCTTTGATCATGATTCCAGCCAGCCGGATGCGCCAGGCGATAAGGGTAGGGTGCAGATCAAGATCACCGACGATCGCGTCATGCTCCCGCGGATGACCAAGGCGCAATGGGCCGGTATCTTCCGCGAGGCCTGGGACCTCTGTTACAGTCCGGCGCATGTCGCCACCGTCCTGCGCCGCGCCCGCCGCTGGGGGCCTAGCCCTCTTACCTGATATCCAGACAAACTCTTGGTGGAGGGGCGGGTTTGAAACCCGCCCCTAGGTCCGGTTATCACGTCCGACGGCTATCACCAGGTCGAGTTCACGCAACTGCTGCAGGAACACCCGCATGTCCGCCTCGCAGGTCGCCGCATCGACCCTGAATTCGGCACACAGGGTGGTCACGATATCGGCCAGGGTCAGCGGGTTCTCCAAGAGTTCCCAAACCCTTGGCCCGACTTCCCCGCAGATGCCGAAGTAATCGCCCCGCTCGATGCTCATCATCACGGTGTCGCCATCCATGTCGACGGCGATCAGATCGGGATGACGTTGCAGGGGCGTCTCAAGGGACAATGGTGTCATGGCGTCGTCTTCGGCGGGTTAACCAGGCGCAGGATTTTAATCGAAATCGCAAAGCGCGTTAGGCGAAGTGATATGAGCGTTTTTTTCGGTGAGCTCAGTTATTCGGGCGACTTGTTGCCACGCATGGACAATCTTTCCTTGATGAGTCGGGCGATCGCACACTGGGGACCGGACAGCCAGGGTTGCTGGGCGGAGGGAAGACTGATGCTCGGCGCCCGAGATCGGCAGCGCTCTGCGCATCGCCGCCACCCTGCACTGCCGCTGATCGCGCCCGATCTGATCCTGGTCGGACACGTGCGTCTCGATGATCGGGAGCAGCTTTGTCGGACCTTGGGTGTTCCGGACAACCTGGCGGATAGCGAGATCTTCGCCTGGGCGTGGCGCCGCTGGGGGAGCGATTGCGCGGAGCGGGTCCTGGGTGACTGGGTTTGCGCGGTCTGGGACCGCCAGGCCCGCGGCCTCTGGATTGGCCGCGACGCGGCCGGCAATACCGGGCTCTATTACTGGCATGACAGCCGTCGGCTGATTTTCGCGACCGCGCTGAAAGCCCTGCTTGCCCACCCCGCCGTGCCCCGGCACCCCGACGCCTACGCCATCGCCCGCCAATTGACCCGGGTGATGGACCCCGGGGAGGACGCCGCCACGGTGTACCAGGACATCCGGCGGCTGCCCGGCGGCCATGCCCTGCGCTGCGACGGTCGGGGCGTGCAGGCTTATCGCTGGTGGCAACCGGAACAACTGCCGGCGCTCACCTGGACACGCGAGGCCGACTATTTCGATGCCTTTCGTGACGTCTACGCCGCCGCGGTACGGGATCGACTGCGCCGTGACGAGGGACCGGTCGCCTTGATGCTTAGCGCCGGCCTTGATTCCAGCTCGGTGGCGGCGCTCGCCGCGCCCCTGCTGGCCACGGCCGGTGGCCCGCTGCTGGCCTACGTGGCCGTCCCTCGCTTCCAGCCGCTTGGCGCCCCAGCGGGCTGGGTGGGCGACGAAGGCCCGGTGGCCCGCGCGGTGGCCGAGCATATCGGTAACATTGTCTGCCACCGCGTGGCCTCGGACGACATGGGCATCGCCCGATCGATCGAACGGATGCTGGAGATCCACGACCTGCCCGGCCATGCCGTCGGCAATCAATTTTGGATTCAGGACATCCTGCAACGGTGCCGCACCGCCGGCGTCCATGTGGTCCTGACCGGTCAAGGCGGCAATGGCACGGTGTCGTGGACTGGCACCGGCAATCTCCGGCAGGAGCTGGCGGCATTGGGCGCCCAAGCGGCGTTGCTTGATCTGCTGCGTGGCGGCCGCGGCCAGTTCTCGGCGCTGATCAAGAGCCAGGCCCTGAAACCACTGCTCGCTCCGCTGTATCGGCAGGTCCGGCGGCGACGTCGCGAGCAGCGCCCGACCTGGGAGTACGCCGCGATCCATCCGGCTCTGGTTGCCGAGTCAGACCTGGCGGCGCGCTTGCGCGCGGCCGGCGATGACCCGGCAGGTCCCGGTTGGTCGTCGCATGACCCTCACGTTGCCCGTTTCCGCCTGGGCCAACTCGGCTCGGCAGCGCTGGGCGCGCTCTGGATGGATGCCGGCGCGGCTTACGGACTGGAGGTGCGTGACCCCACCCGTGATCGCCGCGTGATCGAATTTTGTTGGCGCGTGCCACACCGGATCTTCTGGGCCCACGGCATCCAGCGTGGCTTGATCCGCAAGGGCATGGCGGATGTGCTGCCGGCGTCGTTGCTCACGGCGCGGGTCAAAGGCCGGCAGTCCGCCGACATCGGCTACCGTGTGCTGGCCGACCGCGAGGCGATCACGGACGCGCTGGACCGCGTTGAACGCCACGCCCTGGCCAACGCCTGGCTGGATGTCCCCAAGATGCGGGCCGTGCTGGTGGCCCTGGGAACAAGCGTCACGCCGCATACCAGCCTCCAGGCTGTGGCCACCCTGCTGCGCGGCCTGGGAGTCGGATTGTTCCTGACTCGATTCTGAAGGCCCCCCGACTTGGGCACCCGCGGTCCGGCTCAGACCGGTTCGCCGTCGGCATTCAGATAGCCGAAACGGCGCATCACCTCAGCGTGCCCGGCAAGGATGCGGGCAACTTGTTCGGGGGTCAGCTTGTCGCGCCAGGCACCGCTTTTCCCCTGGCGGAAAAAGCGCTCGGTCGCGGGTGGTTTTTCCTGAAACCCGTTCTCTTCTTCCTGACGGGACAGGATCTTGAAGTCGCTGAAGCGGATGGCTTTCGCAATGCGGGCCGGGTCGTGCGGCAGTTGGAGAAAACGGGCTGACCGGGTGAAGGCGGCGTGTGGATCCGTGAGCATGTCTTCGTAGCGGATGATCCGGCAATTGAGATCGGGGGCATCCACCCAGCTCAAGACGTGCTCGGACCAGGTCAGCAGTTGCTGTCGCACCTGATTCGGCAGACCCCTGCGCGATTTGCACAAGGCGTGATCATGCTCGCTCATGCGCGTGATGGCGTCGTCGATGCTGCTGTGGTTATGGTGTGCGTAGGAGGGCGCCACGTCGAGCGGGTTGCGCAGGATGTAGAGGGCGCCCAGCGTGGCCTCGCGGCTGACCAGCGGTTCGCCGTTCAAGGTGGTGGTGTAGGCGTCATGGATCTTGAGGTAGCTGATCGCGTCGTGTCGCCGCAGCGACCAGCGGTAGACCGCGGGGCGCAACCGGTCCACTTCATCGGGAGCGAGTTCGGCGGTGTCGAAACCCAGCACTTCGTCCAGCCAGCCACGGCTGCTGGCGATGTTGCCGATGCTGAGATCGTTGATGTCGGCGGGCTGGTCAGCGTCCTCGATCAGGTTGCTCAGGAAGGTGCGGAACCAGGTATTGCCGGACCTGGGGTAGGAGGCCAGCCAGTAGATGCCGCCCATGGCTTAGGGGTGCTCGGCGATGTCGGCCAGGATGCGGTCGATCATCGGTTCGAGATTGAAACCTTTCCGTGGCCGGGTGAGACGGGCCAGGCGTATCCGCCCGGCGAGTTGGCCGCAGAGCTTGAGGTGCTCGGGTTTCAGGGCCATACCTTGGAGAAACCGGACGCGGTAGGTGTTGCTGTGCAGTGGCTGAAACCGTTGCATGCCCAGGATTGGCTCGAGTTTCAGCGCTTCGAGATGGTCGCTGTCGAGGATGTAGATCCAGCGAACAGGGAGTGGCGCAGCGGCCCCCGCGCTGCCGACGGGGAGATTGAACTTTTCGGTGTTGGGCCGGATGCGACGCAAAACGGTGGTGTCGAGCGCCAACTGGTCGGCCACGTCCTGCCACAGCTTGATGCGCGGAAAACCCGGTAAGGCCCGGCATTGGCTGTCGACCGGCACCACATCGTCGGCGAGGATGGGATAGCCGCGCCGCATGAACCCAGCCGCCAGGGTTGACTTGCCGGCTCCCGACGGGCCCACGCAGACCATGCACCGATCCCCGATGCGGATGGCGTTGCCGTGCAGGACCAGATACCCGCGCTGGAACAGCAGCGCTCCGAACGCCGAACCGAGCAGGAAAACGCGCAGGCTGTCTTCATCGATGTCGGATTCAGGGTTGATCAGGATCTCCCGCCCCTCGCTTACCAGGAAACGTGCGACATGCGGGACCTGAAGCCAAAGCGAGCGGGTATTCACCCAGACATAGGGCCCAAGCTGCTTGCCCCCGGCGAGACCATCCTGGGCCACGACCCCAAGTCGAATGGCGATATCAGGCGCGTTCGCACCAAACGAAGGGGCCGAGAGCGGCAGGAGCTCAGGGAGTTGAAGCTGGCTCTGAAGCGTCAACCCGTAGCAGGCGTAGCGATAGGCATCAGTCATTCGTGTAGTCTACTTGAAGTCACCCCGGCACGGCAGCGCGGCGGGAGGCCGCCCAGACGGGGGACAGGTGGCCACCCGAATGCCGGGCGGGCCGACACTCCACCATCGGCACTGGGCACTGTCGCAGGTTGGGGCCGGCGGTCTATGATGGCAACGTTGGCTGTTGCTCCCGTCAAACACGCTGCTTTCGGACCCGAGACGCACCCATGATGACGCTGATCCACCGGTTCAGCCGCCTGCGCCGCAAGGCCACTACCCTTGCCCGCCAACCCCGGTTCATCCTGGTTTGGATGTTGCCGGTCTGGCTGCTTCTCGGCATCGGCAAGGCCCTGATCTTCACCCTCTCCTTCCGCCGCCTGGCACCGTACCTGGGCTGCCGGTCCGGGGTCGCCCCCTGGGTGCCGCTGCTTGCCCCCGCGCAGGAGCGGCGCGCTCGGCGGATCGGCCAGGTGGTGCGGATGACGGCCGGCTACACCCCCTGGACCTCCAACTGCTTCCCCCAGGCCATCGCCGCCCGAGTGTTGCTCGGTCTCTACGGCCTGCCCTATGCCCTCTACTTCGGCCTGAGGCGCAATCCGGATGACCCCAACGGCATGACGGCGCATGCCTGGGTCGCCGCCGGACGGGTGCGGGTCACCGGCGGCCACAGCTTTGGCCGGTTCACCGTGGTCGGCTGCTTCGTCGCTCGATCCCTGGCCGGGGTGCCGGGCGCTTGACACCGCTGCACGCGGCTTGGCGCCTGCCGCCAGGTCAGAAACCACTTGGGAGCATCGATCCGATGGCTGAACTGCCGCAACTGCAACGGCTGCTGCTGGGCCTCATCGCCCCCGGACCGGTGATTCCGTCGTCGGCGGTCACCGCCCTCACGACGGCAGATTGGGAGTGGATTCTGCGGATGGTCCGCCAGCATCGCCTGGGACCGCTGCTGCATTGGCAATTGACCCGGACGCGCCCGGAACTGCCGATCCCCGAGACGGTTCGCGATGTCTTGGCGGCGCGCTTCAAACGGTCCACCCGGCGCGCCTTGGTCGCGCGGCGCGAGTTGGTGCTGATCCACCGCCTGCTCACGGCGGCGGGGATTCCGTATCAGGCCCTGAAGGGCGCCTTTCTCGCCTTTCACGCGTACCCCCAGCCGGGGCTGCGGCCCTTGCGGGACCTGGATATTCTGGTGCCGAAGGCGGAGGCATTGCGGGCCTTTGAGGTTCTGATTGCGGGTGGTCTGGTCCGGCCGCCCGAACACCGCGGCACGCCGGAGGCTCAGTTGAGCATTCATCACCAGCTGCCGCCACTGCGAACGGCCGCGGGAGAAATCACGGTAGAGATCCATGCCCGCTTGCAGCACCCCGTGGAGGGCGCTGCTGAAGCCGCGGCCCAGGGCGATCCAAGCGACGATCCGGACTACTGGCGGCGCGGCATCACCACCCAGGCCGGCCAAGCGAACCTGTGCTTTCCGGCGCCGACCGACCTCTTGCTGCATCTGATCGTGCATGCCGTTGGTCACCACAAATTCGACAATGGCCCATTGATCCTGAGCGACATCGCCTGGCTGCTGTCGGCCGAGCCGATTGACTGGCCCGACTTCTGGCGGCGCGCCGAGCACGGCGGCGACCAGCGCGCCTGTTGGCTCACCCTGCAACTGGTGGAGCGCTATTGGGGGACTCAACCGATCGATTGGCCGGCGATGGCGTCAGACCCCGCGGCGGCGGAAAGCGCCGGGGACACCATCGCCGCGTTGATGCTGCAGGATGTCGGCCAGTTGCCGGTCGTGAACCTGACGCATGCGTTGGGGCAGCAGAGCACGCGGCGAGGCAAGCTGGGGCTGCTGTTGCGACGCTTGATTCCGTCCAAGGTGTGGGTGGCCTCAGCCTATCCGGTCAGGCCGGACTCCCCGCGCGTCTACCTGTATTACCTGCCGCATCTTTGGCGTTTGGCAAGTCAGCGACTCCCGCTATTGCTGATGAGTAGGCGGAACCAACCCGCGCAGGACGCGCTGCGGCAATTGGCCCAATTCGAGCGCTGGTTGGTCGGCGCCGACGTGCCGGGGAAACCGGGAAATGGTCGCGACGACGCAAGCGAGCGGGCTCGAAGCGACCGTGGCGCCTCCGGCGTCGGCGACAGCAGTCGTCGCGCCTGAGCCGCCGACACGAGCCGCACCGGCCCGACCGGGCACCGGTTCTTGGGGCGGCAACGGCAAGTCAGCCAACGACGGCGGCCACCACGACCGCGGACCAGCGCACGCCGGACGAGGCGCCACCGGCAACCGAGCACCCCCCGCACCTGTATGGTGGATATTTCACCACGTCGCGGTTAATATTCGACCATGTACAGGCGCAACTGCGAGCCGGAACTGACCGCCGCTCTGGCCGATACGCCAGTCGTGCTCCTGAACGGCGCGCGCCAGACGGGCAAGAGCACCCTGGTGACCACCCTGACCACCGCTGCGGCATCCGGAGTTGCGGCGACGCTCGTGACCCTTGATGATGCCACTGCCCTGGCGGCGGCCACGAACGATCCCCAGGGCTTCATCGCCGGACTCGGCACCTTGGCCGTTATCGATGAAGTCCAGAAAGCCCCTGGACTGTTCCCGGCCATCAAACTCTCCGTCGATCGGGACCGCCGGCCCGGGCGCTTCCTGCTGACCGGTTCGGCCAATGTCCTGATGCTGCCGCGCCTGTCGGAGTCCCTGGCCGGACGCATGGAGATTCTGACCCTGGAGCCGCTGTCACAAGGCGAACTCCACGGACACCGCGAGTCCCTGATCGACGCCGTCTTTGCCGGGACATTGCCGCCACTGACTCCGGCCGTCGCAGCGGACCTGAAAGACATCGTCATCGCCGGCGGTTACCCGGAGGCATTGAGTCGGGCACCAGGCCGCCGTCGTGATGCCTGGTTTGCCGCCTATGTCACCGCGCTGCTGCAACGCGACGTCCGTGACTTGGCGAACATCGAGGGGCTGACCGACATGCCGCGGCTGTTGACACTCTTGGCCGGACGGATCGGCGGCCTGCTCAACATGTCCGAGTTATCCCGTGGTACGACCATCCCGCAGACGACACTCAAGCGCTATCTCACCCTTCTGGAGGCGACCTTCCTCTTCCGCCCCCTCCCCGCCTGGTCGGCCAACCTCGGCAAGCGGCTGATCAAGTCGCCCAAAATCCACCTGATCGACTCCGGTCTCGCCGCTCACCTCGCCGGACACACCGCCGACTCATTGACGCGCAACCCCGTCCATTTCGGCGGCCTGCTGGAAACGTTTGTGATCGGCGAGATTCGCAAACAGGCGGCCTGGTCCGCGACCCGGACGCGGTTGTATCACTATCGAACAATCACCGGGCGCGAAGTGGATCTGGTATTGGAAGACGCGGCGGGCCGGCTCGTCGGTATCGAGGTCAAGGCAGCGGCTTCGGTCTCAGCCAAAGATTTCGCCGGTTTGGACGCCTTGGCGGAAGACAGCGGCGGTCGGCTGAGCGCCGGCATCTGCTTCTATACGGGCGAGCAGGTCGTCTCTTTCGGCCGCAGTCGATACGCACTGCCAGTCAGTGCGTTGTGGCGATTCATAGAGCCTTAGAACCTGACGCACATCTTATTGCTGATTCGTCTAGCGATCCGCCTAAAGCGGGCGCGCCTACTCCGGACTTGCATGCCGGAGGAAACGCTCGTGGCGCGCCTCGCTTTTGAGGCGGCTTGTTAGGCCCCTATTTGATGCTCTTGCGCGTATTTCCGAAGCGCTTTATTCACGGACTCAGCGTCCGGAAACAGTCTGTGCAACTCGGGCTCTATGAGAACAACATTCGTCCCTTCGCGATACCGAGCCGCATATTTTCCGCGTTCACCCGACTTGATCAGATCGGCGGGATATTCTGGCCGCAACGTGTCATCGTTGTTCATAGGCTTTGCGCTCTGGAGGCGTCATGTGGCGGACCGAAATTATTCGGATTGCGTCTTCTGTCTCGGTGAACGAGATAACGAGGAATCTCCCTTTTTCGGAAACTCCAAAAAGCAAGAACCTTTCTTCATCCTCTGAGTGATCCGGGTCTGAGGCACACGAAGAATAGTCGTCACCGAACACTTCTGCAGCTTCATCAAATGAAATTCGGTGTTTTCTCTCGTTCTTGCGCGCCTTCGTCTCGTCCCATTCAAAGTTCATGATCTGTGTGGCTACCTGGGTAGGTCGGGTTAGCGTAGCGTAACCCGACCTACCCACTTTGCGCGCAGCCCTCACATCGCGTGACCCACCTTGGGCGGGCGAGCACGCGAGCACCAGTGGCTACGGCTTGTGCTGCCAGATCACGGTTACCGTACACCGATGCTTGCGCACCGTACCGGCCATCTCAAGCCAGTTCTTTTGTTGGTAGTCCTCGAACCGCAGAAACTCGTAGGTTCCCGCCCGGCCGTACGTGACGTCATGGTCTGCTTGACCCGCTTTTTTGGCGTCGTCCGCGATGGATACAAGGTCGTGCAACGTTTAGCGTTAACCGGCGCCCGGCCGCAACACCCGCAGCAACCCAGACGCTTGAGTCAAAGCACGAAGCAGGCCGCCGCCGCCGACCTTTCGGGCGCCGTGTTGAACGCGTGGTTGGACGTGGGGCATCACCGAAGTCTAAGTCAGGCGTGATACCCTGTCTATGGCGTTTGAGTGGCTGGGGAACGGCCGGTTGGGGCCGCAAGGCGCCCGCTGACGCGGGGTGTCCGGGCCGAAACCGCTGGGTGTCGGCGTTCGTGCGCAGTCCCAAGGGCGGCCGATGCGGTCGGCCGGCTGACGCGCGGGTCGGTTGCCGACGCATGGCGACGCCGGGGCCGCCGCGGTGGCCAACGGGAGCGGATCACGGTTCATCTCACGCCGCCGCCAAGTAGAACGGCGGGGGATGATGGTGGGGCAGGATCTCGGCAATGGGATGCAGATGGCCTTGGCCACAGACAAAGAAAACCGGAAAACCGGGGACGGAAAACCGGGCGGAAAACCGGGCGGAAAACCGGGGACAGACCACGGTTTCTTGCTATAGTGCCCGCACCGGTTCCTGCCAGGCGACCTAACGACATGCCACGACACGCGCGCATCGTCGCCGCCGGCTTTCCGATGCACACGATCTTGCGCGGTATCGACCGGACGGCGATCTTCTTCGCCGATGCCGACCGCCTGGCATTTCTCGATG
>Ga0247844_1004911_pt1 | contig 17592 bp, 13 predicted proteins | sample LaCtaG_FD_192421 | JGI IMG/M metagenome (GOLD analysis project Ga0247844, IMG submission 192421) | Freshwater microbial communities from meromictic Lake La Cruz, Castile-La Mancha, Spain - LaCruzMarch201714.5m_1 | ecosystem: Environmental > Aquatic > Freshwater > Lake | place: Spain: Castile-La... | reverse complement strand
TTCACATCTTGCTGGGCGGCGACATGATGCTGCCGCGTATTTCTACCAATGTCAGCGTCTATGACCAAGAGCCTGAAGCTGACGCACTCAAGCTTTTTTTAGACTCGATTGATAAGTTCAAAGCCTTACCCGAGAACACCTTAACGCTGCCCTCGCACGGCAAGCCCTTTACCGGTTTGCATATTCGCATCCAGCAACTGCACAACCACCATGCTGATCGATTAGCCGAAGTTATGGTCGCTTGCGCTGAGAAAGCGTGCAGCGCAAAGGATGTAGTGCCTGTGATGTTTAAGCGTGCGCTGGATATGCACCAAATGACTTTTGCCATGGGTGAAGCCATTGCACATTTGCATACCTTGTGGTTTGAAGGAAAACTGCTCCGCCGACTTGGCGCGGATGGGGTGTATCGCTTTAGTGCCGAAGTGGCGGCTTAAGGCCTAGCTTTACCACTTGGGCAGTCCGTCGTCTTTGAGTTGGCCGCGTAACACCGCATAGTCTGGAACGACGGTGCGCACCGTGTCCCAGAAGCGCGGGCTGTGGTCCATCACGCGTAAGTGGCTTAACTCATGCGCCACAACGTAGTCGATGACGGCCGGTCGAAAATGAATCAAGCGCCAGTTCAGTCGGATCGATCCGTCCGCTCCTGCGCTGCCCCAGCGGGTTCCTGCGTTACTGAGTGAAAGACGCTTCCAGCGCACGTCAAGCAATGCGGCGAAATGGTCCAAGCGTTGCGCAAACAATTCTTTGGCTTGGCGCATTAGCCAAGCTTGTACTCCGTCTCGAATTTGCGCAGGTGTTGCCGCCTGTGACAAGCCGACGCGCAAAACACGTGTCGCGTCATCTACGTCAAAGTTTCCGGTTTCCATGTGCGCACCCGCGCCATCAAAGTTGTGCTCAGGGTCTAAAACGATGCGCAGTGATTCACCCAAAAACGGGAAAACGGTTCCGTCTTGCCATTCAATGTGCGTCTCACTTTGGCGCACATGTCGCTCATGGGTTTCGTGCAATTTGCGCACAATCCAACGCGCCTTTTCTTGCAGAGCGGCATCCACTTCGTACAAGGGTGTCCAGCGCGGCGCCCGTACACTCAATCCTTCGTGGCCCACCACCATGCCAATGCTGCGGCGCTTTGCTCGGGTAAATGCATACGAGACCATGACCCCATCCAAGCGCACTTGGCGCGTCGCTTGCGGGTGAACCCAGTTGTGACCGGCTGATGCAGGTGGCTCGGGAGCATCAGGCCGCGACTCAAATAAATCCAGGGTGTAACGCAACAAAGGGTGCATAAACCGTATGAATTTATTTAAGTACTGGCCTTGGCCTTGGCAGAAGTGTACGCATCGGGGTCGAGGCGGTGCATCTCCGTTTCAATCCAGTTTTCCACCTCGCGCATCATCTCTTCAGCTTGGCGACCATCGCTTGAAATCGCAGGCCCGATGGATAGCTCAACGAGGCCAGGGTGTTTGATGAAGGCTTTGCGCGGCCAGCAGGTGGCCGAGGTTACCGCGATCGGGATCACCGGTGCGCCCGTAGCAATTGCCAAACGCGTGCCCCCTGATTTGTATTCGCCTTTTTCGCCTCGGGGAATGCGCGTGCCCTCTGGAAACATGATGACCCAGACACCGCGGGCTAACAACTCTTTGCCCTGAGCGACTACTTTTTGAAACGCTCGGGCGCGCAAACTGCGGTCAATGTGAATCATGTCCAAACGCCCCATCGCCCAGCCAAAAAAAGGAACATGCAGCAGTTCCTTCTTAAATACAAACGCCAAGGGCCGGGGCATCAAAGCGGGCATCAAGAACGTCTCGAAAGTGGATTGATGCTTGACCAACAATATCGCCGGGTTGGTGCCATGGGGGAGGTTTTCCATTCCAGTGACGTTCACCCGAATTCCCAAAATGATGCGCGCGCCCGCAATCGACCATGTCAACCATTGCGATGCCATCCACCACAACGGATTGCCACGCACAAAAATAGAAGCCACCAAAATCGCAATCGCCCACGGAATGACGGTGATGAACATCCAAAGCATGTGCAATACCGAGCGCAGAAAAGAGATGAAAGTGTGCATTCGTTTAACCACGCGCGACAATAAAGTCAGCAAACGCACTGAGGTCGGCGTGTACGATGGTTTTGTCTGGATAGGTTGAAGGCAAAACGCCATTGGCGTACTGGGCTGCTTTGCCCGTAAGAACGGCGTGGGGCTCACAACCTACGGCGACCGCCGCAATCAAGTCCCGCGCCGAATCACCCGCAGAAGGCATTCCGGTGAGTGGCATGCCGTAGCGTTCTGCGATTTGCTCAAATAATCCAGGCGCAGGTTTGCGGCAGTTGCATGATTCCTCTGGTCCATGTGGGCAGTAAAAAACAGCGTCAATCCGTCCGCCAACGGCTGCCAGCATCGAATGCATTTTGGCGTGCATCGCATTGAGGGCCGCCACATCAAACAAGCCTCGGCCAAGCCCCGACTGGTTGGTTGCCACCACCACGTGCCAACCCGCATGGTTCAAGCGTGCAATCGCATCGAGCGCGCCGGGCAGCGGTTGCCACTCCTGCGCAGATTTAATGTAGTCGGCGCTGTCCTCGTTGATGGTTCCATCGCGGTCAAGAATGACAAGTTTCATGGGCATTCCAAATTTTTGCATTAACTGGCCAGCCGGGCAAGGTCTGCGACACGGTTCATTGCTACATGCAGCGACTTCAAGAGACCTTGTCGGTTGAGGCGAACATCCATGTCGTCGGCATTGACCATCACATCGTCAAAAAATGCATCCACGGGCGCACGCAGCGCAGCCAGCGTTCGCAGGCTTGCGGTGTAGTCGCCTGCCTGAAATTGCGTTTCAGACGTAGGAAGGAGCTTTTGCATGACTGCGTAAAGATTCTTTTCGGCGTCTTCTTGCAAGAGCTTAGGGTTGACAAGGGTATCCACCTCGCCGGCTTTCTTCAATATATTTCCGATACGCTTGTTGGCTGTCGCTAATGCGCGGCTTTCGGCTAGTGTAGAAAAAGCACGCACTGCATTCAAGCGAGGCAAAATTTCCCCCAAGCGCTGCGGGCGCAAGGCTAGTACTGCGTCCACCTCTTGTGCGCTGAAACCTTGCTCGCGCAAACTACCACTTAGACGATCGTATATGAAGGAAGCCAGAGGAGTTGTAGCTTCGTAATTGAGATAGACCGTAGGAGCAGCCGTTTCAGCCGCCATCACAGCATGGAAAGCTGAACCCCATTGAGCATCTTCAAAAGCACGCAGCAATACATCGTCTAAGTCAACAGGAAAATCAGCCTCAACCAGCATACGAATAACGCCTAACGCGTGGCGACGAAGCGCAAACGGATCTTTGTCCCCTGTAGGCACATTACCAATACCGAACATGCCGACCAAAGTTTCAAGCTTGTCGGCCAAGGCGACCACTAAGCCTACTGTGCTGCGTGGCAAGTCGTCGCCTGCAAAGCGGGGTTTGTAATGGTCTTCGATGGCCTGCGCTACGTCTTCGCTCAAACCATCGTGACGGGCGTAGTAGCCGCCCATGATGCCTTGCAGTTCGGGGAACTCGCCCACCATATCGGTGAGTAAATCGGTTTTGGCTAGTTGCGCCGCAGTGTCAACCGCTTGCACAAAAGTGCTCTCTTTGGCTTGCGGCAATAGGGCGGCAATGCCCTTCGCAATGGCGCGCACGCGCTCGGTGCGCTCACCTTGTGAGCCTAGCTTGTTGTGGTAAACCACTTTGGACAAGCCCTCAACGCGCGATTCCAGTGTCTTCTTGCGATCTTGGTCATAGAAGAATTTGGCATCGGCCAAGCGCGGGCGCACCACGCGCTCATTGCCACCAATTACTTCGGATGCGTCAGCGGGCGTGATGTTGCTGACCACTAAAAACTGGTTCATCAACTTACCGGCAGCGTCGAGCAGGGGGAAGTATTTTTGGTTGGCCTTCATCGTGAGGATGAGACATTCTTGTGGGACGTCGAGGAATTGTTTCTCGAATTCACACACCAAGACGTTGGGGCGCTCTACCAATCCCGTGACTTCGCTGAGCAAGTCGTCATCGTCAACCGCTTGAGCGCCGACCTTTTGGGCCGCAGCTTGCAACTGGCGAGCGATTTCTGCCTTTCGCGCAGTAAAACTGGCAATGACAGCGCCATCGCGCTGCAACGTTGTGTCGTAGTCGTCCGCGTGGGCGATGGTGACCGGTGACACGGCGGCTTCAAAGCGGTGGCCTTGGGTGGTGTTGCCAGCGGTAAGACCAAGCGCGTGAATAGGAACCACGCTTGCGCCATGCAGGGCCAACAAGCGATGCGCTGGGCGAACAAAACTCACACTGGTCCAGCCAGGGAGCGCGCAGTCCCGCTCGAGTTGGTAGCTCATCACTTTGGGGATTGGCAGTTTTGCAATCGCTTCATCCAGCGCTTTTTGCAGGCCCTCGTTCAACGTCACGCCGCGAACCGTATTTTCAAAAAAGAGCGCTTCGGCTTTGCCGTCCATCGCCCGCTTGAGGCTGGCCACTGCGCTGGCGTCTGCGCCCAAGGCTTGTAATTTCTTGAGTAAAGCGGGTGTGGCTTGTCCTGATGCATCAAGACCGACCGCCACGGGCATCAGTTTTTGAGAGACTGCTTTGTCGGGTGCTTGTACCAAAACGTGGGTAAGGTGGACAGCCAGGCGGCGGGGTGAGGCAAAGGCCGTACAAATGGAAGCGTCCTCGTGATGTGGACGCTTTAAGTCGTGATTGCTGGGGTCAGAAAGTGTGAATGAATGAATAAGGCCTAAAGACTTAAGGCTCTCTGTGAGTACTTGTGAAAAGCTTTCACCAAGTTTGCTTAATGCCTTAGGCGGCAGCTCTTCAACAAAAAGTTCAACAAGAAGGTTCTGGGTCGTCATAAAAAGTGTCCTGCCTTCGTGTTCTTAGGCTGCGGCAGCCACGGTTTTTTTAGGCATCTGCTCAATCCATTCACGCGGCGCCATCGGAAAGCCCAGTCGCTCGCGGCTTTCAAAATAGCATTGGGCGACGCCTCGGGCGAGGTTGCGAATGCGGCCCATGTAGGCTGCGCGCTCGGTGACGCTGATCGCGCCGCGCGCGTCGAGTAGGTTAAAGCTGTGTGCGGCTTTTAAGACTTGTTCGTAGGCGGGTAAGGCTAAGGGCACGCTGATTAAATGCTTGGCTTGCTTTTCGTGGGCGTTAAAAGCGGTGAATAAAAAGTCGGTGTCGCTGTGTTCAAAGTTGTAGGTAGATTGCTCGACCTCGTTTTGTTTATAGACGTCACCATAGGTCATGCTGTCAGTCCATTGCAGGTTGTAGACGTTGTCCACACTTTGCAAGTACATGGCCAAGCGCTCGAGTCCATAGGTAATCTCGCCCGTCACTGGCTTGCAGTCGATACCGCCAACTTGCTGGAAATAGGTGAACTGCGTGACCTCCATACCATTGAGCCAGACTTCCCATCCCAAGCCCCAGGCGCCTAACGTGGGGTTTTCCCAATCGTCTTCGACAAAGCGAATGTCATTTTTTTTCAAATCAAAACCCAAGGCTTCGAGGGACCCCAAATACAAATCCAAGATGTTGCTGGGCGCAGGTTTCATCACCACTTGGTATTGGTAGTAGTGCTGCAAGCGGTTGGGGTTTTCGCCATAGCGTCCGTCCTTGGGGCGACGGCTGGGCTGAACATACGCCGCCTTCCAAGGCTCAGGCCCGATGGCTCTTAAAAACGTGGCCGTGTGTGACGTTCCGGCCCCGACTTCCATGTCATAGGGCTGCAGCAGGGCGCATCCCTGCGCATCCCAATACGACTGGAGGGTCAAAATAATTTGCTGGAAAGTCTTCATGGCAGGCGCAGGGTGGTGGTCATTGGGGTTCGCGTTAACCCTTGATTTTACGGGGCATTGCATAAGCTATGCTTTTGGCAAAGGAGACCGACATGGGTTCACAACAATGGGTTTTGGGTTTGGTCTTGGCCACCATGGTTTTTTCAGTGGCGCTGGAGTTGCGTCTTGAAGACTTTAAGCGGGTGGCGCAAACGCCTAAAGCGGTGATCTGCGGCTTGATTCCGCAATTTATTTTGCTTCCGGTAGGTACGTGGTTGGCCACACTGGTCTTAGACCTGCCCTCGAACATAGAAACTGCCATGATTTTGGTGGCCGCTTGTCCGGGCGGGAGCTTAAGCAACGTGGTGACGCACATTGGCAAGGGCAACACCGCCTTGTCAGTCAGCGTCTCGGCGGTAGCTAGCGTGATTGCTTTGGTAGCAACCCCCTTTAACTTCAGCTGGATGGTGGCGACCAATCCGGATACGGCCGCATGGTTACAAACCTTGGCCATTGACCCTTCCGCTATTTGGTGGAGTTTGCTGATGCTCTTGGCTATTCCCATGGCCTTGGGTTTGTTAGCCTCCCACCAGTTGCCCACGCTGACCCAAAAAATTCGCAAACCCTTGGGCCACTTCGCTGTGGGCGCGCTCTTGGTTTTTATTGTGGCCGGTTTAATTAAAGAGCGTCAGTTGCTCACTTTGGGATTATTGCCTTTGCTACTTTTGGTGGTGTTACACAACACCAGTGGTTTGTTTTTTGGTTGGATCACCAGCAAGGTGATGGGTGTGAGCGAGCGCGACCGCCGTGCGGTGATGATTGAAGGCGGCATGCAAAACTCGGGGCTGGCCCTTGGCATCATTGCGGTGCAATTCAATAGCGATTTGGGCATGGTGACGCTGGCCAGTTTGTGGGGCATGTGGCATATCGTCAGCGGAATGGGACTGGCCTATTTTTGGAGAAGCAAAGATGCTCGACTGGCTGCTTAAAAACGGATGCGTCGTTGATGGAACAGGTGCGCAGCCTTATGTGGCTGATGTGGGCGTGCGCGATGGAAAAATTGTGGAGGTGGGCGCCATCACGCAGCCTTCTAAAAAAACGATCGACGCCACGGGCCTTTGGATCACGCCCGGATTTATTGACATCCACACCCACTATGACGGACAAGCCACGTGGGACGATTGTTTTACCCCGAGTATTTACCACGGCGTGACCACCTTGGTGATGGGGAACTGCGGCGTCGGTTTTGCGCCGGTGCGCCCCGGCCATGAAGACGACTTGATCAAGCTCATGGAAGGTGTGGAAGATATTCCAGGCGCTGCGCTGCACGAAGGCATTCGTTGGAACTGGGAAACGTTCCCGCAGTACATGGACGCGCTCGCAGCCACGCCGCGCAGCTTAGATTATTTGGTTCAGGTTCCACACGATCCATTACGTATGTATGTGATGGGCGAGCGGGCTTTGGCGCATACCGCAGCGACACCGGCCGAGATTGACGCTATGGCCGTTTTGCTCAAGCAAGCCTTAGAAGCGGGCGCCTTGGGATTAAGTACCGGGCGCAGCGACAACCACCGCACCTCTGAAGGAAAAGACACGCCTGCGGCTAACGCCAGCGCCCAAGAACTGACCGGCTTGGCTGGTGCTTTGAAAGGTTTGAACCATGGGGTTATTCAGTTGGTCAGTGATTACAACCTTTTGCAAGGGCCGGGAGAGTTTGACGCGGAATTTGATTTGGTGGAAACCTTGGCCCGTGCCAGTGGCAAGCCCGTGTCTTTAACTTGGTTGCAGCGCGACCCGGGCGGCGAGCAGTACCTCAAAATTCAATCGCGGGTCGACGCCGCCGTTGCCCAAGGCCTGCCTTTGTATTTGCAAACGGCTGCGCGGGGTATTGGGGTATTGATCGGATTGGAGGCCAGCTTTCACCCCTTCATGGGCTTTGCTTCCTACAAAGCCGTGGCCCATTTGCCTTTGGGAGAGCGGGCGGCAGCGCTGCGCGAACCCGAACGCAAAGCCCGCTTACTCAAAGAAAAATCAGACCGATTGGCTGGCGACGGCAGCGCTATCCCGCCATTGGTCGATCTTTTGTTGGCAAAAATTGAGTTGATCAGCGGGCGGATGTTTGCTCTGGAGGACACTCTGAACTACGAGCCTTCGGTAATGCAAAGCTTTTTGGTGCGCGCGAAGCAGTCGGGCATATCTGCGTTAGAAGCGATTTACGATCACTTGTGCGCAGGCAGCGGCGAAGGGCTAATTTACTTTCCGATTTTTAACTACAACGAGGGCTCATTGGACACAGTGCGCAAAATGCTAGACCATCCGCATGCGCTAAGCAGCCTAAGTGACGCGGGCGCCCATGTGGGCACGGTGTGCGATGCCAGCTTCACGACGTTCATGCTGACCCACTGGGTTAGAGACCGGGGCCGCGATGCGCTGCCTTTGGAGCGGGCTGTCGAGATGCTGACCCAGCGCAATGCGCGCTATTTGGGTTTAACCGACCGCGGGGTCATCGCCCCGGGCATGCGGGCCGATTTGAATGCGATTGACCCAGCCCAACTCAGCGTGGGGTTGCCTAAGCTCGAACACGATTTACCAGCCGGCGGTAAGCGTTTCGTGCAACGGGCCAAGGGCTACGTCGCCACCTGGGTTGCCGGAGAACAGGTACAAGTTGATGGGGTTATTTCGGATGCGCGACCCGGCTGCTTAGTGCGAATGGGGCAAGGCTGAACAAGGCCAGCGCCAAGCAGATCAGCCAAAGCGGCAGCAAGCCAAAGCGGCTGGCCCACCACGCATAGGGCGTGAGCCCTTCGCGGGCATTGACCTGGCCGACTAAAACGGTTTGGGTTAAGCGGGGTGCGGAGTGGGTGACTTGTCCTCGGTGGTCAATCACCACCGTGGCCCCGGTGTTGGTGGCGCGAACAAAAGGCCGCTCAAACTCTAAGGCCCGCATTCGTGCAATATTCAAATGCTGGTCGATGGCAACGGTGTCCCCAAACCACGCGATATTGCTGAGATTGACAAACACGGTGGGGCTGGAAGTGGGCTCAGTAAAGCGCTGCGCGAGTTCTTCGCCAAATAAATCCTCATAACAAATATGCGGCGCAAGTCGCTGCCCTGCAAAGGCAAACGGCGCTTGCGCGACTGCGCCACGCTTGAAGTCGCCCAAGGGGATGTGCATCAATTCGGTGAACCAGCGAAACAGCGGCGGTATAAATTCACCAAACGGAACCAAATGGTGTTTGTCGTAGCGCAACACCACTTTGGATTCAGACAGGAAGCCCACCACCGAATTGCTGTAACCCAAGGTGTTGTCCCCCAAAGGAATGCCGACGAGCGCGGCTTGCCCGTTGCGCTGAAAGTGGGTTCGTAAATCATTCCAATACTGCGGGGGAAGTTGCTGCGGCAACACGGGAAGCGCAGTTTCTGGGGCCACCACCAACTGCGTCTTCGCGTTAAAAAGCGATTGGCGGTACCACTCCAGCGATTGGGCAATACCGGTGCGGGCTTCAAACTTTTCGTTTTGCGCGATATTGCCTTGCAAAACTGTCACGCTGAGTTCTCCGTTGCTGCGGCTAAAGCGCTCTGAAGCGTGTGGGATTACAACTGAAATCAGAACCAACAAGACCAGAGCTGCCCCTTGCCAGCGTGGCCCGTTTTTTCCTTGGGCCAGCGCCATTCCCGCCCAAGCCGATAGCGCCCCAACGCCGTACACGCCCAACCAAGGAATATAAAACGCCAAGGGCCCTTCCAGGTGGGCATAACCGCCTGCGCCCCAGCCAAACCCCGTGAGCCACGTGCCACGCGCTAACTCTGCGATCGTCCACAAGGCGGCAAAGGCCAGCCCCGCGTAGCGAGGATTTTTCTGGGCCAGTCGCCACCACAACGCACAAGCCAAAGCGTAATACAACCCGAGGGCTGCTGCCAAAGCCACAACCGACACCACCGCCAACACCGCTGGCAATCCGCCGTAGGTATGCATCGCCACAAACAACCACCAAAACGTTGCGCTTAAAGCGAGGGTGGCAAAGCCTTGTCCGATGGCAAAGGCGTGGCGTGCGGTATGGGCTTTTAGTAAAGCGAATCCCAAACCCGCCATGGAGAGCCACTGCAAAGCCCACAGCGATTGGCCGCTTTCAAAACCAAATTGAAAAGGCCACGCAATACTTGCAGCGTGGCACAGCGCCGCCAGAAAAAGCAGCGGCCACACGGTCGTCAGGCCTTAGGCGCGAGCGCCACAGGGGACACTTTGAACCAGCGCACTGCGCCGCCCTTGGTGTGCAAAACAACAAACTGCAAGCCAGCCACTACATGGCGCTCTCCGCGTTTAGGAACATGCCCCATGGCGTGGGCAATCAGGCCCCCGATGGTGTCAAAGTCGTCTTCGGGTTCGCTGCCTTGAACCTGAACCCCAAAGGCCGTGTTCACGCGTTCAATCGGCGTATCGCCGCCAACGCGGAAGGTTTGATCTGCCAAGGCGAAGATATCGCCTTCGTCGTCTTCAATATCAAACTCGTCTTCAATCTCGCCGACGATTTGTTCTAAAACATCTTCAATCGTGATCAACCCCGCGACCCGTCCGAACTCATCGATCACGATCGCCAAGTGGTTGCGGTAGCCACGGAAATCGCGCAGCAAGTCGTTCAGGCCTTTGGTCTCTGGAACAAAAACAGCGGAGCGCAGCAAGGCGCGAATATTGAGCTCCGGGGCGCGCTGCAATTTGAGTAAATCTTTGGCCATCAGCGTGCCAATGATGTTTTCACGCTCACCCTCAAACACCGGGAAACGCGAGTGTGCGGTGTCAATGACGGTGTGCATCAAGTCATCCATGGGCGCTTGAATGTCAATGACATCCATTCGGGTAGCGGGAACCATCACATCCCCCGCGGTCATGTCGGCCATACGAATGACGCCTTCAAGCATGGCCCGGGACTGGGCCCCAATGATGTTGTTGTCTTCGGCCTCGGCCAGGGTTTCAATTAACTCGTCGGTAGAGTCTGGACCCGGGTGAATAAATTCAGCGAGCTTTTGAAGAAAAGTACGCTTGTCTTCTTTTTCAGGGGAATGCGCAGGGTGAGGGTCTGACACTGACGTGGGGCAAGGGATGCCGTGGTTGCGAAGTCGCTAGGATAGCCGATGCGTGCTGCACTGGTGTGAAATTCTGCGGGTTGCCTAGGGCGAGACCTTGGTTTGAGCGTCTTGCGCTAAGCGGCGCACCTCTTGAACATCGGCCAAAATCTCCCAAAACTGTTTGGCCTGAACTTTCAGCCGGTAGTCGGTATCGGCGATTTGGTCATCCACCATTTCGCTCACGCGGGTGTGCATCGACGGTGCGGGCAGGCGCAAATAGGCGTCCGATTCGCTACCCTGGCGCTCCACCGAAGCGCCCGCGCGGCGTGCGATTTTCAGCATGGCGGAGTTGTCACTCAAGGCGTGGATAAACATCAAGGAAATGTGGTCGTTGGTGGCATGGACTTGCGCCCTTGCAAAAAGCTTGCTGCCCAAGCCGCGGCTGCGGGCATGGGGCAACACCGAGACGCCGAACTCGGCGCAGGTCTCGGCATGGCTGTCTTGGGAATAGGCCAAATGCGCCACAGCGATCAGGCGCAAGCGCCGGTCAAAGATGCCAAAGACTTTGTCTTTGACAAAGTCGAGTCCCTCGGCATAGCTCTGAATTTGGGCGTCTTGTGCCGCGTAGCCAAAGCGCAAATAGCGATCTTCAGGCGGCAGCTCCAGTAAATGCGATAAAACTGCTTTTCTGTGGCGCTCGGCCAAGGCCCGAATAGGCACGACGGCCACCGCCGCGTGGCTGATGTGGCGCTGAAGGTCAGCGGTTTTGAGCTGGGGATGGAGCAAAGCCCGGGCAGCGTGCCAAAGCTCATGCAACATGGACTGGAAAAGAAGCATAAACCCCACTATAAGGGTTTTCCCTAGGTTCTGCTACCCATTCCTGAAATATCTACCAATGCAAACCCAAACGCGTGAAAAGTTTGCTCAATACAAACAAAGGCCCAACCCACAGGTATTGAATGTCTTCAAAAAAAGAGGGTTTTTTACCTTCGAGGTGGTGGCCGATGAATTGAAAAATCCAAGCGACCACAAAAATTGCCACGCTTGTAGTGACCAAAATACCGCGCTGGTTGAGGGCGTCCACAATGGTCAAAAGCACGGAGGTGCCCAGCAACATACAGATCGTGAAAGGTCCAGACAAGCGGGCGTAGTACACCAAGCTGGCTCCAAAAAATACCAAAACAACGGCAGGGTGAATCGCAAACATCAAACCTGCCAAGCTCAGCATGATGGCAGGAATAGCGAAGTAATGAATCAGCTCATTGACAGGGTGGGTGTGGCTCAGGCTGTAATGCGCAAGCAGGGCATCGACTTTGCGTTCTGGGGTGTCCACAGCAGCGTTTTCTATGGGTTGGGTCATCGCATTCTCCTGGCGTTAAAGCATATCAGTGATCATAACTTTAAGTATCTTTTAAGCCATTTCACCCAACGCCCTTGGGCGCTGCGCCCGCGCCAATAGGCAATGGCGTGGTGGCGGGCTGCAAAAAATATCTTTAATGGGTCTTTGGGAGCTGCGCGCAGTGTGTGTGGCTTCTCGGGTGACAGCGCAGCGCTGAGGTTGTGCGCCAACACGGTACTGTCTTCGTTAACAAAAAAGATGTGGGAATGGTTGGAGCTGCGTTCAAACGCGTCAGTGGCCACGGTGGTGCTTGGGGCCTCACCAAAGCGCAAAAGGTCAGCGGTTTCTAGGCCGCTGCTTTGTAACCATTCAGGTTCCGATTGGGGTAGCACCATGAGGGGCACATCGCAGGCCAAGCGGGTGTTGCCGGTGAGCAGGACGTCGACATGGGTGAGCGCCGTGACTGGTTCAAATAGCACGTCCACGCGCTGCGCTTTCAGGGCTGCACGCATATATTGGTGTAATTCAGCGGGGTAGCTCTGCTGTGGCTCAGAGGGCCCGGATAGCCAAGTGACCGCAGCAAGCGGCATACGTTGGCGAATCGCCATTGCTAACTCAAACGCTGAGGTTCCCGCGCCAATGACAGATAGGCGCAACGGCCGGGTCTCACCGAGCTCACACACCCGTGGCCAAAGGCTGGCAAATTTTTCTAAGGGCGCAACAAACATGGCGTGTTCACGCACACCGGGAAGATTCATTTCAATGCTATCGCGCTGAGACTTGGGTGCGGTGTTGATTGAAAGTAAGTCAAACGTGAGGGTACGCCCATCGTCAAGTAGCAGTGTTTTATCGCCTGCGTCTAAGGCAACGGCGTTGTTTTGAATCCATTGCACGCCGTTGCGCTCCACCACTTGTGCGATATCGGTAGCGCAGGCATCCAATGGCAGGGATCCCGCAACCCACTCGGCCAAGCGCCGTGGGTTGATCACGGTGCTGAGGGGTGTGATCAGGGTGATGAGGGTATGGGGCGTGGGGTGTTTGGCAAAAGCGGCGAGAAAGCGCAGATTGGCAAGACCCGCACCCCAAAGCACCACGCGCTTGGGGCTGGGGGCCGCAGCGGGTTCTTGGGTTGGGGCGGAGTTCGCTTGATCGGCGTCTTCGGTCATTGGCCTATTGTTCCATGTTCTGCGGGTGGCCGTCTACCAGCCGAATCGGCCCGTTTTCGACTCCTAAAGGCAACACCCGCCCGATGATGGCGCTCCTCCCATAGCCTTGCGCCTGCAAGGCCTGAAGGCAAGCTCCGGCCTGAGACGCAGGAAGGCTGGCGAGCAGTCCGCCTGCCGTTTGGGGGTCAAACAATAAAGCCAAACGCTGTGCTTGCCTTGGCTCGACTGCGTCGGGGTAGAACAGCGCCGAGCGCATTCGGGCATTTGCGTTGTGCAGGGAACTGACCTGACCCAAGCCCAAACACTCCAACGCACCATCGAGGACCGGCAAGGCGTCCAAGTTGATTTCGGCATCGACGCCCGAGGGCCGCGTCATTTCGACCAAATGTCCTAACAGGCCAAAGCCCGTCACATCCGTGCAGGCGCATGCTCGGTGGGCTAAAAGGGTTTGCGCCGCGACCAGGTTGGATTGCTCCATATGGCTTAAAGCCGCTTCAATCCAGCGGCCGCGCGCTAAGCCCAAAGCGTGCGCGGCAAACAAGGTGCCGGTTCCTAAAGGCTTGGTGAGAATCAACACATCACCGGCTTGCATTCCCGCTTTGCGCATCACGCCTTGGAGTTCGCCTTGCGCCGTAACCGCCACCAACCCGTTGATCGCAAAACCCAAGGCCAATTCTTGGCCTTCGCCGGTATGTCCGCCGACCAAGGTGCAGCCTGCCGCGTTGAGAACTTCAACCGCGCCCGTCATCATCTGGGTCAGCGTGGCATGCGTTTGGCGGTCTAGCCCAGGAGGCACGGTCGCAATCGCAGTAGCCGTTTGGGGTCGAGCGCCCATGGCAAAAATATCGCCCAAGGCGTGGTTGGCCGCAATTTTCCCAAACCGGTACGGGTCGTCCACAAAGGCCCGAAAGAAATCAACCGTATGCACCAGCGCATACCCTTCAGGGACTTGAACGATAGCTGCGTCGTCCGGAGATTGGAGGCCGACCAAGACCGCGGGGTTGTCAAGCGGCACCAACGCGGCCAAGGCTGGGGCTAAAACGCTGGCCCCCACTTTGGCCCCGCAACCGCCGCAGCGCATCGCTAGCGCGGAGAGCGCTTGTTCTGATTCATCGGCACTTTGATCTGCAAATGCAGGCGCAGTTGCAGCAGAGGAATCGGGCGTAGCCATCAGCGCAATGCCAAGGTCAGTGAATCGCGCCATAAACCGCCGGTCAATCCAGTCCTTCCAGCGCCAAACCCACGTGCCAGAAAAATCAAAAGCCCCGCGCGAAGCCACCGCGTAGCGGTCCCCGGTGCTGATCAAGGCCAACCAGCGGGTTTGGGGATGGTAAGTCTCCAAAGGCTTGCCAAGCAAGGCGTTGCGCAAATTTCGCGCCAGTGGCATACCCATGCGCACCGCAAAAACCCCGGCTTTTTCTAGGGCGAAGCCTTCCATGCTCGCCACATCGCCCGCCGCAAAAATACGCGCATCGGAAGTCGATTGCAGCTGTGCGTTCACGCGGATAAAACCTTGGGCGTCACACGCCAAGCCCGTGCCTTGGAGCCACGCACCACCACCCGCTTGGGTGACCCAAAAAACCGCGTCGGCGGCCGTCCAGCGATTTGCATCGGAATGTTCGGGGCCGGATTGGTGAATGCCTTTGGCGCTGACTTGGTCAATCCGCGCGTTGCAATGCACTGTGACATGGCGGCGATTCAATAAGGCAAGAAATCGATGCTGAACCCGCGTGTTGTGGGTGGGCAAAACAGTGGCGCTGGAAGTAAAAAGTTCAAAAGCGATGGGCGCTGCGCTGGGATTCACAGAGCGAACTTCAGCGTCCAAGCGGTGTTGCATCGCGAGTAACAACTCCACCCCGCCAGCTCCCGCACCCACCACTGCGATGCGCTTGGGTCCGAGGCCTTGGCGAACCTGCGCTAATAAAGCCAACCAGCGTTGGTTAAAGGATGCAATCGGTTTGACGCAAACAGCGAATTCCGCTGCCCCGGCAATGGTGTCGGTTTGCGGTGTGGAACCGGTGTTGATCGAGACCACGTCATAGTCCAAGGCCGGACGGCCGCGTAACTGCACTTTGCGATGAATTCGGTCCATACCCGTGACTTCGGCTTGGATAAACCGCGCGCCTGCAAAAACGCAAAGCCGCAGCAAATCAAGATGGACTGCGTCAAAGTCGTAGTGGCCTGCGACGTAGCCGGGCAACATGCCTGAATACGGCGTATGGGCGTCGGTGCAGATTAAGGTAATTCGAACGCCTGGCAACGGCTGCATCCCAAATGCCTTGAGCACGCCCACATGGCTGTGCCCGCCCCCGATCAAAACCAGATCGCGCAGGATGGGGGTGGAAACATTTTGCATGCGCTGGGCTTTCTCTTTCTTCTCTTTATGAGGCTTAGCCTCTGCGCCAATCGTGCAAGCGGCGTGACAACTTTAATGCCCACTGGGGTGCATGCGCCCGCCGCCAAATTCCTGCAGCGTATTTATTGGCCTCGCCCCAGGTGGGGTAAGTGTGAACGGTTTGTAGAACGTGGTTCAGGCCCAAGCCGTGGCGCATCGCTAAAACATATTCCGCCAGCATCTCGGCCCCGTGCGCGGCCACAATCGTGACCCCCAAAATTTTCCCATGGCCCGGCGCGGTCAATACCTTGACCCAGCCCGATGGTGGCGTTTTCGGGTCAGCGGCATCACACAAAGCGCGGTCTAAATCAGCCACATCAAAACGCGTGACCTCAAAAGCCACGCCTTGTTCAATCGCCTCTCGCTCGTTCAAACCGACCCGCGCTACTTCCGGTGCGACAAAGGTCACGCACGGAACGGCGTGGTAACTCACCTTAAAACGCTTGAAGTCTCCAAACAAGGCGTTCATCGTTGCGTACCATGCTTGGTGCGCTGCGGTGTGGGTGAACTGGTAGGGCCCCGCAACGTCGCCAGCGGCGAAGATATTGGGGATCACGGTTTGCAAATAGTCGTTGGTGTGAACGGTGTGGTCAGTAGAAATTCCAAAAGCTTCGAGCCCCAAGCCGCTCAAACGCGCACGGCGTCCCACCGCGCATAAAAGTAAATCAAAGGGCAGGGCAAATTCTTTCTGCAATTTGTCATGCGCTACGCCAGTGTTAACCAACCAAAGGGTTTTTTCTTGGCCGTTAACGTTGTTCGGCGTTTCACAACGCAGCGCGGAGTGCGATGTCAACACCTCAACGCCGTCAGCGGTCAGCGCGGCTTCTACCAAAGCTGAAACCTCCACGTCTTCTCGTAACAATACCCGCGCAGCGCTTTCAATCAGCGTGACCTTCGCACCCAAACGCGCTAGGGCCTGCGCCAACTCGCAACCCACCGGGCCACCGCCCACAATCGCGATGCGCTTCGGGATCGATGAATACTTTTCGAGTTGTTCCCAAAGCGTGTCGCTCGTGGCAAAGCCGACTTCTTTGAGGCCGGGAATCGCGGGAACGATGGGTTGTGCGCCCGTGGCGATCACGATGCTTCGGGTTGTTAAACGTTGCGGGGTTTGGCCAGGACTTGAAATTTCAACCGTCCAAGGGTTGAGAATCGTCGCGTGGCCTTGTCGCACATCGACCCCCATCGCGCGGTAACGCTCGGCGCTGTCGTGCGGTGCGATAGACGCAATCACTGCGCGAATGCGGCGCATCACAGTAGGCCAGTCCACGCTCACCGCGTCTGCAACGACGCCAAATGGCGATGCAGTTCGGGCAAGGTGCGCAACCTTCGCGCTTTGAATCAAGGCTTTGCTTGGAACGCAGCCGTAATTCAAACAGTCCCCGCCCATGGCTTTGGCTTCTACCAGCGTGACTTGGGCTTGGGCGCTGGCTGCGATATACGCGCTGACCAAACCGCCTGCGCCTGCGCCAATCACCACCACGTTGCGATCAAACGTCTTGGGGCGCTGCCCGCGCCACGGGCGCAACGCGCGTCGATGCCGAAGTTTGTCTAAGAGCCACGGCGCAGCAATAGGCATGCCGCCCACCATCAAGCCTAAAAGCACCAAAGCGCTCAACATATCCGGACTCAAAATATCCGCCGTCGATTGAAGCTGGGCCAACTGTGTTCCCGCATGAATATAAACAGCGGTACCCAAGAGCATGCCAATTTGGCTCACAGCGTAAAACGTTCTGGTGCGAATGCGGGTTAGCCCCATCGCCAAATTCACGGCGATAAAAGGCACCAAGGGAATCAAACGCAAACTTAATAAATACAAAGCCCCTTCGCG
>Ga0247844_1004907_pt1 | contig 17609 bp, 13 predicted proteins | sample LaCtaG_FD_192421 | JGI IMG/M metagenome (GOLD analysis project Ga0247844, IMG submission 192421) | Freshwater microbial communities from meromictic Lake La Cruz, Castile-La Mancha, Spain - LaCruzMarch201714.5m_1 | ecosystem: Environmental > Aquatic > Freshwater > Lake | place: Spain: Castile-La... | reverse complement strand
CGGAGCGACCCCCGGGGATGAGAACGCAGTTTGACTGCCCGCGCGCCAGCGCATCCCACCAAGCCCGCTTCGCGGGGCCACATTGGCAGAGCGTTTGGGCGCCCGGAGGGGGGCCAAACGATCATCCCCATACCTCCAAAAATGCCGAAGGCATTGAAATTCGTCGCGGAGCGACCCCCGGGGATGAGAACGCAGTTTGACTGCCCGCGCGCCAGCGCATCCCACCAAGCCCGCTTCGCGGGGCCACATTGGCAGAGCGTTTGGGCGCCCGGAGGGGGGCCAAACGATCATCCAGATACCTCCGGGCGGGCGTGCGAAAACGGGTTTGTGCCGCCCCGGCAAACTTACTCGACCGTGACGCTTTTGGCGAGGTTTCGGGGTTTGTCGACATCGCAGCCCAGCGCAGCTGCGATGTGGTAGGCGAAGAGCTGGAGCGGGATCACGGAGAGGATGGGCGTGAGATACTCGGGGGCCTGCGGGATGAGGATCACGTCGTCGCAGATCTTTGCGAGCGCCCGGTCCCCTTCGGTTCCGATCGCGATCACCGGCCCCTTGCGCGCCTTGACCTCCTCGATGTTGCTCACGTTTTTGTCGAAGACCGCGTCGGAGGGGGCGATGAAGACCGAGGGCGTCTCCTCATTAACCAGCGCAATGACCCCGTGCTTGAGCTCGGCACTCGGGTAGCCCGATGCCGAGATGTAGCTGATCTCCTTGAGCTTCAGCGCACCCTCCAGGGCGATCGGGAAATTGGCCTGGCGGCCCATGAACAAGAAGTTGTTGGCGCGGGCGTATTTTTCGGCGACGGCCTTGATCGTGGCATCGAGCTCGAGGGTTTTTGCGACCAGGTCGGGCAGCTTTTCCATCTCGGCAATGATCGTGCGCCCCTCCGCGTGGCTGAGGTGCCGGATGCGCCCGAGCAGGAGCCCGAGCAGCGTGAGGATCGTGAGCTGCGACGTGAACGACTTCGTAGCCGCCACGCCGATCTCGGGCCCCGCGTGCATGTAGGCCCCCCCGTCGCTTTCGCGCGCGATCGTGCTCGCCACGTTGTTGCAGATGCCCAGCGTCCGGTGCCCCTTCCTACGGCTCTCCCGGAGCGCCGCCAGGGTGTCCGCCGTCTCCCCGCTCTGGCTGATCACGAAGACCAGCGTGTCGCGGTCCATCGGGAGGTTCCGGTAGCGGAACTCGCTCGCGATCTCGCACTCGACCGGGATGTGCGCCAGGCTCTCGATCAGATACTCGCCGGCCATCGCCGCGTGATACGCCGTGCCGCACCCGCTCAGCACGATGCGGTCCACCGCGCGCAGCTCCGCGTTCGACATGTCCAATCCGCCAAGCTTCGCCGTCGCCTCCTCGGACGACAGGCGCCCGCGCATCGCATCCCGGATCGTATGCGGCTGCTCGTAAATCTCCTTGAGCATGAAGTGCGGGAACGTCCCCTTGTCCACCGCCTCCGCGCTGAACTCCACCTTGCTCACCTGGAAGTCCGCCCCCGGGCCTGCGACGGTCGAAATCTCAAACCCGTCCGCCCCCAGAGCGGCAATCTCGTAGTCGTTGAGATAGACGACCTCCCGCGTGTGCGCCACGATCGCGCTCACGTCGCTTGCAAGGAAATGCTCGTGTTTTCCAATCCCGAGCACCAGAGGGCTCCCCCGCCGCGCGCCCACCATCACACCGGGGACCCGGCTGTCGATCACCGCGATCCCGTAGGTGCCGATGACCTGCCGGAGGGCCCTTCGGACCGCCTCCACCAAACCGGCGGACGTCGCATCGTCCACCTCCTCAAACGCCTCGCCAACGAGGTGGGCAAGGACCTCCGTGTCGGTCTGCGAGCGGAACACATGGCCCTTTGCCAGAAGCTGGTCGCGAAGCGCCTGGTAGTTCTCAATCACCCCGTTGTGCACGAGCGCCAGATGCCCGCTCTGGTCGAGATGGGGGTGCGCATTTTCGACCGTCACCCCGCCATGGGTCGCCCACCGCGTATGGCTGATCCCCAGGGAGCCATGGACCGGGTGCGACTGGATCGCCTCGGCCAGGTTCGCAATGCGCCCGACCGAGCGCCGGACCTCGATCCCGCCCCCGTTCAGAAGCGCCACGCCGGCCGAGTCATACCCGCGGTATTCCAGCCTCCGCAACCCGTCCAAAAGCACCGGCAATGCCTCGGCACGCCCAATATACCCGACAATTCCACACATAGAATATTGAATCGTGACAATTCCCCCCATGTGCGGCAAGATACAAATTCGTTATGAGCCTTCCCTCGAACACCCTCCCGATTTCGAAAACTCTGGCCGTCATCATGGGAGGGGGGGCCGGCACCCGCCTCTTCCCCCTCACCAAAGAGCGCGCCAAACCCGCCGTCCCGCTCGGCGGCAAATACCGCCTTGTCGACATCCCGATCAGCAACTGCCTGAACTCCGGCTTCCGCGGGATCTACATCCTGACGCAGTTCAACAGCACCTCGCTCCACCGCCACATCAACTCGAGCTACAAGTTCGACGACTTCACGCCCAGCTTCGTCGAAATCCTCGCCGCCCAGCAAACCCCCGAGGGATCGCGCTGGTATCAGGGCACGGCCGACGCCGTGCGCCAGAACATGCGCTATTTCCTCGAGCACCCCTACGAGTATTACGTGATCCTCAGCGGCGACCAGCTCTACCGCATGGACTACCGCGACATGCTCCGCCAGCACGTCGAATCCAAGGCCGACCTCACGATCGCCACGATCCCCGTCGCCCGCGAGCCGGCCACCGGCTTCGGCATCATGCTCACGGACGAGGACAAGCGGATCCGCCAGTTTGTCGAAAAGCCCAAGGACCCCCGGGTCCTCGACTCCCTGCGCATCCCCCACGACCTGCTCACCGCCATCGGCCAGGCCCCGGATGCCGACCTCTACCAGGCCTCGATGGGGATCTACATTTTCAACCGCTCGGTCCTCGAAGCCTGCCTCGACAACGATTTTGTCGATTTCGGAAAAAACATCATCCCCGCCGCCATCAGCGACTACAAGGTGATGGCCCACATCTTCCAGGGGTATTGGGAGGACATCGGGACGATCTCCGCATTTTTTGAAGCCAACCTCGCGCTCACGGCCCCCAACCCCCAGTATAGCTTCTACGTTCCGGGCTCCCCCGTTTTCACCCAGCCCCTCTTCCTGCCCGCCAGCGTGGTCAACTCGGCCAACGTCTCGTGCGCCATGATCTCGGACGGATGCATCATCGGCGACGCCACGCTCGAGCGCTGCGTGCTCGGCATCCGCAGCATCATCCAGTCCGGATCCAGCCTCAAGAACACGATCATGATGGGGGCCGACTACTACGAGTCCGAGGTCTACGGGGCGCAGGAGGGCGTGCCCCCAATCGGCATCGGGCGCGACTGCGTGATCAACGGCGCGATCATCGACAAAAATGCGCGCATCGGGAACCGCGTGGTCATCTCGCCGGAGGGGAAATCCCAGGACCTCGACGGCGACGGCTACTACATCCGCGACGGAATTGTCGTGGTTCCGAAAAACAGTGTCATTCACGACGGAACTTGGATATAGGCGGGGGATGCGAATTCCTTATCGGCTGCTTTCCGTTGCCCTCGCCTGCCTCAGCCTCTCCGGTTGCTTTTTTGACAAGCCCCTCACCGACGGCCCCACGGCATCGATCAACACCTGGCTTCTCGGCGTCTGGGAGACAAAGGATGACAAGGGGCGCACCTCCCGCGCCATGGTCACCCCGATCGACTCGGACCGCTACGCCCTGGAGCTCGCCCTTCCGGGCAAAAAGCCCCGCGACGTCAAGCGCTACACCTTCGAGATGTGGCCTTCGCGTGTGGGCAGCACGCTCTTCCTGACGCTCCGCTGCCTCGAAAGCCCGGGGGACATCCCGGGGGGCAGCTACGTCTTCATCCAGCCCCAGCTCCTCAACCAAAATTCCGTCCGCCTCCGCGGGCTGAACATCCCCCTTGACCCATCCGCCTCAAGCTACGACCTGCGGAGGGAGGTCCGCCGCCAGCTCAAGGCCCTCTCGCTCTACGAGGGCACGCAAAGCGTCGTCTGGAACCGCGTCGAAGAGGTCTTCTGGAGCACGGATGGCCAGCCGCCGAATTTCAAACCCCTCCGGTTCCCCCCCCCGGCAACCCCCGCGCCCAGCCCGACTCCCTGATCGCCCGGGGGCATGGAAAACGCCGACTACCAATTGCTTGAGCAGCGGATCGGCCGCGACCACCTCGCAGACCGCCTTCTCAAGCAGGCTGGCAACTCGGCCAAGCTCCTCCACCAGGGCGAGGGGATTTTCCGGCTCGAGCGCTTTCTGCCATTTGACACCCTTGTCGGCCTGGCCCTGAAATTTTCCGGGCTCGGCCACATCACCCGGCGCAGCTTTCTCGCCGTCCGGACCGTCTCCCGCGAATGGGTCCTCCCCCACCTTCCGCCGGAATTTGACGGCTTCCGCCTCCTCCAGCTCTCCGACCTCCACATCGACCTCGCCCCCGCCCTCGCCCCGCGAATCTGCGACCTCGTCCGCAAAACCCCCCACGATGCGGCAGTCGTCACCGGGGACTACCGGAACAAGACGGATGGCGACTATGGCCCGTGCATGAGGACCATGGAATCCATCACCCGGACCCTCTCTCCGAACCGCTGGGGGATTCTAGGCAACCACGACTGCATCGAGATGGTTCCCTCCCTCGAGGCCGCCGGACTCCCGATCCTCCTCAACGCCCATGCCCACATCGACCGCGACGGCGCGCGCCTCTGGATCGCCGGGATCGATGACCCGCATTTTTACAAGACCCACGACCTTGCCCGCGCCCGGGGCCCCGCTCCCGCAGGGGCTTGCGTCATCCTCCTCTCCCACAGCCCAGAAACCTACCCCGAGGCCTCAACGGCAGGATTCGACCTCCAGCTCAGCGGGCATACCCACGGGGGCCAGCTCTGCCTTCCGGGCGGCCACCCCGTCGTCGTCCCCTGCAAGGTGCCCAAACCCTTCATCCGCGGCCCCTGGCAGGTCGGCCCGCTCCAGGGCTATACCTCCCCGGGCACAGGAAGCTGCGCCGTGCCCGCACGCTGGAACTGCCCCCCGGAAATCACCCTCCATACCCTCCGCTCCCCGACAGCGGCCTGAGCCCCCCAGCCAATGGCAACCCGCACAAAACCCATCCATTTTAAATAACGACTAATTTTGTCGTTTTTCAGTTGACACGCCAGAAAAGACGACTATTTGTGTCGCATATGACGCGGTCAGCAACCATCCAGCTCAGCGAACTCACGAGCCCTGAAAGGCAGGTCCTTGAGGCGATTCGTGAGGTTTCATTTGGCGGGGTTGAGGCGGTGATTCATGAGGGGCGAATCACCGAGGTCCGGCAAACGCGCCGGATGCGGAGCGCGGGGGAAGAAAAGAATCCGATCGGTCAACCGAAGGGCAATGAACCAAGCAATGCAGGCGCGGCGACCAGGCGAACGGAGCCAACCTTTTCTACAAAGCAACAATGAAAAATTTACTCATATTGGGACTGGCCACACTTTGGCTGGTCGGAACGGCAGGGCACGGCAACGCGGAAGTCGAGGCGGCCAGCTGGTGGAATGGAAGATACGCGACGGGGAGTTGGCTCGGTGCGCGCGACGCGCTGGCGGACCGAGGCGTGACGCTCAGCGGGGAGTGGAAGGCAAACTTCCTATGGGATGTGGACGGCGGGATCGCGCAGCGGTTCGGCTATGACGACGAGTTCAAGTTTCGTGTCCTGCTGGATGCGTCGGAGCTGACCGGATGGGAGGTGCTCGAAGGGTTGACGCTCTTCTCGGATGTCAGGTATCGCGGCGGAGCGGGGGTGAACAAGTGGGCCGGGGCGACGGGGAATTTTGCTCCGAGCACATTCCAGGGGGGGCGTCTCTGGCGGTTTCAGAACGCGTATGCGACCTACACGACGCCGGAGCTCTTCGGCGTGAAGGACCTGCTCACGGTGTCGGGCGGATGGCAAAATCCGACCGACCATTTCATCACGCAGCCGCTCAACAAATTTTTCCTGAACAACACGTTCACATCGAGCCGGGGGCTTGGTGCCAACGGGATTCCCTGGGGCGGCAGCTATTCGGCTTGGGGCGGGTTCCTGAGGGCGAAGCCAACGGACTGGTATTACGCACAGGCGGGGCTGTATCTTGCAATCCCGCAGGGAACCAACTCAAACAACCACGGTCTGGATTTTGCAGGATACCGGATCAACCCGGACCTCAACGGGCTCTATTTCCTGGCTGAGAGCGGAGTGACTCCGAGGATCGGGCCGAAAAAATTGCCCGGGCGCTACGCGGCCGGCTTCATCTCCTGGGGGGTCGAAAACACAGCGTTCTCCGGGCAGAAGGCCGACCAGAGAGTCGCGATCTACTGGCAGGCGGACCAGATGGTGTTCCGGGAGCCTTCTCCCGGGGAGCCAGCGCCGCTGGGCAAGGGCCCCTCGGACGGCAAGGAGGCCGTCTCCAAGCTCAGCGACCAGGGGCTCTCTCTCTTCTCGCTCATCAATTTCGCGCCGCCGTTCAACAACAACCTCCCGTTCTACTTCCAGACCGGGCTTGTTTACAAGGGGCTGATCCCCGGACGCGATAGCGACCAGACCGGCATCGCCCTCGCCTACGGAAGCTACAGCTTCGACAAGCGGGAGGCCGACGAAGAGCGCGGAAGGCCGGTCCAAACCACCGAGGGCGTCCTCGAATTCGACTACCGCGTGCAGATCAACAAGTGGGCTTATTTCCAGCCCTCACTCCAATACATCATCCGCCCCGGCGCCAACGGCCTCACGCCCAATGCCACGGTCATCGGGTTCCAAACCGGCGTCACATTCTAAGTTTCTCTCTCCAATAACATCCATCCGACCATGAAAATCCTACCTGCCATCCTCGCAGCATTTGCCCTCACCACCGCCGGTCTTCCGGCGGTGGAGATCCTCAACGTCTCGTATGATCCAACCCGCGAGCTCTACACAGAGTTCAACGCCGCCTTCGCCAAGCACTGGAAGGAAAAAACCGGCGAACCCCTTCAGGTCGACCAGTCCCACGGCGGATCGGGCAAGCAGGCCCGCTCCATTCTCGACGGGATCCCGGCCGACGTTGCGACCCTCGCGCTCGCCTACGACCTGGACGTGCTGGCCACCAAAGGCGGGCTCATCCCCGCAGATTGGCAAAAGCGCCTCCCGCACAACAGCTCACCGTACACGTCGACCATCGTCTTCCTCGTCCGGAAGGGGAATCCGAAGGGCATTCGCGATTGGGGCGACCTCGCCAAGGAGGGCGTCCAGGTCATCACTCCCAACCCGAAGACATCCGGCGGGGCCCGCTGGAACTTCCTCGCGGCGTGGGCGTGGGCGCTGAAGAAGAATGGCGGCGACGAATCGAAGGCCCGCGAGTTCGTCGCGGCGCTCTTCAAAAATGTGCCCGTCCTCGACTCCGGAGCCCGCGGATCCACGATCACGTTTTCGGAGCGCGGCATCGGCGACGTCTTCCTCTCGTGGGAAAACGAGGCGTTTCTTGTGCAAAAAGAAAAACCCGGCGAGTTCGAGATCATCACCCCCTCGCTCAGCATCCGCGCCGAACCTCCTGTCACCGTCGTGGACAAGGTCGCAGACAGCCACGGCACGCGCGCCGTCGCCACCGCCTACCTCGAGTATCTCTACTCGGATGCCGGACAGGACATCATCGGCAGGCACTTCTACCGGCCTGTCTCGGAGGCCGCACAAAAAAAGTATCCCCTGCCAAAATTGGACCTCATCACCATCGACGATACATTTGGCGGATGGGCAGCGGCCCAGGCCAGGTATTTTTCTGACGGAGCCATTTTTGACCAGATCTACCAACCCGCAAAACACTAAATCCATGCCCATCCATACCAACATCATCGGAACGGTCGGCCGCACGCCGCTCGTTAGACTCAACCGCATTGCCTCCGGATCCGGCGCGACAATCGCCCTCAAGGGAGAGTTTGCCAACCCCCTCGGCAGCGTGAAGGATCGCATTGGGGCAGCCATGATCGAAGCCGCCGAAAACGAGGGCCTCCTCACGCCCGGCACCACGATCATTGAGCCGACCTCGGGAAACACGGGGATCGCGCTCGCTTTTGTCGCCGCAGCCAAGGGCTACAAATTGGTCCTCACCATGCCCGAGAGCATGAGCATTGAGCGCCGCACACTCCTTGCCCTCCTGGGTGCTCAGCTGGTTCTCACCCCGGCGGCCGAGGGGATGAAGGGGGCGATTGCGCGCGCGGAACAACTCCACGCCGAGACGCCCGACTCGTGGATCCCCCAGCAGTTCAATAACCCGGCCAACCCGGCGATCCACCGCCGCACTACGGCGGAGGAAATCTGGGCGGACACCGATGGCCGCATCGATGTCTTCGTGTCCGCTGTCGGGACCGGGGGCACGATCACCGGCGTCAGCGAGGCGATCAAGCTGCGCAAGCCCGGGATCCAGTCGATCGCCGTTGAGCCTGCGGACTCGCCCGTGATCTCCCAGACCCGCGCCGGGGACCCACTCAGGCCAGGCCCGCACAAAATCCAGGGAACCGGTGCCGGATTCGTGCCGCGAAACCTCAACCTGACGATCCTTGACGACGTCGTGAGGGTAACGAACGAGGACGCCATTGCCACCGCACGTCGCCTTGCCATCGAGGAGGGCATCCTTGCGGGAATTTCCACGGGCGCAAATGTCTGGGCCGCCTTGCAGGTCGCTTCACGCCCGGAAAACAAGGGGAAGCTGATCGTAACCGTGGGCTGCAGCACGGGCGAGCGCTACCTCAGCACCGCCCTTGCCGACGAGGCCCGACAAGCGGTGGCCTGACCTCCTGATATGGCCCCTGTGAAAACCCATCCGGACCGGCCCGCTCAGAGGGATATCCGCCGGAATATCCACCGGTTCCTCGCTCCCCTGGAGGAGCTCTCGGCAAACTCGGAGCACCTCTTTGCAGCCCACCTTGGCTACTCGGACCTGAGATGGGGTCCCGGAATGATCCCGAGGTTTCTCTTCACCGGACCGGGCGACCGTCGAAGTTTCCTCCGCGTCGGGATCTTCGCCGGCGTGCACGGAGACGAAGCCGGCGGCGTCGAGGCGGCAGCCGAGCTTCTGCACCGCCTCCACGCGGATCCCGCCCGCGCCCTCGGCTACGAGCTTTTTGTCTACCCGATCTGCAACCCGTGGGGATTCGCCCGCAATGCGCGCTGGCTCAAAAGCGGCGCCGACATGAACCGTGAGTTCTGGCGCGGCAGCGACGAGATCGAAGTCCTCATCCTCGAGGGGCAGCTCATGAAATTGGCGTTCGACGGGGTTGTCTCCCTGCACGGGGACGACACCTCCCACGGGCTTTACGGGTTTGTGAAAGGCCACCAACTCACCCGCCACGTCCTCGAGCCAAGCCTCGAAGCCGCCTCGAAATTTCTCCCCCGCAATTTCGACCGCAGCATCGACAACTTCAAAGCCAACCAGGGCATCATCGTGGACGGCTACACCGGTATCCTCGCAGCCCCGCCCACCCAGAGTCCCCGGCCCTTCGAAATCGTTTTCGAGACACCCGGAAACGCCCCCGCCGACCTCCAAACCGAGGCCCACATCGCAGCGGTCATCAACATGCTCCAAAGCTTCCGCAGCATGATCGCTCAAGCACAGAATATTTAATAACGATTATTGCTGTCGTATATCAATGCGTGAATCGCAGCAACATTTTACGATGATCATTTTATATCTCAGAACCTGCCTGACGCGAAAGTCATGGGTAGGATAGGGCGTCGCCACGCTCTGCCGGGCTTCGGGCTGACACTTGGATACACAACGGTGTATTTCTGCCTGATTGTGCTGATCCCGTTTTCGGCGCTTTTTTTGAAAACCGCATCCGGAGGTTGGGAGCATTTTTGGGAGACCGTCACGGCTCCGCGGGTGGTGGCTTCCTATTGGGTGAGCTTCGGAATCTCATTCCTGGCAGCCGTGGTGAATGGGGTCTTTGGGTTCATCGGGGCCTGGGTGCTCGTGCGCTACCGTTTTCCCGGGCGCCGGATCCTTGATGCCATCGTGGATCTGCCCTTTGCACTGCCAACAGCGGTAGCCGGGATCGCCCTTACGGCGCTCTATGCGCCGAATGATGGGATCGGCGAGCTCCTGAAGCCGTATGGGATCAAGGTGGCCTTTACGCAGTTGGGGATTTTTGTGGCCCTCACGTTCATCGGGCTGCCTTTTGTGGTTCGCACGCTTCAGCCGATGATACAGAACTTATCCGAGGATCTCGAGGAAGCGGCAGCCTGCCTGGGGGCGAACCGGTGGAACACGTTTTGGCGGGTCATTTTTCCGGCCCTTATGCCAGCGCTTTTGACCGGGGTGACGCTCGCTTACGGTCGGGCAGTCGGCGAGTATGGGTCGGTTGTCTTTATTGCTGGCAACCTCCCGTTTAAAACCGAAATCACCCCGCTGCTGATCATCACGAAGCTTGAACAATACGACTACAGCGGGGCGGCCGCCCTCGGGTTTGTGATGCTGACGGCCTCATTTTTTGTGCTGCTTCTCAGCAACGGGCTGCAGTCCTGGGACAACAAGCGCAAGGGGCTGGGCTAAAAGCTATGGCCGGAAACATCTCGCTTTCCCACCCGGCTTCGGCGCTCCGCCTCGCGACAGCCGAGTCGCCGGTTGCCAGGGCAGTCCTCATCACCATCACCACCGGATTTTTCGCGCTCTTCCTTCTCCTTCCGCTCGCGGTTGTCTTCCAGCAGGCATTTTCCAAGGGAGCCGAGATCTTTTTCAAAACACTTCAGGATCGCTACACGCTCGATGCCATCCGGCTGACGCTGCTGGTTGCAGCAATTGCGGTCCCTCTGAACACCCTTTTCGGGCTGGCGGCCGCCTGGAGTCTGACACGATTTCGATTTCCGGGCCGCTCGCTTCTGGTCACCCTGATCGACCTGCCGCTCTGGGTGTCGCCGGTGATCGGCGGTCTCATCTATGTGCTGGTTTTCGGGGCTCAGGGCTGGGTCGGCCCCTGGCTCATGGAGCGGGATGTCCGGGTCATTTTTGCGGTGCCCGGCATCGTGCTGGCCACCGTCTTTGTCACGTTCCCGTTTGTCGCCCGGGGGCTGATTCCGCTCATGCAGGCGCAGGGGGTCAGCGAGGAGGAGGCCGCTCTCACCCTGGGGGCAAATGGCTGGCAGATCTTCTGGCGCGTGACCGTGCCAAAAATCAAGTGGGGTCTTCTCTACGGGGTCATTCTTTGCAATGCGCGGGCGATGGGGGAATTCGGGGCTGTGTCGGTTGTCTCCGGGCATATCCGTGGAAAGACGAACACCATGCCCCTGCACATCGAGATCCTTTACAACGAATACCAGTTTGCGGGGGCTTTCGCCGTTGCCTCGCTCCTCGCTCTTCTGGCGCTCGCGACCCTGATTCTTAAAACCTACGCCGAGTGGCGCGCAGCACAGAACCTTCGAGACCTTTGAGCAAGGACACTTCATGAGCATCACCATCCTCAACGTCACAAAAAGTTTTGATCGGTTTGCCGCCCTCAAAGGGGTCAGCGCGGAAATCGCGACCGGCGAGCTGATTGCCCTGCTCGGGCCGAGCGGCTCCGGGAAGACCACGCTGCTCCGGGTGATTGCGGGGCTCGAGTTTGCCGAGGGGGATGGATCGATCTCCTTTCGCGGGCGCGACGTGACCCGCCTCTCCGCCTACAAGCGCCGCGCCGGTTTTGTCTTCCAGCACTACGCGCTCTTCGCGCACATGAATGTCTTTGAAAACATCGCGTTTGCGTTCCGCGTGCTCCCCCATCGGGAGCGTCCGCCCGAAGCCCGGGTCCAACGCCGCGTCACCGAACTGCTCGAGGCCGTCCAGTTGGAAGGATACGAAAAGCGCCTTCCCTCGCAGCTCTCCGGTGGACAGCGCCAGAGGGTCGCCTTCGCCCGTGCCCTCGCCATCGAGCCGGAGGTGCTTCTTCTCGATGAGCCTTTCGGCGCCCTTGACGCCCGGGTGAGAAAGGACCTGCGCAAGTGGCTCAAGGCGTTCCACGAAAAAATTGGACTCACGACGATCTTCGTCACCCACGACCAAGACGAGGCGTTCGAGGTCGCCGATCGCGTCATCCTCATCGACAAGGGCGAAATCCAGCAGGCCGGACGGCCCGACGATATCCGGATCAGGCCAGCCAATGACTTCGTCAGGGCATTCCTCGATCTCCCGCCAATAGAAGGATCGAAAGTGCAGGGATCCCCTCCACTTCCTCTCCGAAACCCGTAATCAACCCTCCGCCCCTCCCCCCCCGCAGAGGCCGATCGCTCTGGCCCGCATCGATCTCAAAACGGGGATTCCGGTCGCCCTGGAAGGCGTTTCTCAGGGCGACCGGGCCTGCAAAGTCAGGAACCGGGCGGACTCGCCGGGTGAAATCTTTTGGCGGAAGCGGATCTGGATTGCGGAGCCATCCCCATCAGGATCCGGGTGTTCGATTTCCTCGATGATCGTGCTTCCGTCGGGCACCAGGTCGGTCCAATGCACCAGATCGGTGCTGCCGCGCACGACGTATTCCAGCTCGCTGGCCGTGGAATTTTCGCGGTAGCTCAGGACCAGCCAAGGGCCGTCGGGGGCGGTGGCGTCGTAGCGGATTTGCGGGAGATCGCCCGGGCGCGGGGAAGCGAGCGGCGGAAGATCGAGGGCATAGGACAGGAAATTGGAGACGCCATCACCATTCGGATCGGCCTGGGCATCGGGGTCCTGCCCGCTCCACAAAAACCCGGCGCGCCAGGTTTGGAATGTCACCGGAGCAGGAGGTTCATAGGCCTGGTCGCGGCTGATTTTGAGCCCCAGAAGGGTTGCCGGGTGCGAATACTGGCTGCCGTAGAAGTAGATGCGGAACTCCACGGGCCCGGTCAGGAACTGATACGCTGCGGTATCGGGCAGGCGGAAGATCGTCTCGACAGGGGCTCCCATCGAAGGCGTCGCGCCAAGCGTGTAAATCTCCTGCCCGGCGGAAAAGCCACCGACAGAGGTAAAGATCGCCAGTGCGCGCGGCGCATGGTATTCCTCGCGCTGCCAGGAAAGCCGGAGTTCCGCATGGCGCAGGTTGAGGGTCCCCCCGCCCGCCGGAGCAACCGTGAACTGCCAATACTCGTTGTCCACCATCGCCGAGGCGAGCGTGGAGGCGGTTGGCGAATTCGTCCCTTGGGAAACGGAAAACCGCAGTCCGCCGGTGTCCGCAAAAAGCTGCACCCCGCGGCCGTCGGTCCCAATGGCGGACCCCCCGGAATTTACAAAGCCTGCTCCGATGTTCAGTCCGGAAAATGTCGCTCCCGCATCCAGCGAGAGCGTCCGCGTCCAGGGCAGGCTGGCCGCCCCGGAGAACGCGCCCGAGATGTCGGTTTCCAGCAGCGTTCCCGGTCCCCCCGCGACAAACAGGCTGTAGATCTGCCATGACGCGTCGCCATCATCGTCGCTGACGCGCAGGTAAAAATAATTCCATCCGCCGGAGCGCGGGATGCCGCTGAGCCGGAAACGGGACGGATCGCCGGCGGTCGGTGCAAGGGTGAGTCCGGGGTCGAGCTGGCTGCCGATGAGGACCGTCCGTAGAGAATGACCAGATGCCACGTCGCCCCCCGCAACCAAAATCTCCTGCGAGTAAGGTGCGAGATAGGTGCCCTGCGGCAAACTCGCGGGCGTGACGAAAACCGGGCGCCCCCCCAGCGGGCTGTCAACGGGACGAAGGGTCGCCATGTCTGCCGCCCAATCGCTGACCGCCTTCCATTTGACGGCCTCGGCGGGGGGCTGGTCGGCGTATTCCAGGTGCCCCCACTGGCCGTATTTCGACCAGCCGCTCACATCGACGAACATCGAATGGGTGGCCAGCCCTTTGGCCCGGGCCATGTTGAGCTGGATGCCATAGATCTCACCAAGCTCGGGGCGGCGGTTGATGGCCACCACAAAATTCGTCACCCCATCGTCGCGCTCGTCGGCCCCATCGAGGTAGTCGGTGTAGAGCGATGGACCGCCTTCGTAGGCGACCAGGGGCACGCTGCGCCCAAGATAAGAATTCACGTCAGCCTGCAGCGATCCGGGAAATCCACCGCCCTCGCCGGTCGCATCGGGGCCGCCGCCGGCTGCTCGGGAGCCGGAAAAGATGCGTTGCTTCCATTCCGCAAACGTCGCCGCTTGCTGCGCCGCAATGGCCGCCCCGGTCCAATAGGCGTCCGTCCTCGGCAGCGAGACCGGGCGGGTCACGGAATTCGCCGTGAAATCCTGGTCTGTGAAAAACCATGGAGCCGTGCTGCCGGCCCGGTTCAAGCGGGCCTGCTCATAGACCCAGTCCTGGATGCCGTTGCCGAAATAGACGGTCGGTGCGGCCGCATCCACAAAAACCTGCGGGTTGAGCGTCGGGCCGTGGTCGCGCAATTCCTCGAGGAGTCCGCGGTTGTAGCCGCTTTCTCCACTGAAAAGCCCCGCCACGCGGACCAGGCGAGCCGACCCGCCGAGCTGCTCCTGGAAAATCTGCCAGATGCGGGCGTAGCGGCGGGCCACAAAGACTTCGCGCGTCACCCCCGCCAGCGCCGCCTGCGCCTGAGCCCAGTTCCCCTGCGGAAACGCGTTGCCGTTGCTCCAGATTTCGTTGGAGTATTCCACCCAGAGCTTAAGCGCGGGATCGAGGGGCGGATAAACCGGGTTGGCCTGCGGCGAGGTGTAGGGCTCCACCCCGTCGGAGCCAAACGCCATGAGCCGGGCCAGCTTCAGAATGTAGTCGTCCGTCGCCAGATGCGGGACGTTGATCCAGATGTCCTTCCCGGTGAGGTTGGCAAGATTTACCATGTGCTCGTAGGCGATGCCGGTCGGGCGGTCGCCCGCGAACGGATAGTCAACGCCCTGAGGGTCGATGTAGGCTGTCGCGCCCGGGGCCGGGCTGCGACGGTTCAGCACGCCTTGCTGCAGGCAGAAGTCCGGCAGCCGGCGATCCTCCCAATCCTGCTGCGGGCTGGCATTCGTCGCGCCCCAATCCATCATGCGCAGATGGTTGAAGTCGAGGCTGGCGAGGTAGCTTAAAAACGTGGGGTGCCAGAATCCGCCTTCAAGCGAGCGGTTCTGCGGGTCGGCGGGATCGGGCATCCAGACCTTGAGATCCGTGACCGGCGCGGCGGGGTTGATCGCCTCGACCGTGATGTGCCCGGTTTGCAGCGCGCCCCCCATGCTGTAAACCCGGCGCCCGTCCACGAGGCTTCCCGTGGCGGCCCCGCTGGATTCGCCGGAAAGAAAGGTCGCGCCATTGAGCCGGATATCCGCGTCCCCCTGCCAGGTGATCACCCACTTTCCGATGCCTGCATTGCTGCGGTTCGGCCCGATGGCATTGCTGGAATCATAGGGCCAAACCAGAAGCCGCAGCCGGCTGCCGGGGTTCAGGTAGCGCGGCAACCCGCGGCTGTCGAACTGGGGATTGCGCGTGCCGTCAGTGTTCAGAAATGCCACCGCTGCACCCCAGCCCGTCGTAAACTCCATCCAGTTCCCCCCGGTCAACAACGTGTTCGCAAAAGGCCCCGAACTGTAGTAATTGAACGCCCCCAGCCCCAGGCCGACGGGCTTCAAGTTTGTCGGCACATCGCCCCACAGCGTGTGGCTCGCAAGCACGCCCAACAGAAGAATCCCAAACGGACGGCGTGGCTTGTGGGGCAGGCGCGTAGTTCGCGGGACAGGATTGCCGCACCAAACTCTGACATCCCGATCCTGTCAAGGGGCCATTCGCCCAACGTCAGGCGGAGGACAGAAACGGCGTTGGGCCAGCCTGCTTCCGGATTCCCTCCTGAGCCGCTGCGCCCCCGGAAACTGCCCTCCCGCCCAGAGGGAAATTCGATTGCGACACAATATTTCGGAGAATCAAAAAAAATTCCCAATTGACATCCATGATCAAGGATCCTTCAATCGTAATTGGCAACTGACTACCGGTGTTAATAGCAATCCCGATTGTATGAAACTCAAAGGTTCACTGGCTATCCTCATGCTGGCGTGGGTGGCGGGGGCGCAGGCGGGGTCGTATGTCAACGATTTTCAGGGATATACCGAGGGACAAGTGCAGCTTGCGGGCGGGACGACGACATTCCTCACCAACAGCTTTACCAACAACAGCATTGTGGGAGTTTTCAACTCCGGGACATGGAAGGGTTACCGACTCAGTCAGGATAACCAGACTCCTGTTGTGGGACAGTCGATTTTTCAGCTCCCGGATCTCGATCCCGGGAAGGCGATCACCAGCTTCACCGCAACCTTCGACCTGCTTGTGAAAAACGACAAAGCGGAACCGGCCGACGGGTTCTCGCTGACCTTCGGCAGCCTAAATACCGATCCGAATCAGGACGGCCAGGAGTTTGAACGGGGTGCCTTGGCTTCGAGCGGGTCAGCCCTCGCGGTCACGTTCATCACATGGACGAGCTCGAACCCCAACCGGTATGTCGGCGCACAGTTGAACACGACAGGTTTTGGCAGCAACATCGCGCCCGCGAACAACGTGCCGATTTACATCGCGCCCGACATCAGTGCCGACAGATTCCGAAACGTTACTGTAAACTACAGCACGACAGCGGGGCTTTCGGTGTCCTACGGCGGCAACACGGTTTACAACAACACCTCGATTGCAGGCTTTACCCCGCAAGCAGGCTACACGTTTGGTCTTGCGGCCCGCACGGGCGGCCAAGACGAAGATCTCTTCATCGACAACATCAACATCTCGACTATTCCCGAGCCGGGAGTGGCGGGCCTGGTGGTGCTTGGGGTAGTCGCGGGAGCCATAGCGCGCTGGCGTCGGCGCGTTTGAGCGGTCTGCGGCGGAAGGCGGGGGCGTGGGTGCCTTTGTGGCTGCAGGACCGCCGCTATCGCGGCGAGCGGGTCTTTTTTCTGCTTGCGATCCCGTTGATCGTGGGGGTGCTGGGGCTAGCGGGAAGTTTTCTGATGCGGGAGCGGGGGGAGCCGGAGAAGAAGATCACGGAAGTCCCGACCCCGGCACCCGTGACCCCAGTGCCCGCGGCCCGGGATCTTGGGGCCGATTTGCAGGCAGCGCTCGATGCAGGCGATGCGGAGAGGGCGCGCAAGTTGCTCGACGAGATGCCGTGGGAGTCCATCGCGGCCCGGAGGGGGCGCGCGAAGCTGGCCATGCTGGCCGGCGATCCCGCGACCGCCCGTCGGGAGTGGGACGGAGTGATTGCGGGCACCGGCGGGCAGCCAGCTTCCGCCGAGGATTATTTTTTGCGCGGCCTCTGCCTGTATGAATCGGGTGAGGAGGCGGCTGCGGGGGCGGATTTCGGCGTCGCGGCAGAGCGGAGTCCGGCGAGCTCGCTGTATGCGAACCGGCACGATGTTTACTTGATCGGCGCGGGGTCGCGCCATGCGGTTGCGGAGAAGATCCGGCTGGGTCTTACCATGAGGAACACGAGCCTGGAGATGGCATGGGTGCTGCCGCATGCCCTGATTGCCTTGCAGGAAGGCAATCCGCTGCTTGCGGATCTTCTTCTCGAGCGGGCGGCCAGGCACTTCACGCGCGCCGAACTTGATTGCATCCTGGACGACCGGTCATTCGACCCGTTCCGCACCACGCCATCGCTCGCACGGTATTTCCTGAAGAATCCTCAAGTGCGCACCGGGGTCTCCGGAGCGG
>Ga0247844_1004906_pt1 | contig 17620 bp, 15 predicted proteins | sample LaCtaG_FD_192421 | JGI IMG/M metagenome (GOLD analysis project Ga0247844, IMG submission 192421) | Freshwater microbial communities from meromictic Lake La Cruz, Castile-La Mancha, Spain - LaCruzMarch201714.5m_1 | ecosystem: Environmental > Aquatic > Freshwater > Lake | place: Spain: Castile-La... | reverse complement strand
TGATAGAGTTTAATCTCTTGTATGATGTATAGTTCACTTTTAAGGATCGGTTAATTCCTTCTTTTATACAACAAAAGTAAAAAATTAACCGTAAAAATTTTCATTCTGCAAACTAAGGGATGATGTGGTGATGTGATAATTAAATACAAATTGATTTTAATAAAAAATATATATGAAAAAAGAAATTGAAAAAGCAAACCAATATAGTCAAACTTCGTTTGCAACAGAGCCAACTTCGCGTACAAAATTTTGGAGGGTATTTATTCCCTGGCAAATGATACGTTTTTTTGTGCTTAATCTTAAAGTTATGCGTATTGTAATTGGTGGTCACTCCTGACAAGACTTTTTACGCTACATATTTCCATTTAATAAATTCATAAGTTGAGCCTTGGAGTGTACTCCAGCTTGTTTATGAAGTATTTGCCCGTTTTTGAATATCATAAGTGTAGGTACACTTTGTATTTGATAACGGGCAGCTATCATCTGATTCTGATCTACATCAATTTTAATTATTTTAATTCGCTCACCAAGCTCCTCGGCTAGTTGTTTTAGAATGGGCGCTTGTGTTTTGCATGGGCCACACCACAAGGCATGAAAATCGACTACTACTGGCCGGTTTTCATTAATAATCGTATCGAAATTTCCTTTCATATATGTTTTAATTATTCACGTTGAATTGTTTTTTGATTGTTAAACAAAACATGTACCAAAACAGTTTAATCAAATATAAAGTAAAAACAAGTCATAATGTCAGGTTTTATTGCTTATAACCGTATTATGAGTCGTTTTCACTCCTTTATTAATTAAATCAATAGTGATATTATAATAATTTATTAGTGATACTATTGCAATATACAATTCTTGTAGTATCTTTGCAGCGTCAAACAAAAAACGTAAAAAATAAAACAAAATATCTTATGAAAAAAATTGTAATTGTAGGTGGTGTAGCTGCTGGTGCAACTGCCGCAGCCAAAGCCCGTCGAATTTCGCCTGATGCACAAATAACCATGCTCGAAGCTGGTCCGGACATTTCGTTTGCTAACTGTGGATTGCCGTATTACATTGGTGGTGATATTAAAAGTCGTTCAAAACTGATTTTGCAAAGTCCCGAAAGTTTCAAAGAGCAATACAATGTTGACGTTCATGTACATACTTTGGTAAGTGCCATTGATAAAGCAAATCATGAAATTAAAACGCTCGACACACGCAGTGGTGAGCAAAAAACCTTTGAATATACCAAACTGATTTTAGCGCAGGGCGGTCGTCCAATTAAACCAACCTTGCCGGGAGCGGATGCCAGTCATGTTTTCACGCTGTGGACATTGGAAGATATGGACAAAATAGCTTCGTTTATCGACGAAAGGAAACCAAAAACAGCAGTCGTTGTTGGTGGTGGATTTATCGGTCTGGAAATGGTGGAAGCATTGGTTAAGCGTGGACTTAAAGTCAATGTGGTTGAAATGATGCCGCACGTAATGGCTGTTATGGAAGCAGAAACTGCAGGTTTTATCGAAACTGAAATGCTCTCGTACGGTGTGGGAATTCACACAGGTGCTGGTGTAACTGAAATTGGAAATCGAAGTGTAAAATTAGACAATGGCAAAATATTGGATGCCGATATGGTTTTGCTTTCGATTGGCGTTCGTCCCACTTTGCAATTGGCCAAAGAAACCGGACTCGAAATGGGTGAAGCCGGAGGTTTGTTGGTAAATGAATATATGCAAACTTCGGATGCAGATATTTACGGCGCTGGCGATATGGTGGAAATTGAACATCGGGTGAATGGCAAAAAAGTGCGCATTCCGCTGGCTGGTCCTGCTAACCGTCAGGGACGTATAGCTGCCGAAAACGCTTTGGGTGGCAAACATGCTTACAAAGGTTCTATTGGAACTTCAATTGTGCGAGTGTTCGAAGCAGTAGCCGGCACAACCGGATTGTCGCTGAAACAAGCGCGCGCTTTGGGCATTGATGCCGATGCCATTGTGGTTCACAAAGAACATCACACTTCGTATTATCCGGGAGCAGAACAAGTTTCGGTTATGTTGATTTACGACAAAGCTACTGGTGTAATTCTGGGTGGACAAACAGCGGGTTACGAAGGAGCTGACCGAAGATTGGACGTAATTGCAACCGCCGCTGCAAACAAACTCACTGTAAGCGATTTGGCTGATGTAGATTATGCTTATTCGCCACCACTCGGCACAGCTAACGATGCTATTAATATGGCAGCATTTACGGCTGAGAATAAAATGTCGGGTTTTAGTCCATCTGTAACAGCTTCGGAAATCGATGCTTTTGTGGAAGGTAAAAATCCAATTTTTATTGATGTACGCGATATTTTTGCTTACGAAAAAACGCACGTAATGGGTGCTATGCATATCCCATTGGAACTTTTACCCGAGAAATTGGGTTCAATTCCTGCCAATCGCCCCGTTATTGTGTACGACGAAACTGGCAAGAAAGGTCATCAAGCGTTGCGTACAATCATTGGTGCAGGAATTACAGATGTTACCAATGTTTCGGGCGGACATACTTCGTTGCAACGACAAGCAAGAGCCGTAGGTTTTAAGAATTTGAAAATTGAGTTATTGGAAATCGAAAAAAAAGAAATTGGTGCTTTAGAAAGCAAAAAATCGGAAAATGAGAAATCAAGTGCTGACAATGAAACTAAAGCTGAAGATTTCACTTTACCAATTATTGTGGATGTTCGTACACGAGGTGAGTTTGCAAGTGGAGCTTTTCCGGGTGCTGTGAATATTGAACTCGACCAACTTCAATCCCGACTGAATGAACTTGGTGACAAATCGCGCGACATAACCGTTTATTGTGCTTCGGGAGCTCGTTCAGCGTATGCTCAGCGCATGTTGATGCAGATGGGATATACTAATGTAAAAAATGGTGGTGGACTGATGCACATGATGATGAAGCGGTAAATAACATGAAGATTGACTGAAAATGTGGAATACTATTTTTTAATTAACAAAAGTTGAGCCTTGGAGTGCACTCCAGCTTGCTTATGAATAACTTGCCCGTTTTTGAATATCATAAGTGTGGTACACTTTGAATTTGAAGACGGGCAGCTATCATCTGATTTTGGTCCACATCAATTTTAATTACTTTTATATGCTTGGCAAGTTCCTCGAATTCAAAATCAGTCATACTTAACTACAAAATTGAAAAAAATGTTGTATAATTGTACTCTAGAATCAATACAATTGTTTTGCATGGTGCAGTGGCATAAGCTAACCAACAACATTTTGTCTAATCACATAATAAAATGGCTCAAGAAATAGAAAAAAAGTTTTTAGTAAAGTCCGATGCTTTTAAAGCACAAGCCTCAAAAAAAACACGCATTATGCAAGCTTACTTATCGTCGGTTTCCGAGCGCACAGTCCGTGTACGAATTAAAGGGGATAAAGGATTTATCACTATCAAAGGAATTGGTAATGCAAGTGGTGCAAGTCGCTACGAGTGGGAAAAAGAAATTCCAAAAGAGGAAGTTGAAGAGTTGTTGAAAATTTGCGAACCTGGCATAATTGACAAAATCCGCTACGAGGTTAAAAACGGTCCGTTCAAATTTGAAGTAGACGAGTTTTATGGGGCAAATGAAGGGTTGACAATTGCTGAAATAGAATTGAACTCGGAAAATGATATTTTTCAAAAACCAGCATGGCTTGGCGAGGAAGTTACCGGGATAAAGAAATATTACAATTCAATGTTAATAAAAAATCCTTTTATTAGTTGGTAAATTAAGAAAAGTATGATTTCAGTTAATACAAAAATACTCTATAAGTTTTGGCTTGAATGCAATGAGGAGAATTTTAAGCGATACTGAGTGGGTTTTAATTGAGATGGAATAAATAATATAATTGAAATGAATGCTTAATTCTATAATATAACTATATTTGCAAATTATTATAGTGCTCATATTAAAAATACAATATTATGAAACGTAAATTACAAGTTTATTTCTTGGTTGTAGTTTTATCTACGCTGACAAGTTTCAGTCAAGTGAAAATTACGGAAGTAATGTCAAGCAGTGGTACTGGAGGTACAGGAGATTGGATTGAAGTAACGAACCTTGGTAGTACAGCAGTTGATATTACAGGTTGGAAAGTTGACGACAATACTTTTAATTTTTCTTTAGCAGTGGAATTGACAGGGGTAACAACAATTCCAGCTGGGAAATCTGTTATTTTCATTGAATCAGCTGCTCCTACAACTGATATTACGAATTTTAAATCATTTTGGGGCTCAAGTATGAACACTATTTCAGTTGGTTCTTACACTGGTTCTGGGGTTGGTTTTTCTCCTACTACTGATGGTGTAGTTTTATTTAATGCTTTAGGTGTCGAAATTACATCTAGAGTTTCTTTTAGTGCGGCTACAGCAGGTAAATCGTTCTATTTTAGCTATAATGCCGATGGTTCTCCTGTTGATAATGCAGTGGTAAGTGCTCTTGGTACAATTAATGGAACTGTTTCAAATCAAGTTACTATCAAATCATCCAGTGCAATTGGCGATATTGGTTCTCCAGGTACTGCTATTGTATTACCATTAAATGCAAGTACTATTAACCCAAGTATGAAACCTTGGCGGTTAGAAGGCAGAACACTGAAATTTGATGTGCTTCCTTCACAAAATGTTGAATTGTATGCGTTAACTGGTACCAAAGCCGCTTCTTATGCTGCCGCTCGCGAAATTAAATTGGAACTAAAACAAGGCATTTATATCCTGAAAGTTGACGGCAAAGCAACTAAAATCACTATTCGCTAATTTATTCTATATAAATACACATTTAAAAAGTCTGATACAATTCAATGTATCAGACTTTTTTTTAATTTGCACGCAAACGATAATTTCTATAACTTTGCAAAAATCAAATCGGACTCTTAACTCCCGCCATTTATCCCGATTTTTTTATCGGGAGGGGTTAGGGGCAATAATTATCGTATGAATTATCAAGAACTTACATTGCAAGTTTGCGAAATAGCTCGCACTACAGGCAGTTTTATGGCCAAAGAACGCATAACCTTCGACGACTCGAAAATTGAAGTCAAAGGTGTACACGACTTGGTGAGTTATGTGGATAAAACTGCCGAAATACGTATTATCGAAGCTTTGCAGAGTTTAATTCCCGATGCTGGATTTATTGCCGAAGAAGGAACTAATGACAAACGAGGCGAACGCTTCAATTGGGTAATTGACCCATTGGATGGTACTACCAATTATATTCACGGTTTACCTATTTATTCAGTGAGTATTGCCTTGCTCGATAACAACGAACTCGTTTCAGGAGTTGTGTATGAAGTTGGTCACGACGAATGCTTTTATGCATGGAAAGGTGGTGGTGCATTTCTGAACGGAAAACCCATACGCGTCTCCACTCGTGCTGAAATAGGGAATGCCTTATTAGCTACAGGTTTTCCATATTCCGATTTTAGTCGGCTGGATGCTTACGTGGAGATGTTTAAATGGGCAATGACCAGTGCCCGAGGTATCCGCCGTTTAGGTTCGGCTTCGGCTGATTTGGCTTACGTGGCTTGCGGTAGGTTTGATGCATTTTGGGAATACGATTTGAAGCCTTGGGATGTTGCGGCCGGTGCGTTAATAGTAACCGAAGCTGGTGGCAAAGTAGCCGACTACAAAGGCGGGTCGGATTATTTGTTTGGAAAAGAAATTGTTGCTACTAACAGTTTCATTGAATTACCGCTTTAAATGCAATTAATAATTGTTATTTTTATTTGAGCGTTTGAACAAATAGATAGCAAATTTGATTTAATGCTGTAGTTTCTTTAAACTAAAATTGTAAATTGATAAATCGTAAATAATAATTTCAATGACTTTATACCCAAAATTAATTTTCGATGCATTAGAGCATGTACGTTACCCTGGAACTGGTAAAGATATCGTTTCGTCGGGCATGATAAAAGACGACTTACGTATTGATGGAAATAAAATATCGTTCACCTTGGTTTTCGAAAAAACGAACGATCCGTTTGCCAAATCAGTAGTAAAAGCAGCCGAACAAGCCATATTGACTTACATAGGCGAAGATATTGATATTAAAGGCAATATAGGCATAGAAATGAAAGAAGCTCCCAAACCAAAAGTGGTTTCGATACTTCCTGAAGTGAAAAATATTATTGCTGTTTTCTCAGGTAAAGGTGGTGTTGGAAAATCAACTGTTTCGTCGAATTTAGCCATTTCGTTAGCAGCATTGGGTAATAAAGTGGGTTTGCTCGATGCCGATATTCATGGCCCATCAATGCCTAAAATGTTTGGCGTGGAAGATGCTCGTCCGGAGATGGAGGATATTGATGGCAAACAATGCTTAATTCCTATCGAAAAGTACGGTGTGAAAATGCTTTCGATAGGATTTTTTGTAGACCCTAATAATGCGCTTGTATGGCGAGGAAGTATGACAAGCAATGCACTAAAACAATTAATTACCGATGCCTATTGGGGTGAATTAGATTTCTTCATTATGGATTTACCACCAGGAACTGGCGATATTCATCTTACATTAGTTCAAACGCTTGGTATTACAGGTGCCGTAATTGTTACTACACCTCAGGACGTTGCTTTGGCCGATGCTCGCAAAGGTGCAAATATGTTTACCAACGAAAAAGTGAATGTTCCTGTTTTGGGATTAATCGAAAATATGGCATGGTTTACACCTGCCGAATTGCCCGAGAATAAATACTATATTTTTGGCAAAGATGGCGGAAAACGATTGGCCGAAGAGTTAAATGTGCCCTTACTTGGACAAATTCCTATTGTACAAAGCATTCGTGAGCATGGCGATGCTGGTCGACCTATTGCTTGCGACGATGATACTGTTTCGGGAGCTGCATTCAGACAGTTGGCCATTAAAGTAGTGGAATGTATTGATGATCGTAACCGAAATCAGGCAGCTACTAAAAAAGTGGAAATGAAGAACTAATAGCTTTACACAGGTTTAAGTAAATGTTCAAATATAATATACCATTTATTTAAAGACGAAAGTAACTCTACATCCCCTTTAGGGGCTTGGGGCGGCAAAAATTAATGTTATAACTGCCCCTATATCCCCTAAAGGGGACTTGAAGTTACAATTGATTTGTGAAATTATTATTTTTTACAAATGCGACATTATTTATTTCCTATTACTTAGTTCTTTGTTTTTATAAGCTAAAATTTTTATTCTATTCATGGAAAAACACCTTCACATTATAGCATTCGACATACCTTATCCTCCAAATTATGGCGGTGCTATTGATGTGTTTTTCAGGATAAAAGCATTAAGTGAAAGTGGAGTTAAAATCATTCTTCATTGTTTTGAGTACAATCGGAAGCGGGTGGCGGAGCTCGATAATTTATGTATTCAAGTGATTTATTATAAGCGCAATACATCGTTAATGAGTCATTTAAGCATATTGCCTTATACTGTAAAAAGCAGAAAAAATGCAGCTCTAATTGCAAATCTCAAAAAGGATAATTATCCCATTTTGTTCGATGGATTAATGTGTTGTTATTACTTGGGTGCAAGTGAATTGCGAGGCAGGATGAAGATTTACCGCGAAGCCAATATAGAGCATCATTATTATTTCGAATTGTATAAAGCTACGCCCTTAGGGTTCAGCAAATTGTATTACCTAACCGAATCGTTTAAGTTTTGGATTTTCGAAAAGCAATTAAACCAAGCGCAACAGATATTTGCTATTTCGGATGTTGACAAAACCTATTATGCTACTACATTTCCAACAGCTCAAGTGAATTTTATTCCTTGCTTCCATGGGAACAATGCTATTTCAATTGATTGTAGTCAAGGTGATTACTTGCTCTACCACGGTAATTTATCAGTACCCGAAAACGAAAAATCGGCTATTTATCTTTGTCAGCAGGTTTTTTCGAAACTATCATATAAATGTATTATAACGGGGATGAATCCTTCGGAGAAACTACAAAAAATAGCCTTACAATTCCCCAATATTAAGCTTATTGCAAATCCTGGCAATGATGAATTAAAAACACTTGTTACACATGCACAAGTGCATGTGTTGATCACATTTCAGAGCACTGGCCTCAAAATTAAGTTGCTCAATACCCTTTTTTCTGGAAAGCATGTTGTAGCAAATGATAAAATGGTGGTTGGCAGCGGGTTGGAAGCAATTTGTCACATTGCATCAACGCCCGAAAAACAAATCGAAAAATGCAATGAACTTATGCAACAGCCATTCAATCAGTCAGAGATTGAAAAACGAACATTGCTTTTAATCCCCAATTTTTCAAATAAATATCTAGCTGATTGGATTATTGAGTTGATATAATTTTATCAATAATTACAGTTTTTTAGTGACAAGTTGTCAGTTGCTAATCTTTGTTATCTGTCATTAAGGGCAGAAAGTACTTTTGGCATAAATTCTGATAAAACAATACAGCTGAAATTTGAAACATCTCAGTCATCAAAAAAAATCAATTAATAAATTATAAATACAAATTAAGCATGAACATTAAACCATTAGCCGACCGTGTGTTGGTAAAACCGGTTGCGGCAGAACAAAAAACAGTAAGTGGAATTATTATTCCTGATTCGGCAAAAGAAAAACCACTTAAAGGCGAAGTATTGGCTGTAGGAAATGGCACTAAAGACGAAGACATGGTAGTTGCCGTTGGTAACAATGTGTTATTTGGCAAATATGCAGGAACTGAATTGGAGTGGGAAGGTGAAAAATACCTGATTATGCGCCAATCGGATATTTTGGCGATTGTATAATTAGATTTCAGAAACAAGATTCAAGAACCAAGACAATTTCTTGAAATAGTAAATAGTAAATGATAAAATAGTAAATATAAAATTATGAGCAAAGAAATTTTATTCAATATTGATGCCCGCGATCAACTTAAAAAAGGAGTTGATAGCTTGGCTAATGCTGTAAAAGTAACGCTTGGGCCTAAAGGTCGTAATGTAATTATCGAGAAAAAATTTGGTGCACCTCACATTACCAAAGATGGAGTAACAGTAGCCAAAGAAATTGAATTGGAAGATGCATTCCAAAATTTGGGCGCACAATTGGTGAAAGAAGTAGCTTCGAAAACTGGCGATGATGCTGGTGATGGTACAACCACTGCAACTGTGTTGGCACAATCAATAGTAGGTGTAGGTTTGAAAAACGTAACGGCTGGTGCAAATCCAATGGACTTAAAACGTGGTATCGACAAAGCTGTTATTCAGGTTGTTAAAAGTATTGCCGCTCAAGCTAAATTAGTTGGCGACGATTACGATAAAATTCAACAAGTAGCAACCATTTCGGCAAACAACGACGAAGAAATTGGAAAACTGATTGCTGATGCCATGCGTAAAGTGTCGAAAGATGGCGTTATAACTATCGAAGAAGCAAAAGGAACGGATACTACCATTGATGTGGTTGAAGGTATGCAATTCGACCGTGGTTATATTTCGGCTTATTTTGTTACCAACACCGAGAAAATGGAAGTGGAAATGGATAAACCATATATCCTTATCTACGACAAAAAAATATCGAACCTCAAAGAATTACTTCCAGTGTTGGAGCCAGCTGTGCAGTCGGGACGTCCATTGTTGATTATTGCCGAAGATGTGGATAGCGAAGCGTTGACTACTTTGGTAGTTAACCGTTTACGCGCACAGCTTAAGATTTGTGCTGTAAAAGCGCCTGGGTTTGGCGATCGTCGCAAAGAAATGTTGGAAGACATTGCAGTATTAACTGGTGGTGTGGTAATTTCGGAAGAAAAAGGCATTACATTGGAACAAGCAACAATTGAAATGCTTGGAACTGCCGAAAAAATTACGGTTAATAAAGACAACACAGTGATTGTAAATGGTGCCGGAGCTAAAGAAAATATTGCTAATCGTGTATCACAAATCAAATCGCAAATTGCAACTACAACTTCGGATTATGACCGCGAAAAACTACAAGAGCGCTTGGCTAAATTAGCAGGAGGTGTAGCAGTACTTTATGTTGGTGCAGCTTCGGAAGTAGAAATGAAAGAAAAGAAAGACCGTGTGGATGATGCCTTGAGTGCAACTCGTGCTGCTATCGAAGAAGGTATTGTTCCTGGTGGTGGAGTAGCTTACATTCGTGCTATCGATTCATTGAGTCAAGTAAAAGCAGCCAACGAAGATGAGTCAATAGGTGTTGATATTGTAAAACGTGCTATCGAAGAACCATTGCGTCAGATTGTGTTTAATGCTGGCAAAGAAGGCGCTGTAGTTGTTCAAAAAGTACGCGAAGGCAAAGATGACTTTGGTTACAATGCTCGCACTGATGTGTACGAAAACTTCTTTGCTGCCGGTGTGGTTGATCCAGCTAAAGTTTGTCGCGTGGCGTTGGAAAATGCTGCTTCAATTGCTGGTATGTTCCTTACAACCGAATGCGTTATCACCGAAAAGAAAGAAGATAATCCAGCTCCACAAATGCCTATGGGTGGTGGAATGGGCGGCATGATGTAATTTTTACACATTGCCTTTTTATACAAAATAACCCTTTGCAAAATTAAATTGCAAGGGGTTATTTTATTAGAACTAAACCGGTGTTAGTTCATATTGTGTCGCGCATATTTTTTCGAAACAGCATCGTACAATGGCACCAAAAATCCATTTTGAAACCCACAAAGCAAGCAAACATTGCCTACGGGCGAAGCACTTTTCCAAACTAAATCCAATTGTTTGCCGTTGTATTGTACCTGTGTAACAAATTCCTTGGCTGTTTTAAATATCAATTCATAATCTTGTGTCAGAAATTTAAGCTTCGAAATTGAGAAGTCTTCAATCTCGGTTTCAATACTGTAAACTGCATTTTCCACACATTCGGTTCGTAAATACACTGCATTCTCGATCATATTTGGCATAAAACTTTTTTCGGCTGTAAATTGTGCTGCAGGTATTTTTCCATTATAAATTTGTTTGTCGTCAATCAAAATTTCAATTTCGGAAATGTGGTCAGCTATTAATTGTGAGTGATGCAGTACATCATTGTAATGATAAAAATCTTCCCAGTTTGTAAAAATGGTTTTGTCCGAAGGTAAATAATTTCCTATAACCAGCTCAGCAGCAATGCCTTTAATTGTTATCTGTATTTTGCTCATTTTTATTAGTTAAAGTAACGATCCAATATTCGACGTAAAGAGCTTAACAGCAATGGCTAATAAAATTATGCCGAAAAATTTACGTAGAATGTAAATGCCCCCTTCTCCTATTACTTTTTCAATTTTGGATGTGGATTTTAGCACAAAATAGACAAACAATAAATTGAGCACTAGTGCAATTATAATGTTGATTGTATCGTACTCGGCTCTCAGCGACAACAAGGTTGTGAACGATCCTGGTCCTGCAATAAGCGGAAATGCTAAAGGTACTATCGATGAACTTCCTTCGGGGCCTTTATTGCGGAAAATTTCAATATCGAGTATCATTTCAATAGCAAAAATAAATATCACCAATGCACCGGCAACTGCAAACGACTGAATATCAACATTGAATAATTTTAAAATTCCTTCGCCCGTAAATAAGAATGCAATCAGAATTAAAAATGCAATGGCACTTGCTCTGAATGCATGTACAATATTAGATTTCTTTTTGATATCCAATATCAACGGTATTGACCCCATAATATCAATTATAGCAAAAAGCACCATAAAGGCACTTGTAATTTGTATAAAGCTAAAATTCATTTTATTTCTTTGTTATTTGTTGTGTGTGTAAATTAGTAATTTATTTAATCCGTAGGACTTATATTTCATTAGAATCAAATTTTTTATTTATCTTTTTTCTTTCCGAATCAAATATCCAACCCCATTTATTAAAGTACTTAACCATATTACTAATGTGAGTCCAAAGCATACGGTAGTTTTTGTACGAATCCTGTGCGTGATTATGAATAACCGATACTTCAGGATAAAAAACTGTTTGGTATTTACGATGTATTCGCCTTGTTAAATCAATATCCTCGGGATACATAAAAAACCTTTCATCGAACAATCCTACTTCTTTCAATGCCTTCACTCTCAAAAACATAAAGCATCCAGAAAGGTAAGGAACATTCATGATTTTGTTATAACCGCTAGCTCGCATTTCAAATGAATGTTTGCGTTTCTCTGTCCATTTAGCGGGCAAAAATCTTCGGAAAATTAAATCGAAAGGCGTTGGAATTAGCTTGCAAAGATACTGAATTTGACCGTCAGTATAAAATATTTTAGGCATTAAATGTCCAATAATTGTATTATTATTCATAAATGCGGCTATTTTACTGATTACTTCGGGCTCAATTATAATGTCTGGGTTTATAACTAAATGATATTCTGCATTTTGTTCAATGCTTTTGCGTATGGCTATGTTGTGTGCAGCTCCATAGCCCATGTTTTTATTATTGTAAATATAGATTGCTGGTAAGTGATTAAAGTCAGCTGATTGCGTAGGCGAGTTATCAATAAGATAGATTTTATCAATGAGTTCAACTTTTCGAAGCGATTGAACAAGCTTTTCAATTTCTTCGAAATTGCTTTTAAAAAGTACAATAGACGCGTTGACCATTGAAAATCGAATTTTAGTTTTTTCCGATTGCAATATTACTCATTTTATTTGGGATTTAAAAATAAAAAAAGCTGTATCGTTTTGAGTACAACTTCATGAATTTTTCAGTTCTATCAAGTTGTAATTATTGAAACTAGTACCGATAATATTTTTTAAATATAAATATAGAAAATATTAATAAAATGTTCTAAAAGTCAATAAAGGTAGCGTTTAAGTATTTATACCAGTATAATAGTTCAAACTTGGTTGTACTTATAAACTATTACAAAACAGATTTTTTATCGAAAAACAATAAATATGTTTTGTTATTTCTAAAATTTTGCTTTCCTTTGTTGTTCATTTAATTAAAAAAATAAACCAAAATTTTAAACTTTCACGACATGAGAATTATTAAATCTTTCATCCTAAGTCTTATTTTTGTATTTAGTGCAAATATAAGCGCTCAACAAACACCTCAAGTGCCTATCGACACAAAAGTTCGTTATGGCAAGCTTGACAATGGTTTAACTTATTATATCAGAGCTAATAAATTACCAAAACAGAGAGCCGAATTTTACATTGCTCAAAACGTGGGTGCTATTATGGAAAACGACGATCAAAATGGATTGGCGCACTTCCTAGAGCACATGGCATTTAATGGCACAAAAAATTACCCTGGCAAAGGAATCATTAATTACTTGGAATCAATAGGAGTTAAGTTTGGTGCCAATATCAATGCGTATACTTCGCTCGACGAAACTGTTTATAACCTCTCAGATGTACCCACAACACGCGAAAGCATTATTGACAGTGCTTTATTGGTATTACACGATTGGTCAAGCTTTATATCTCTCGAAGGAACTGAAATTGATGCTGAGCGCGGTGTAATTCGCGAAGAATGGCGCACAGGTGCTGGCTCTGAACGCCGTATGTGGAAAGAATCGAACAAACAAAAGTATCCAGAATCGCAATATGCCAAACGCGATGTAATTGGCGATACAGCTGTTATCAATAACTTTTCACACAAAACCATTCGCGATTTTTATCAAAAATGGTATAGGCCCGACTTACAAGCAATTCTGATTGTAGGCGATGTAGATGTTGATAAAGTGGAGGCAAAAATTAAAACTATGTTTGCCGACATAAAAGCAAAATCAAATGCCGGTGAACGTCCAATATTTGATATAAAAAATAATACAGAGCCTTTAGTTTCGTTTGTAAAAGACCCTGAAGCACGTATGACGCGCATTGAGTTGGAATACAAACAAGACATAATGCCAACAGACATAAAACTATCAATCAATGGTTATGTAACTGGTGTTATTAATCAGCTTATTTCAACTATGATGGGGAATCGTTTCGAGGAAATTACTCAACAAGCCAATGCTCCATTTGTAGGCGGCTATGCTTATTATGGCAATTTGGTAAAATCGAAAGATGCTTTTCAGTTATTAGCTGTGCCAAACGAAGGGCGTGAGATGGAAGGACTTAAAGCTTTGTTGCTCGAAGCCGAAAAAGTAAAACGATTTGGTTTTACAAATTCAGAAGTAGAGAGAGCAAAAACTGATTTATTAAAAGGTATTGAAACAGCCTATAACGATAGAGAAAATCAAAAAAACAGTTCTTTAGTTCGTGAGTATGTTCGTCACTTCCTCGAATCAGAAGTTATTCCAGGAATTGAGTGGGAATATCAAACTTTGCAAATGGTTTTACCAAAACTTAACGCTGTGGCTGTAAACCAAATGGCAAAACAATATGTAACCGACGATAATTTGATTGTTTCATTTATGTCGCCTGATAAAGCTGCCGTAAAAGTTCCTTCGAAAGAAGAAGTAATTGCAGCAATTGCCGAAGCCAAAAGCGCAAAGCTTGAAGCCAAAGCAGAAGACGACATGAATAAACCATTAATTGAAAAAGCACCTATTGCTGGTAAAATTAAAAAAACAGCTAAAAATGCAGCTTATGGCACAACAGAATGGACTTTGAGTAATGGTATAAAAGTAATTTTGAAACCAACAAAATACAAACAAGATGAAATTATGCTTTCGGCATTTAGTGCAGGGGGAACATCGAAAGTAAAAAACAATGCCGATATATATTCAGCCACATTGGCTTCGAGCGTAGTGGCTAATAATGGTTTAGGCGTTTATAATTCAATTGAATTGGGCAAAATGCTTACTGGTAAAATTGCCAATGTAAATCCAAATATTAGTGCTTACGAAGAAGGCTTTACTGGAAACTCATCCGTAAAAGATTTCGAAACCATGATGCAGCTTGTTTATTTGTATTTTACAGCTCCTCGCAAGGACGACAACACATTTAAAGCTATGCTCAACATGTACCGAGCTAGTTTATCCAATGCAGTAACCGACCCTCGTAAAGCATTTGGCGATACAATTGGGCTGATGCTTAACAATCATAATCCACGTACAGTAACTATGAATGTTGAAGCCATTGACAAAATTGATCAAGACAAAGCATTGGCCATTTACAAAGAACGTTTTGCGGTTCCTGCCGACTTTACATTTATATTGGTTGGTAATATTGATCCTGAAAATGCCGAAGTTCAAAAAGCAATTACAACTTACTTAGGTGGATTAAAATCAAAAAAAGGTGGCGAAAAATATACCGATTTAAAAATCCGCAAACCACTCGGAAAAGTGTCGAATAACTTTAGCCGCCAGATGAAGGTTAACAAAGCATCGAACTATATATTGTACAGCGGAAAAATGGAATTTAACGTTCAAAACCGCACGTTAATGACAGCTATAGGCAATATACTTAGCACACGTTACTTGGAAAGCATTCGCGAAAAAGAAGGTGGCTCCTATGGCGTAGGTGTAAGAGGAGGATTATCCAACACACCTATTTCGGAAGCTTCGCTCATGATGCAATTTGACACCGACCCTGCCAAACAAGAAAAGCTAATGGGTATTATTCACTCCGAAGTAGCCGAAATTGTTAAAAACGGACCACGTGCCGACGACCTACAAAAAGTAAAAGAAAATATGCTTAAAAAGTATATCGAAGATACCGAAACAAATAGTTGGTGGCAAGTAAGTGTAAATCGTTATTATCAAGATAAAATTGACTTACTCAAAGATTACAAAGCTTCAGTTGAAGCATTATCGCCTGAGTTGATACAAAAAACATTGAAAGCATTAGTCGATCAAGGCAATGTAATTCAAGTGGTTATGTCGCCCGAAGTAAAATAAAAACTTGTTGATGAATTTTAAAAAAGCAGCAGTAATGCTGCTTTTTTTGTGTCTTGATAAATTCCTGGCCCTCACCCTAAAGTTAAATATTTTGAATAAACAATTGAGGTTCAAGAATTGTTAGTACCTTTGCAGTGTATAAAATGTGGAGAGATTTGGACTGCTTGCAACCACAGAAAAAAATGCTAAATTGCTAACATATTTTCTGCATCACGTTTAAGTCCATCCAAATATTTCCCCATCCTTATCTGAATTATTAATTCATAATTATTAATTTTTAATTAAATTAAAATGGGATATTTATTTTCATCCGAATCGGTATCGGAAGGCCATCCTGATAAAGTAGCCGACCAAATTTCCGATGCCATTCTCGATAATTTTTTGGCACTCGATGCCAGCTCAAAAGTAGCTTGCGAAACTTTAGTTACAACTGGCCAAGTAGTACTTGCTGGCGAAATAAAATCAAACGCCTACATCGATGTACAGTCGGTAGCGCGTAGAGTAATTAATCGTATTGGTTATACTAAAAGCGAATACATGTTCGACGGTAATTCATGCGGTGTTTTTTCGGCACTACATGAGCAATCAGGCGACATAAACCGTGGCGTAGAACGCGAAGACCCTATGAATCAAGGTGCTGGCGACCAAGGAATGATGTTTGGCTATGCCACTAACGAAACAAAAAACCTTATGCCAATAGCATTGGATTTATCACATGCATTGGTTGAAGAGTTGGCGGCTATTCGTCGCGAAGGAAAAGTAATGACTTATCTTCGCCCCGATTCAAAATCGCAAGTAACTATTGAATATGATGATAACAATCAGCCTGTAAAGGTGAATACGATTGTAGTTTCAACCCAACATGATGATTTTGTACAACCCAGCGAATCGAAAACGCAAGAAATTGCCGACGAAGAAATGTTGGCCAAAATACGTCAGGATGTAAAAGACATATTAATTCCGCGCGTAAAAGCATTGGATGTGCAATTTGCTCAGTTGTTTACAAACGACTATATTTTACATGTAAACCCAACTGGAAAATTTGTGATAGGTGGACCACATGGCGACACAGGTCTTACTGGCCGTAAAATTATTGTTGATACTTATGGAGGAAAAGGGGCACACGGTGGTGGTGCATTTTCAGGCAAAGACCCTTCGAAGGTTGACCGTTCGGCTGCTTATGCTGCTCGTCATATTGCCAAAAACATTGTAGCGGCAGGTTTAGCCAACGAAGTTTTGGTGCAAGTAGCTTATGCTATTGGTGTGGCAAAACCAATGAATTTGTACGTAAACACATACAATACTGCACAGGTAGCACTCAGTGATGGTGAAATAGCTGTAAAAATTGAAAAGTTATTTGACATGCGTCCAAAAGCCATTGAAGAACGATTAAAACTTCGTTTCCCTATTTACGAAGAAACAGCTTCGTATGGTCATGTTGGTCGTACTCCACAATTAAAAGAAAAAAGTTTTAAAGATGGCAATGGCAATGTAATTTCGCAAACAGTAGAGCTTTTCACTTGGGAAAAAACAGATATGGCCGATGCTATTCGTGCTGAATTTTCAATTTAGAAATTCATTCGGTTAAACTTTAGGGTTCAAAAAAAAACATAAAAGGACTAAGTTCGGAACACTTCCGGATTTAGTCCTTTCTTTGTTTATTTTTGAACGCAGATGACGCAAATTAACGCAAAGTTAAAAATTATTTTTTTTGAACGATGTTTTGGTTATAAAATAAATTGTATTACTTTTCCTGTTTTCCGCATTGGGACACCCTAGAGAGTTTTTACGATATTGTAAATTTCGGCTTGCTCTTCATCCATTTTCAAAAGATTTGATTTTGTATGTTTAGATTGCGGGAGCATATATGTTA
>Ga0247844_1004904_pt1 | contig 17625 bp, 26 predicted proteins | sample LaCtaG_FD_192421 | JGI IMG/M metagenome (GOLD analysis project Ga0247844, IMG submission 192421) | Freshwater microbial communities from meromictic Lake La Cruz, Castile-La Mancha, Spain - LaCruzMarch201714.5m_1 | ecosystem: Environmental > Aquatic > Freshwater > Lake | place: Spain: Castile-La... | reverse complement strand
GGGCACCAAGCTCTCCCACGGTCTTTGAAGACCCAGGGACTTTCGGACACCCGCCCGTCACCGCAACTCGAACAATATCCGAGTCGCGGGATTCCAAGTTACAAGGGTCGGGGTGAGGGGCGGCTGCAGGCTGCGACGGGTCATCGTCAGTCGGCTTCGCTTTGGTCCGTCTTGCCGCGTGCCGCCCGTGCCGCCCGTGCCGCCCGCGCTTTGCGCCGCTGCTCCTTGGCAATCGCGTCGAGCTGATCGCGATGCCGGGCCTTCCACTCTTTACGCTGCGCCGCCATACGGACGTCCGCTGCAGCACTCAGATTGACGAGATCGGTCTGTTGCCGCTTCCCCCAATACGCGCGACCGAAAACACTACGGGCCAGGCTTTCCGGCGTTAGCGCGGGCCCAGCCCCCGCTGGCTTGGACTGGGGCGTTCCCGGCATTCTGGATCTATGAAAATTCGTCTGGGCCGTGCCCGTTTCGCAATCCGGCTTGCGCACTTTCGACATGACACTCGTTCCTCCGCAGATTTGAATTCCGGCCCAATTGCCGGGCAGCCGCGCACGCGAACGCACGTGAGCTGGTTCAAATCGCAAGGAGCGCGAGCTGCTATCTGCGGGTCATGTCTTGCCTTTCTTGGTCCGGTCGCATTGCAAACCGGCATCTCGATCCAACGCCGGGCCTCCAATTAAACGTGATATTGCGGCAATCGTTGGGCCTTTCCGTCGCGTCTGCCGCATACGGGACGGTTACCCGATAAAAACATATAAATAATTGAAAAATATCACAAAATCAAGATGACCCTTTGACGCCGAACCGCTCCTGACGTATAAAAAGATATGGCCCGGTACGTATGACAAGAGCCCAGCGGAACTCTCCCAAACTCCTGTTGAGAGAGCGGAGCGAGGCGGCCCGGTCAAACTGTCAGCACGGCTGACCCGGCGAGGATTTTCCCGTCTTATGGTTCAACCCGAAACTACAATCGGCGGACTTGCCATCTTTCGCCAGTGAGCAATAAAGGTTCCCGCTCCATTTGATTTTGCGGCCTTCCCGGCAAGCATCGTTGCGGGCTTTCGCTGTCATGGCGTTGTACAAATCCAAAGCGCCTCGGCCCGAAAGTGTGACGTAAACGTTGGTGGATTTGGGCACCAGAAACACCTTGCTGCTGACCGGAGTTTCCTCGCTGGCCGCCGCTGGCAGCGAACAAATCAGCACGGACAAAATCGCCGCCATGGAAATGGTCACGAACCGCTTTGATCGCATAATCGAAAACATACCAAACTCCTTGCCAGTTGGAACGTCCGTACGCCGATAGGCTAGCCTTCCCGATCGCTCGGGTCTACGCCCAACTTATCCCCGTCTCCGCCCGCTGATGCATACTGTTAGGTTGGCAGCCAAAATAGACATAACATATTGAAAAATATCACAAAAATCTAAATTACCCTTTGACACCGAACCGCTCGTGACGTATAAAAAGATATAACCCGGAACGTATGACAAGAGCCCAGCGGGGCAACACTCAGGTTGTCATGCCGTGCGTTGCGCAGCGAAGACCTATGAGCCAGGGGGCTACTCGCTCCGCCTCCCAAAATCTTGTCGTCAGACAGGCGTTGCGCCGGACCCAGCAAGCCAGCGTTGAGGCGATCCCTCACGACTTTGCGACCCCACCACACACGAGGTCTCATGCCTATTGATGACGCCACCTGGGCGCAGGTGCGCGCTGCCTACATCGCCAACGAAATCTCCATCACCGCTATCTGCGCGAAATTCGAACTGACCTCGGGGACGCTCTACAAGCGGCGCATCCAGGAAGGTTGGCCCTTGCGCGGCACCCAACCCGCAGCGCTATCCGCCAAGCGCACACGTCCTAAAGCTGAAGCTCCAGTAGCTCCCGGCACTGGCGTGGCGTCCCCTGCCAAATCTCACGCAGCCTCGTCGCGCGCCACCCGCGCGGCGCTGATCCTGCGCCTCTACAACGCAATCGATCTCAAACTGACCCAGATGGAAAAACTCATGACCGAACCCGCCCCCGAAAAACCGACCACGTCCGCCGACCATGAGCGTGAAACCCGCGCTTTGACCGGCCTGATCCGCAACTTCGAACGCGTCACGGAGCTGAACGCTGACCTCACCTCTCCCGCCCGCTCAGGCCGTAACGGCAGCCCCCCTCCAACTCCCGCAGCTGACGCCAGCCGTGACAGCGGAGACTTCGCCAACGCGGCCACAAGCCCCGCCAGCGCGGAGCAGCTACGCCGTGACATTGCGCAGCGCCTTGAGCGCATCATGGGCAAGGGGAACACTTCCGGAAACGCTGGCTGAACTTTCCCCCGCTGACTTAGCCTTCCTCGCCGCCGACTGGCACATCTGGGCCCGAGACGATCAACTCCCCCCGGAGCAATCAGCCGATGACCACTGGCGCGTCTGGCTCATCCTCGGCGGACGCGGCGCTGGCAAAACCCGCGCTGGTGCCGAATGGATTCGCGCCAAAGCGCTCGGCCTCCCCCCGTTCACACAGGCCCCCTCCGCCCGCATCGCCCTCGTCGGCGAAACCATCGGCGACGTCCGCCACGTCATGATCGAAGGTATCTCCGGTCTCCTCGCCATCCACTCCGGCGACGAACGCCCCCGTTTCGAGCCGTCCAAAATGCAGCTCACCTGGCCCAACGGCGCCATCGCGCAAGTCTTTGGTGGCGACAACCCCGAGTCCCTGCGCGGCCCCCAGTTCGACACCGCCTGGGTCGACGAACTCGCCAAATGGCGCGAACCCGAACGCGGCTGGGACATGCTTCAGTTCGGCCTCCGCCTCGGCGATCCCCCGCAAATGGTCGTCACGACGACGCCCAAAGCGCTGCCGCTGCTGAAGACCATCATGGCCGACCCCTCGACCGTCGTGACGCGGTCCAAAACCACCGACAACGCGGCCAACCTCGCCCCGGCCTTCATCCGCGAAATCACCCGCCGCTATAAAGATACCGCCTTGGCCCGCCAGGAACTCGACGGCGAAATCATCGACATGCGCGCTGGCAGCCTGTGGCGGCGCGACTGGATCGACGCCCACCGCGTCAACGCCTGCCCCGACTTGAAATCCATCGTCGTCGCCGTCGACCCGCCCGTCACCGCGACAGCGTCCTCGGATGCCTGCGGGATCATGGTCGTCGGCATCGGCCCCGACAACCGCGCCTACGTCATCTCAGACCGCACCGTCCAAGGCCGCGAACCCCACATCTGGGCCCGCGCCGCCGTCTCCGCCTACCAGGACTTCGAGGCCGACCGCATCGTCGCCGAAATCAACCAGGGCGGCGACCTCGTCGTCTCCGTCCTCCGCCAGATCGACCCCGGCGTTGCGGTCCAAAAGGTCCGGGCCACGCGCGGCAAGTGGCTGCGCGCCGAACCAGTTGCAGCCCTCTACGCCGAAGGCCGGGTCTCCCACGTTGGCCTCTACCCCCAACTCGAAGACCAGATGTGCGCTTTCGGTGCCGACGGCTTAGCCTCCGGCCGCTCCCCCGACCGCCTCGACGCCCTCGTCTGGGCCCTCACCAGCCTCCTCCTCAACACCAAAGGCGACCCAACCATCAGATCGCTCTGACACGAACAAAAAACTGAGGGGTCCGGGGAGCTGCGCTCCTCCGGCGTGCCGCCGTCACGAGACGGCTGACCGCGTAAGCGGTCATCTCGTATCCATCAGGAACACCCGTCATGAACATCCCGGACGCCTTGGCGCGCCTGCTGCCAACCCGCGCGCAAATCCCCGCCTGGGCCCACGCCCTCACACGCCCCGCGCAACAAAAAGCCACCCGCACCGGCCCGCTGATCGCCTACGAGAGCCTCGGCGCACCCGTCTGGTCGGGCCGCGACTACGCAGCCTTCTCGCGTGAAGGCTTCATGCAAAACGCGATCTGTTACCGCTGCGTCCGCATGATCTCCGAAGCCGCAGCCTCAGTCCCCCTGCTGCTCTACGAGGGCGCAAACGAGCTCGAAGACCACCCGCTCCTGTCCCTGCTCGCCAGCCCCAGCCCCCACCAGACCGGCACCGACTTTCTCGAAAGCTTCATCGGCTACCTCCTCGTCTCCGGCAACAGCTACGTCGAGGCCGTCGCCCTGAACGGCGAATTGCGCGAACTCTATGCGCTGCGCCCCGACCGCATGACGGTCATCCCCGGCCTGTCCGGCTGGCCCGAGGGCTATGAGTACACGGCCGCCGGCGGCTCCGTCCGCTTCAGCGCAGACGTCGTCCCCGGCGTCCGCCCCATCCTCCACATGCGCCTGTTCCACCCCTTGGACGACCACTACGGCATGTCCCCCATCGAAGCCGCAGCCGTCGCCATCGACATCCACAACCAGGCCTCCAAGTGGAACAAGGCCCTGCTGGATAACGCCGCCCGCCCCTCCGGCGCCCTCGTCTACGCCGCCCGCGAAGGCCGCCTTAGCCCGGAACAATTCGAGCGCCTGAAAAACGAACTCCAGGAAGGCTTCCAAGGCGCGAAAAACGCCGGCCGCCCCCTCCTGCTCGAAGGCGGCCTCGACTGGAAACCGCTCTCGCTCACCCCGGCCGAACTCGACTTCGTCAACGCCAAACACGCCGCCGCCCGCGAGATCGCGCTCGCCCTCGGCGTCCCCCCGATGCTGCTCGGCATCCCCGGCGACAACACCTTCTCCAACTATCAGGAAGCCAACCGCACCTTCTGGCGCAACACCGTCATCCCGCTCGCCACGAGATCAGCAGCAGCAATCTCAAATTGGCTCGGCGCTGCATTCGGTGGCGGTCTCTGCCTAAAGCCAGACCTCGATCAAGTGGAAGCCCTCGCCCCCGAACGCGAAGCCCTCTGGACTCGTCTGGAAAAGACCTCATTTCTGACCCCCAACGAAAAGCGCCAAGCTGCAGGCTATGGACATGCTCGAGGTGGCGACCAGCTAAAGTTTAGCCCACCAATCCGCCCAAAATACAGCCCTGACCAACCCCGCGACGACCAAGGCCAATGGACAAGCGGCGACGGCGGCGGCGAGTCCCCACAAGCCGACCCCTCTGAGTGGCCCACCTGGAACAATCCCAACCTTGTTCCTGTGGCCGACACCCCTCCCAAAACGCTTGAAGACATCCTAAAGCCTGAAGGCCGGTATATCGGTGAGCGTGGGGCAAACTCTCGGATTCGAGAAGTCGCGTCGGCTGATTTTGACCAACTTCTGGGGGATCTGCTTAATGGTGCACAAGAGGTCGATGCGCCTGTTTCGTACGGCGGAAAGTGGTTCTCCAGAAAAGATGGGACGATCTTTGGTCTTAGAAATAGCCTGGCTTACGGACCGACAATCGAGGTGATGAAGAATGGCGCTTCAGGAATTAAAGATAATTTTAAGGTGCACAGAAAATGAATAAAGTACTAGTAAATGACGAAGGCACAACTATGGACGAGTATATTGCTTCATTTCCAGGTGAGCTCCATCGCGATGCGGTCGGGCTTTGGCAGATTGTGCCTGCTGGTCGAAATGAATATCATCTGTCCGGTTCCAGTCTTGTCGATTTTATTCGCCACTCTATCCATGCGCTGCTCGATGCAGGTGCAATTCCCGTGCGCGGTGGACCTGGTTCGGGCTACGATTGGATTGGGCAGAAGCAATATGGTGCGGAAAAAAATGCGATGACAGAAGCAATCATTGCGGAATGGCTCACCATGCCAGATGATCCATTCGTCCAGGTCGGCGGCGTCTGGTTTGCTCGCCCAAACCCCAAATTCCCGACGTTCGTAAAGGTCGAGTGAAACGCGGCCCCGACCAGATCGAAGCCCTATCCCCCGAACGCGAAGCCCTCTGGACCCGCCTCGAAAAAGCATCCTTCCTCACCGACGACGAAAAGCGCTCCGCCGCCGGCTACGGCCCCAAACCCCTCACAAAATTCAACCCCAACCACGACCCCTCAAACGGCCAATTCACCTCCGGCCCTGGTGGCGGCAGCGGCCTAACGCCCATCGCCTACCGCCCCCGCCCCCCTCAACCACCCAAGCCTCCTGCTCCGGCAACGGCTGCTACGCCGCCGACAGTCAAACCTGTTGCTCCAAAACCCGACTTCCTTTCCAAGAAGCCTGGCAGCGGTAAAATCACTGGCAATGTTGACAAGTTGACACCGGCGGAGAAAGCATTCGCAAATGAAATGCGCGACCTGGGAAACGACATCGAGATCGTGCCGACCGGTGAAGGCAGGACCCCCGATTTCAAAATTAATGGGCAACTGCATGAACTAAAGACCGTTTCCGGCATCCAAAAGACAGACAATGATGGTTTGTCATCTGCTATTTCTAGTCGCATCATGGATGGACGCGGTCAATCAGGCCACATTATCGTCGATGCGCGAAGTCAAGTAGGAATGACGACAGATGCTGCAGATCGCGCGATAGTGCGCGCCTACGGAACTGATAACAGACTTGGTTCAAAAATTGAAAGCATCACCATTCTAACACCCGCAGGCAGTGTTTCCGCACCTAGGAGGAAATAGTTATGACTTCAAAGCCCACGGAGCAAGAGCTAGCAGATCGCGTCGCTAAGCAGCTTGCATGGAGTTCTGACAAGGCAACCGTTATCCACGTTTGGCAAGGATATTTGGCTGGTCTCTATGAATGGGGACAAATCGACTTAGACGTGTATTCACGATTGTCGAGTGCGCTACCAAAAGGAGCAGACAAAGAAATTGCTGAGCTTTTTATGGGGCAGCCGTTAAGTGCTGAGCAAGAAGCTCAGTTAGCCGCGCGTCTAGGATAAGAGGTCGATCAATTGCAGGTGGGTGGGTTCACAAAAGATCTGGCCGAGCAATGGCGGAATCTTTACGCTAATGAATTGGTGAGAAATCCAGCCAATCAAGCAGCAGCAGCGAGGTTGCAGTTCTTGAAGAGATTTTTGGAGTTGAGCAAATGAAAACGAATTCGTTTCTGGTTAAGAACTCGCGTGAAAACACATTAAGCCTAATTCTGGAGCCGATGGCACACATTTTTGACGTTGTGCCCGGATCAGTTGTTGAGGTTTATATCGAGCAACAGCCAGATTCCGAGGTTATTGAATTGGAGTGCATTGAGGACAGTTTGATCATTTACTGTGGCGGAATAGCAACCGTTCGTTCAAATGGAGTTGAGTTGCCACCGCAGTTTATGGAGTAGTAATTCATAAGGCCGCCTCAGCCCTGAACAATTCGAGCGCCTGAAGAACGAACTCCAGGAAGGCTTCCAGGGTGCGTTCATGCGAAGCATGACCATTAACGGAGTAAGCCGGCCGTCCTCTCCTTCTCGAAGGCGGCCTCGACTGGAAACCGCTGTCGCTGACCCCCGCCGAACTCGACTTCGTCAACACCAAACACGCCGCCGCCCGCGAAATCGCATTAGCCCTCGGCGTTCCCCCCATGCTGCGTCGGTGCGGAGCACCGCTCTGCGGTGACGCATCCCCGGCGACAACACCTTCTCCAACGACCAGGAAGCCAACCGCACCTTCTGGCGCAACACCGTCATCCCGGTCGATGCGGAGCATCGCAAGCAACAAAGCCACCCGCGCTTACCCAAAAACGGGTTTCCTAAGGCCTCAGGCTTTAGGCGGGGTAATGGGGCAGAGCCCCATGCTTTCTTTCCGATGGCGCGTGTCCCAGCGAACGCGCGTCCCCCCACCACCATGGACCCCTCCTGCCATGCCCACGCCCCGCTCCTCCCCAGCGGTCGCGCTCCCGCTCCCGCGCGCGCCGCAACCAACCCTCGTGCCCGCCAGCATGGCGCTCGCCACCGACGGCACCTTCACCGGCTACGCGAGCCTGTTCGACACCCCCGATATGGGCAACGACATCATCGCGCCCGGCGCCTTCGCCGAGAGCCTCGCACGGCGCGGCCCGCGCGGCGTCAAGCTCCTGTTCCAGCACGACCCGGCCCAACCCATCGGCGTTTGGAAAACCCTGCGCGAAGATGCGCGCGGCCTCTACGCCGAAGGCCAACTCAGCGTCGATAATTCCAAGGCCCGCGACATCCTCGCCCTGCTCCGTTCCGGCGCGCTCGACGGCCTCTCCATCGGCTTCCGCGCCACCAGCGCGAACCGCATCTCGAAAGGCGGCCTCCGCCGTCTGACCAAAATCGACCTGTGGGAAATCTCAGTCGTCACCTTCCCCATGTTGCCCGGTGCTCGCGTCACGTCGGTAAAGGCGCAACCCCGTACCGCCACCTCATCAGCGCAAACGCCCCTTTCCCGCCGCATCCAGACCCTGACCGCTTCCATTCGCGCCAACACCTGAAAACCCGAAAAGGACCCCTATGCTCGAAATCCCAACGATTGAAACCAAATCGGTCGAAACCGACAGCATCGCCGACATGATGCGCGCCTTCGACGAGTTCAAAGCCACCAACGAACAGCGCCTGGCCGAACTGTCCGCCCGCCAGTCGACGGACGTTGTCACCACCGAAAAGCTCGCCCGCATCGAACGTGCCATGGACGAGATGGCCCTGAAGTCTGCCCGACCCGCCATCGGCGGCAGCGCCCCGCAATCGGCAACCGGTCTCGCCCACAAGTCGGCGTTTGACGGTTACGTCCGCCAGGGCGACACCGCGACGCTCCGCTCGCTGGAATCCAAAGCCCTGTCCGCCTCCTCCGACCCGGACGGCGGCTATCTCGTCCCTGCCGAACTCGAAGCAAACATCAACCGCTCGCTGACCAACATCTCGCCGATCCGCGCCATCGCCGGTGTCCGCCAGGTCTCAAGCTCGGTCTATAAGCGCCCTTACGCAACGACCGGCTTCGACACCGGCTGGGTTGGCGAAACCGCAGCCCGCCCCCAGACGGTCACCCCCACGCTGGCCGCCACCGTTTTCCCGACCATGGAACTCTATGCCATGCCGGCCGCCACATCGACCCTCCTCGACGACAGTGCCGTCAACATTGATCAGTGGTTGTCGGAAGAAGTCCAGATCGCCTTCGCAACCCAAGAAGGCAAAGCCTTCGTCACCGGCGACGGCGTTAACAAACCCAAAGGCTTCCTCGCCTACGATACCGTCGCCAACTCGGCCTGGGTCTGGGGCAAACTCGGCACGCTCGCAACCGGCGTCGCCGGAGCCTTTCCGGCCACCAATCCGTCCGACAAACTGATCGACCTCATCTATGCGGTCAAAGCCGGCTATCGCGCCTCGGCCCATTTCGTCATGAACCGTGCTACTCAAAGCGCCGTCCGCAAATTCAAGGACGTCGACGGCAACTACCTCTGGCAGCCGTCCTACCAGCCCGGCCAGATGCCGACCCTGCTCGGCTATCCCGTCGCCGAAAGCGAAGACATGCCCGACATCGCGGCCAACTCGTTCTCGATCGCCTTTGGTGACTTCTCGCGCGGTTATTTGATCGTCGACCGCGTCGGCATCCGCGTCCTGCGCGACCCCTACAGCGCGAAGCCCTACGTCCTATTCTACACCACCAAACGTGTCGGCGGCGGCGTCGCCGACTTCGACGCCATCAAGCTCCTCAAGTTCGGAGTGTAAGCGGATTCCCCCCCCTTGCGGGGAGGGGTTAGGGGTGGGGGTAGCCACAACCTCCGCCTTTACTGCACGAAGCCAAGGGGCTCCCCGCCCCTCGGACACCCCGGCCAGGGACTTGTCCCTGGACCCGTTCTATTTTTTTCGTCCCCCAAAAAAAGCGGGCGAGTTTGAGAGGGTGTCCCTCTCAAGCGGGTTTGGGCGGCAGCCCAAGCGCGTAGCGCCTCTTTACCTACATACCCATCCCCACACCTCGCAAGTGTCCCTCCTCCGCTTGCGAGGTCAGGCGGGACTGCTCCCTCCGCCAGTTGCCCGCGCGCCGCCCTCCGCTGCTAGCCGCCAGTGCGTCGAGACGCGCCAGCACCGGACCTCATCCACCCGGTTCCGCGAACAGCAGTCCCGCCACCTCTCTCATCCACGACCCAGCAACCCCTAACCGCAAGGCTGAACCCATGGCGCTCGTCCTAACCGCCGGCCCGCTAACGGAACCGATCACGCTCGCGAAAGCCAAGGCGCACCTTCGCGTTGATACGATGGACGAAGACATCCTCATCTCCAGCCTGATCCTCACGTCGCGGCTCCACATCGAGGCAGCCCTCGGCCTCGCGCTGATTACGCAGTCCTGGCAACTCACCCTCAATGCCTGGCCCAAGGGCAATGCCGTCCCGCTCCCGCTTCATCCCGTCAGTGCCGTCACCTTGGTCAAAACCGTCTCCGCCAACGGCGCCTCCACCACGCTCGCTCCATCCGCAACCGTCCTCGATCCTGGCCCACCCGCCCGCGTCGTCAACGTCAGCCAACTCTGGCCCGTGGTCACCGCGCCAGCAAACGGCATCGCAATCACGTTCACGGCAGGCTTTGGCCCGACCGCCGAAGACGTTCCCGCCCCCATCCGCCAGGCCCTGCTCCTGCTCGTCGCCCATTGGTACGAGCACCGCGACCCCATCGAAATCGGCGAGCCTCAGACCGCCATCCCCAAAGCCGTATCCGATCTCCTGATGCCCTACCGGAGGCCACGCCTGTGACCTCGAAATCCACACCCACCATCGGCGACCTGTTCCACCGTTTCGCACTGGAAGCCCCCGTTCGCACCAGCGATGGCGCAGGTGGCGCTAGCCTGACCTATGCGCTCGCAGCCGAAGTCTGGGGTTCGCTCAACGCCACCGGCGGCACCGAATCCGCCGACGCCGACCGGCTGGCGGGCCGTATCACCCACACCATCTGGCTTCGCCACCGCGACGGCCTGACCCTCGATCACCGCCTGCGCCTGGGAACCCGCATATTCGAGATCCGCACCGTGCTCGATCATACTGGCCGCCAGCGCTTCCTCGAATGCCGCTGCGAGGAAACCGTCACATGATCCCCCGCCTCACCTTTCGCATCGGCGCCGCCGCTAGCCGCTCCCGCACGGTCGAAGCAGCCCTCGCAACGGCCCTCGCCCGCACCGCTGAAAAGCTGGCCACCCTCCGCCCGGCATCTCCCGACGACCCGTCCCCACTCCCCCTCATCACCACCATCCGCACGTCATAACTGGCCCTAGCGGTGACGCTCGTTCCGACCGGATTCCCCTCCCCCTTGCGGGGAGGGGTTAGGGGTGGGGTAGCCACAAGCTCGAAGCCCATCCCAGCCTTACAAAGCCGAGGGGCTCCCCGCCCCTCGGACACCCCGGCCAGGGACGCGTCCCTGGACCCATGACTTTTTCTTCGTCACAAAAAACGGGGAGAGTTCGAGGGGGTGTCCCCCTCGAATGGGGTCCGGGGCGATAGCCCCGTGTCATTCAAACACGCCATGCCTCAGAGGGAACTCCCACCATGCCCGCAAGCGCCAGCCTTGCCCTGCAATCCGCCGTTGTGGCGGCCCTGAACGCAAACGCCGCGCTCACCACCGCAACGGGTGGCACCGCACGCGTCTACGACGACGTGCCGCCTAAAACGCCCTACCCATACCTGTCGCTCGGCCAAACCATCGAGCGCGACTGGTCAACGGGCAGCGACGATGGCCGCGAGCACACGCTGACGCTCCATGTCTGGTCCCGCATGCCGGGACGCAAACAAGTCCACGACATCGCAGCCCTCGTCCGCGCTACGCTCCATCAGTCGGCCCTCACCCTGGACGGCCATCGCCTCATCAATTTGCGCCACGAATTTACCGAAGCCCGCCGCGAACCCGACAACGAAACCTACCGCGCCCTTGTCCGCTTCCGCGCCGTCACCGAACCTATTTAGTGGCCTCACGCGCCGCAGCGCGCGAGGCACACAAAAGCGACGCCATAGGCGTCGAGGGAGCAAATTTGCGACCCGGCGCTCGTGCGCCGCCCCGCCGGAGCGCCTTAAGCGCGTGAGGCAAAAATGACATCGGCGAAGCCGATAGGGAGCAAATTTGCGACCCGGCGCTCGTGCGCCGCCCCGCCGGAGCGCCTTAAGCGCGTGAGGCAAAAATGACATCGGCGAAGCTGATAGGGAGCAAATTTGCGACCCGGCGCTAGTGCGCCGCCCCGCCGGAGCGCCCTCAGCGCGTGAGGCAAAAATGACATCGGCGAAGCCGATAGGGAGCAAATTTGCGACCCGGCGCTCGTGCGCCGCCCCGCCGGAGCGCCCTCAGCGCGTGAGGCAAAAATGACATCGGCGAAGCCGATAGGGAGCAAATTTGCGACCCGGCGCTCGTGCGCCGCCCCGCCGGAGCGCCCTCAGCGCGTGAGGCATAACAAAGCGAGATAAATAATGACCGCACAAAAAGGCAAAGACCTTCTGCTCAAAGTCGATGCGAACGGCACCGGCGTTTACACGACCGTGGCTGGCATCCGCTCACGCAAGATCAGCTTCAATCTGGCAACCGTCGATGTAACCTCATCGGAATCCGCAGGCCTTTGGCGCGAACTCCTGGCCGGAGGCGGCGGCAAATCCGCTGGCCTCACCGGCTCGGGAATCTTCAAGAACGCCGCCTCAGATGCAATCGTGCGCACGCACGTTTTCAACGGCACCATTGCACCCTGGCAAATCGTGATCCCAGGTTTTGGCACCGTTCAAGGCCCGTTCCAGATCAACAGCTTCGACCTCAGCGGCAAACACGACGGCGAAGTCGCCTTCGACATCGCCCTCGAATCCGCCGGCGAAATCACCTTCACTGCGGCTTGAAACTGAAGCGACGCGCAGCGGCGAGGGAGCCACGCGACCCGCGCGCCGTCGCAGGTTGCCCGGAGCGCAGCGCAGGAACAGCAACCGTGAGACACATCATGCCCAATCTTCATCGCGGCGAAATCGAGGGCATCCTCGACGGCACGCCCTACACGCTCTGCCTCACCCTCGGCGCGCTTGCCGAACTGGAGGCAGCATTTGGCGACGAAAACATGCTCGCCCTCGCCCAACGCTTCGAAGGCGGCAAACTCTCCGCCCGCGACTGCGTCCGCATCGTCGGAGCAGGCTTGCGCGGTGCGGGTCATGACATTGACGATGCCACCGTCGCCCGGATGCACACACCCAACGGCATCCCCGGCTTCATCGACATCGTCGCCCGCCTGCTGATCGCAACCTTTACCCCCTCTGCCCGTCCTTCACGGGGTGAGGGGCGGCAGCAAACCGAACACCAAGACAGCGAGGTGCCCGCAGCCGTCCCTTTCCCTGGGACGAGGTGATGGCGCTGGGCCTTGGCATCCTGCGATTAGAGTCCCGTGCGTTCTGGGCTCTGACGCCGCGCGAATTCGCCGCCGCCGCGCGCGCTGTTCTCGGCCCCGCCGCCGCCTCTGCCGACCGCCCAACCCGCGCCAGCCTCAAAGCCCTCATGATCCAGTTCCCCGACTGACACCGCATCATCACCCCGACGCGCCAGCGTCATGGGCGCTCGTGCGCCGCCCCGCCGGAGCGCCTTCAGCGCGTGAGGCTATTAACCCAAACCCGCAGGGTTTAGGGAGCACAGTTGCGACCCGGCGCTCGTGCGCCGCCCCGCCGGAGCGCCTTCAGCGCGTGAGGCTATTCACCCAAACCCGCAGGGTTTAGGGAGCACAGTTGCGACCCGGCGCTCGTGCGCCGCCCCGCCGGAGCGCCTTCAGCGCGTGAGGCTATTCACCCAAACCCGCAGGGTTTAGGGAGCACAGTTGCGACCCGGCGCTCGTGCGCCGCCCCGCCGGAGCGCCCTCAGCGCGTGAGGCTATTCACCCAAACCCGCAGGGTTTAGGGAGCACCGTTGCGACCCGGCGCTCGTGCGCCGCCCCGCCGGAGCGCCCTCAGCGCGTGAGGCTATTAACCCAAACCCGCAGGGTTTAGGGAGCACCGTTGCGACCCGGCGCTCGTGCGCCGCCCCGCCGGAGCGCCCTCAGCGCGTGAGGCTATTCACCCAAACCCGCAGGGTTTAGGGAGCACCGTTGCGACCCGGCGCTCGTGCGCCGCCCCGCCGGAGCGCCCTCAGCGCGTGAGGCTATTCACCCAAACCCGCAGGGTTTAGGGAGCACCGTTGCGACCTGGCGCTCGTGCGCCGCCCCGCCGGAGCGCCCTCAGCGCGGGAGGCCAAAGAAAGACCCAGCATGGAAAACGCCCCCCTCGAAACCTGGACGGTCGCCATCGACGCCGACACGTCGGGCCTCGAAGACCAGCTCAAGCAGGTCCAGCTCTCCGGCAGGCAATTCTCAGCCTCCCTCACCACCGCGCTCGACGGCCTAGTGCTCAAAGGCAAAAGCCTCAACGATGTCTTCGCCACCCTTGCGCTCAGCCTGTCGAAGATGGTCCTCAATGCCGCCTTCAAGCCGCTGACGGACGGTCTCGGCAGCATCGTAACAGGGCTGTTCGGCAGCGGCAGTAGCCTGTCCACCGGCAGCGCGCTCGCGACCGGTCTGCCGTCGCCCTTCGCCAGCAATGGCTTAATCCAAAGCCCGGCAGCCTTTCCCGTCAGCGCAGGCCAAGCCGGACGTGTCGCCGCAACCATTGCGCCCCTCGCGGGCGGCACGGATGCCCGTTCGGGCGTGGCCCCGGCCGCATCGGGCATGAACGTCACCTTCAACGTCCAAGCCACCGACGCCGAAAGTTTCGCCCGCAGCCAAACCCAAATCGCCGCCATGCTGTCCCGCACCGTCGCTCTCGGCCAACGCAACCTCTGACCTATTCCTTGCCCGCCTGGGCCGGGAGCAACGCGACCCGCGCGCCGTCGCGCGCCCCATCGGAGCTGGCCCGAGCGAAAGCGAGGATCAGCCAGCATGAGATCCAAAAATGCTTTTCCACGAAATCCGCTTCCCGACCGCCATCTCGCGCGCAAGCCAGGGCGGCCCCGAACGGCGCACAGACGTTGTCACCCTCGGTTCCGGCTTTGAGGAGCGCAACGCCCGCTGGGCCGATAGCCGCCGCTCATACAACGCGGGCTACGGCGTCAAATCCATCGACGACCTCCACGCCGTGATCGCCTTCTTCGAAGAACGCCGTGGCCGCTTGACGGGCTTTCGCTGGCGCGACCATGCCGACTGGAAATCCTGTCCACCCACCCAGGTGCCAACGGCCACCGACCAAACCATCGGCACCGGCGACGGCACGCGCGCGACGTTCCAGCTGACCAAAACCTACGGCAGCGCGTTCGCGCCTTGGGTCCGCACCATCGCAAGACCCGTCGCCGGCACAGTCCTGATCGCGGTCAACGCCACCCCGAAGCCGTCAACGAGCGTCGCCATCGACCCCGCGACCGGCCTCGTCACCTTTCTGGCAGGCCACATCCCACCGGCTGGCTCCACCATCACCGCCGGCTTCGAGTTCGATGTCCCCGTCCGCTTCGATACCGACAAACTCGACATCTCCCTGCAAGGCTTCACCCACGGCGCAATCCCCAACATCCCCATCATCGAAATCCGCCTCTAGCCATCATTTCGCCGAAGCGAACACCTGCAACGGAGACTGACCCGCGATTTGCGACTGCAAACCCTTGATCGCTCCTGACACGGCATTCCAATTCGATGAAACAAGCGATCCCATGCCGTTCGCCGTCTGAGCGATTGCAGTATCGAGGGCTAAGGCGATCGCTGGTACTTGCGCTAAGGCAATCTGGCGCAGATCCAACGATTGATACTCCGGCCGCAATAATGCAGCCCGTAATCGCAGCAACGCGTCAAAAATATGCGCTTCGACCCATGCCCTGCCCACGAAGCCTGATAACGGCAGCCGCACGGTGGTGGGCAACGCGTCGAACGTGAACCCAGCCATTTGACGAAGCCGGTCGTTTGAGGCGAGGTCATCAATCGTTTTGATATCGTAACGATCGAGCATGAGAATGATTTCCCGCGCAATCCTGTCCGCGAACATGTGCGCCTTAGATGCGTCGACCAGGGGTGATGACGTGACGCCGACGGATTGAGCTGGCAGAACGGCAGGTGGTCGAGCCGTGGCTTGAACGTCGGTTTGGCGATTTGTGTTAATGTCGGCTAGCCTTGGTTCGTGACGCCCCATGTCTCTGTAAGTCCGACCGGGCAGGTCGTGCCGAACGACGACTGGCATTTGCGGGCGCGGCGCATGCTGTGCTTGGACAGTGCGCTGTTCAATGGCAGCGCCTTTTCTGGCGGAAAATGCCGCTGAATAATGTTGCAAGAGGTTGGTCTGCTCATGGCCTGTTGAGGCTGCTTTGTGAGAGCCGAACTGCGCTGCTTTTTCCTTTGGTGGCAGCAGTCCATCGACCTCGCCTGCGCGAACCCAGTTCAGCAGGCCAGATTTCCATATAAGATCATCCTCGGCGAGCAGTCCATTTTTGGCTGCCAGCGCAAGTTCGACCGTCGAAAACGGGCCAAGCTGTTGCCCGCGACGTTCTACGATCCAAGGCCGGTCCGTATGCGATCCAGTTGAATTTACGTTCGGCCAATTATTCAAAGTATGGTGGGACAAGACGCAGCCCCCGCTCCGAAAACAATATGCAGCACACTACTCACTTATGAGAAGGCTGAGAAGTGCATTCAGTCAGGCTGAGACGCCAATGATCGTGCCAGTGGCGATAACGTTGCTGTGACACAGTCGTCTCCAGATTTGTAAGGCCCCATGAAAACCCTCTCCCCGCAGTTCGCCGCCCACCTTGCCTCGGGCGCAACGACCCTGTGCTGGTGCTGGCGCCTGACGCGCCGTGACGGCACCCATCTCGGATTCACTGACCACGACCGGCAGCTCATCTTCGATGGAACCACGTTCGAAGCCGCCTCCGGCTTCACCGCCAGCGAGATCAAAGACACCGTTGGCCTTGCCGTCGACAACCTGGAAGTCACAAGCGCCATCACATCCGATGCCCTCGTCGAAGCCGACCTCGCCGCTGGGTACTACGACGACGCCGCTGTCGAAATCTTCCGCGTGAACTGGTCCGACCCCGCCCAACGTGCCCTGATGCGCTCTGGTTCGCTGGGTGAAGTCCGCCGCTCCGGCATAGCGTTTTCCGCCGAAGTGCGCGGCCTCGCCCACTACCTCCAGCAGCCCAAAGGCCGCCTGTTCCAATACACATGCGACGCCAGCCTCGGCGACGCCCGCTGCGCCGTGAATGCCAAAGCGCCAACCTTCCAAGGTCTCGGCACCGTCCTCGCCGTCACGAGCGCCCGCCAGTTCACGGCGTACGGCCTCTCAACTTATGCAACCGGGTGGTTCACGCGCGGCCTGCTGACCTTCACCTCAGGAGCAGCCGTCGGCCAGCAAATCGAAGTCAAGTCACACACGATGACCGCCGGCACCGTCTCGATCGAACTCTGGTCTGCAGCCCGCCTCCCCCTGATCGCGAACCAAACCTTCGTCATCACGGCGGGCTGCGACAAGCACCTGAGAACCTGCGCGTCGAAATTTGCCAACGCGGCGAACTTTCGTGGCTTCCCCCACATGCCCGGCAACGACTTCCTCGTCTCCGGCCCATAAGTCCCCGCTGACATCTCAGTCCCGCTGCCAGTGGTCGAGAAACAAGTCGATCTCAGCCTCAAGGCGGGCAAGCGTGTGTTGAATATCAAAAGCGAAGTCCGCTACCATGCCGGACAGGGTCAACAACATCCCCCGAAATTGGTCGGCCAATCGCGGTCTGGCGTCTGGCTTCAGGCCGTCGGCGAACGGCTCTGAGGAGAGCGTGAAATCGTGTTGCGTGATCGCCATGATTTTCACTCGTTGACATCGCTAAGCACAATAGCATCCGAAAAAAGTAGGCTGATTCGGCGAAAGTTTGCTCCAATCAAACGAAA
>Ga0247844_1004900_pt1 | contig 17630 bp, 11 predicted proteins | sample LaCtaG_FD_192421 | JGI IMG/M metagenome (GOLD analysis project Ga0247844, IMG submission 192421) | Freshwater microbial communities from meromictic Lake La Cruz, Castile-La Mancha, Spain - LaCruzMarch201714.5m_1 | ecosystem: Environmental > Aquatic > Freshwater > Lake | place: Spain: Castile-La... | reverse complement strand
CGTTCCACGACTACCCGCCCGAGCGCATCCTGGGCGCCGGCGGCTTCGGCGCCGCCTTCCTCTGCCGGCCGCTGATCGGCAAGCCGGCGGTCATCAAGACCCTGCACAACGACCCGCATCGCCGCGCGCTGCGGGAGGGCCAGCTCCTCGCCGGCATCGACCACCCCAATGTCATCCGCGTCACCGACGTGCGCTATGCCTGGCGCGACCGGCGCCCCTATCTGGTGATGGAATACTTCGAGGGCTCGCAAGGCTTGGACCGCTTTGTCGAGACCCAGGGGTGCCTGACCCCGGCGCGGGTGCGTGAGCTGGGGCTCGCACTCGCCTGCGCGCTCGCCGCGGCCCACGCCCAGGGCATCCTGCATCGCGACGTGAAGCCCGCCAACGTACTGATCCGCGACGGCGGCGACTGTCTCGTGAAGCTGATCGACTTCGGGCTCGCCGCCCAGGTCTCCCAGGCCCAGGAGGACCCGGACCCCGGCGCCCCGGTCGGCACCCACGATTTCAGCGCGCCCGAGGCCAGGGGGCAGCGGCGCGGTGCCCCGGTCGATGCGCGCTCCGATCTCTACAGCCTGGGCGCCACCTTGAGCTGGTGTCTGTGTCTGGAGTCCCGCCCCGGCCGCGAGCACTGGGCCGCGCTGGAGCGCGAGGACCCGGAGCTGGCCGACATCCTGGCCAAGTGTCTGAGTTCCAAGCCGGACGATCGCTGGGCCAGCGCCGCGGCACTGGTCGAGGCGCTGAGCGCCGCCGTCCGGCGCGATACCGAGGCCTGGACCGCCGCCGAAGCGGCCGCCGGCATCCCCGCCTACTCGGCCTATCTCGCCGCCGCGGCACCGGTGCGGCGCCACGCGGACCAGGCCCGCGCCCGGATCGAGACGCTGGAGCGAGCGGAGTCCGAGCGCGCCCGGCAGCAAGAGTCCCACCGGGCCGAGATCGAGCGCGACGACGCCGCCTGGGCGCAGGCGCGCGCCGCCGACAGCGTCGCCGCCTATCGCGCCTACCTGGCCGCCGAGTCGCCCTGGCGCGCCCACACCGACGAGGCGCTGGCCGCCATCGAGGGGCTGATCCTTCGCGAGCGCGACGACGGCGCCTGGCACGAGGCGCGGCACCGGGGCACGGTCGCCGCGCTGCGCGCCTATCTGGCGGACGAGACCCTGCCCCGCGCCCATGCCCGGGAGGCCCAGGCGCTCGTCGAGCGCATCCAGTCCGAGGCGGCCAAGCACCGCGACGAGCAGGCCTGGGCCCTGGCCCGATCGCAGGACAGCATCGCCGCCTACCAAGGCTATCTGGAGACTGCCGACCTGCTCCATGCCCATGCCGAGCAGGCGCGGGCCCGGATCGGCGAGTTGGAGCGGCGGACGGGCCGCTCGCACAGGCGGGTCTGGACGGCCGTCGCGCTGGGCGCACTGGCGATCGGGCTCGGCGCCTACCTGGTCCATGGGTCGGCCCCGGCACCCGCGCCGCCCGATGCAGCGGCGCCCACCCCGATCGCCCCCCCGGTCGCCCCGGCCGTGCCCGCGCCATCCCCGCCGACGCCCGCGGCCCAGCCGACCCCCCAGCCGCCTGCGAGCCCGCCCGTGGTCCAAGGCCGCCAGCCCTTCGAGCCCGAGATGGTGCGCATCCCGGCCGGTCGCTTTCTCATGGGCTCGCCAACGGACGAGGCGGGGCACGAGAGCGACGAAGGCCCGCAACACGAGGTCGCGGTCCCGGCCTTCGAGCTCGGCAAGACCGAGGTCACCTTCGACCAATGGGATGCCTGTGTCGCCGATGGCGGCTGTACGCACAAACCGGACCATTACGGTATGGGCCGAGGTCGGCGCCCGGTCATCGATGTCTCTTGGGACGATGCCCAGCAATATGTGGCTTGGCTCAGTCGCAAGACCGGCCGGACCTGGCGCCTGCCCACCGAGGCGGAATGGGAATACGCCGCCCGTGCCGGGACCGGCACCGCTCATTTCTGGGGCAACGACGCCAACCGGGGGTGTGCTTATGCCAATGGCTACGACGAGACCGGCAAGCGAGTGAACCAAGATTCTAGGGATAATCTTCAGTGCGACGACGGGAAGGCGCACACCAGCACGGTTGGCAGCTATCGACCCAACGCATTCGGGCTCTACGACATGTCGGGAAATGTCTGGGAATGGGTGCAGGACCGTTATCAACCTGGCGGCAATTACCGGGGTGCCCCCGCCGATGGCAGTGCGTGGGAGGATGCCTCGGGCGGGAGGCGTGTGGTGCGCGGCGGCAGTTGGTTCGGCGGGGCGCGGTACCTGCGCTCCGCGTCCCGCGACCACAGCGACCCCGTCAACCGCTACCACCGCTACGGTTTCCGGCTTGCCCTAGGTCCCGAGCTCGGGTCGGCAGCGGCAGGCAAGTAGGGGCAGGGAGCGGGGCCGGACTGCCCGCGCAAGGAGCGAGCCGGCAGCGAGCGGGAGGCGCGGGCGGTCAGGCCCCGCGGGGGCGCATCAGCCGACGCGGGCCGGGGTTTGCCATCTGGTGACGAAGCTCCGCTTCGTCACTCTTCTGCGAAGCTCCAGCTTCGCGAGCGCCGAGCCGATCGATATCGACTGGCTGGGCACGCTCGCGAAGCCGGAGCTTCGGGAGGGAGCCCCGGGTGGACAAGCGCAGCGCGGTCCGCCAAAGTTGTGGATGGGTAGAGCGCAGCGAAACCCATCGTTCGCACGCCCAAGTCATCGATCGCTGGGTTTCGCTGCGCTCTTGACCCTCTGTTTTCCTTGATTTACCGTAGCGGCATGAACGGGCATGAGATCATCGCCAAGCTCAAGGCCGCGGGGTGGGTACTGGACCGTGTTCAGGGCAGCCATCGCATCATGACCAAAGACGGTCGTGCGGTTCCGGTGCCCGTGCACGGCACCCGCGATGTCGGCAAGGGGTTGGTGGCGGCGATCCAGCGCCAAACCGGCGTTCAGCTCAAGTGAGGTCATCGTGGAGATTCGTTATCCTGCTGTGCTGGAGCCCCAGGAGCCCGAGGGCTTCTTGGTGCGTTTCATCGATCTGGAAGATACCTTCACCGAGGGGTTGACCCGCGAAGAGGCACTGTTCAATGCGGCAGAGGTCTTGTCCGCCATGCTGGAATGGCACATCGACAACGGCCATGCAATCCCAGCCCCGTCCGTTCGCGAAGGCGCCGACTATATCGCTCCCAACGCCAAGACCCAATCCGCGCTCCTGGTCCGCCGCGCCCGAGCGGACCGCTCGCTCGCCGACTTGGCCCGCGCACTCGATACCTCCTGGCCCGCGGCCGAGCGGCTCGAGGACCCGCACCATTCGCCCACCCTCAAGCAGTTGGAGCGGGCAGCGGCCGCGCTCGGCAAGCGGCTGGTGCTGGTCTTCGAGTAAACCGGGGATAGCCCATGATTTATTGCTTGGCTGGGAGCGGGCCGGAGATCGGCTACCGGTTCCAGGCGGCTGGGCGCACCATGGGGATCGACTTTCGCTGGTATTACGAATTCGCCGCCCGGAATCGGGTGGAGCGAAACCCATCGTGCGCGATGCCGAGACCGGCCGGCGCTACGCCGACAAGCTGGTCGCGGTCGCGCGCCACGACGGCAGCACCGCTTGGGTCCTGGTGCATGTGGAGGTGCAGGGCGAGCCGGAGGCGGCGCAACGCCCAGCGCATGTTCGTCTACAACCATCGGCTGCGCGATGCCCGCGGCGTACCGGTGGCGAGCCTCGCCGTGCTCGCCGACTTAAGCGCGCGCTTTCGCCCGCAACGCTACCGGGATGCGCTCTGGGGCTGCTCCATCGACTTCCGCTACTGGATGATCCATCTCCCCGCGGAGGCCGAGGCCGCCTTTCGCAAAGACCTCTACGACTTCGAGGCGAGCAAGCAGATGCCCTATATCACCACTGTCGAACGTGCGGGAATCAAGAAGGGCCTCCGGCGGGGGCTCCGGCAAGGTGAGGCCGCACAGCTCCTGTGGCAGATCGAGAAGAAATTCGGCACGGACGTAGCGCAAGGTTGCCGCGATCGGGTGGAAACCGCCGACAGCGACGACCTGCGGATCTGGTCGGAGCGCATCCTGACGGCGGACAGCATTGCGCAGGTGCTCAACTGAGCATGTTCAACTGGGTGATTGCGCGGCCGGGAGTGCAGCGGAAAAGTGCTCCGAGTCGAGGATGTCGGGTTGATGCGTCCGCGACCCCGGGGATGTGCAGATCTGCCGTGATTCCCGGGGTCGGCCCCATCGGCGTTGCGTTGCCCGCGCGCGCGATCTAGCATCCCGATCTCCCCGGCCGACTCGCTCACGACTGCAACCCGATGGGGCTCCGATCGCCCGATGATCTTCCATGCCCGCACGGGCTTCCTCTTCGCGAGCATCCTCAGTCTGGTGATCGGGTTGGCGCTGTGGGCGGCCCTGTGGAGCCAGCGGAATGCGGCGCTGCATCACTGGTGCGGCGGCAGTCTCGCCGCCGCGGCGGCGTCCCTGCTGATCGCCCTGCGCGGGTTGGTGCCCGAGGCGCTGGGTTTCACGGTGCCGATCGCCTTGGCGGTCCTGATGCTGTCGTTGAAGCTTCAGGCCATCCGGCTGGAATTGAATGCCCCCGAGCCCGTTCATCGTCCGGCCCTTCTTCTGCTGGCGGCGCTGACGGGGTACGAGCTATTGCGTCAGGGGGTCGGCGATGGGGTTGGTCATTATGCGCATTCCCTCTTTGCCTTGCTCGTTCTATCGCTCATGAACGCCCGGATTGCCTGGTGGGCAAGTCGCCTGGGGCGTCGGCGAGGGCAGCGCAGCGCGTACTGGATCGCCTGGGCCTTCGGCCTCATGGCCGCCGCGTACGGTTTACGTCTCGTGAACGGGACCCTGGGCGGCTTCGATCCGAATCCGCTCGGCCAGCAGGGGTACGACGCATTGCTGCTGGGAGTGACCTCGTTCGTCGGCATCATCGTCAGCAATATCGCCTGGCTCAGTCTGGCGCTCGAACGGCTGATCCGAGCCCAAGTGGCGGCCGCGGCCGCCCAGGCGCGCGCTGAGGAAAATCGGCTACTGGGCGAGCAGATCGTCCAGCTCGAGCGTCAGCGCAGCCTGGGCCTCTTGTCGGCATCGCTGGCGCACGAGCTCAATCAGCCGCTCACCGCGATCCTGACCAACGCGCAGGTTGTGCGACGTGGGCTCGGCAGCAAACGCATCGAGCTGACGCAAGCGCTGGAGTTGCTGGACAAGGTTGTATACAACACCCAGCGTGCCGCTCATATCCTGGAGCATATCCGTGGGCTCATTCGCCCGTCGCGGACGCTTCGGCAGCCCGTCGATCTCGTTGCCGTCATTCAGGAAGTGGCCGAGCTGGTCGCCGCGCAGGCCCGTGCGCAAGCCTGTCGTCTGGACTGTTCCTTGCCGCAGCACCCGGTCCGCGTCGCCGGCGACCCGATACAGCTCTCCCAACTCGTGCTCAATGTCTTGCGCAATGCAATCGAAGCCACCGCCCCGAGTGCCAGACGCGAGATCGCGGTCCGGCTGTGGGAGGACGACGACGGTGTCCGCCTGCAGGTCCAGGATAGCGGCCCCGGTCTGTCGGCCGAGGCACTTCAGAAGGCCGGGGAGCCGTTCTACACCACCAAGGCGCAGGGTCTGGGTCTCGGCTTGTCGATCTCGCGCACGATCGCCAGGCACCACCACGGGGAACTGACCCTGAGCAACACGGCCGGGGGCGCCCTCTGCGAGCTCAGGTTGCCGCTGCAATCCATCACAGCGAAAACGACCTGAACCGATGCCGCCAGCACCACCTGTTCGCCGTGCGATCACCACCGAGGACCTGCGATGGGGCGAGCGCTGCTCCCGTGGACTCGTCCTGGTGGTGGACGACGATTGCGAAATCCTCGCCGCCTTTCGTGCCCTGCTCGAGCTTGAGGGGTATGCCTGTGAGACCTACGGCTCCGCGCTCGCCTTGTTGAGGACGCTCGACCACCCCAGTCCCTGCTTCCCGGGTCCCTGTTGCATCCTTTGCGATGTCATGTTGCCCGAGCTGAACGGACTTGAGCTTCAGCGCTCGCTCGCGGCGCTGACGGATACACCCATGCTGTTGATGAGCGGCGTCAGCGGCGCCGCGGAAGTGGCCAGCGCGTTTCGCGCCGGGGCCCTCGATTTTCTGATCAAACCCATCGACGCGGAGGTCTTGCTCGACGCCGTTGCCAGGGCTCTGGCGGTCAGTTCCGACCGGCAACGGCAGCAGGCGCGCAAGGGCGAACTGGCGCGGCGCTTTGCGTCGCTCACCAGGCGCGAGCGCGAGGTTGCGCGCCTGGTGGCCCTGGGCCAGCGCAATCAGGCGGTCTGCGATGGGCTTGGGATCTCGCTGCGTACGGTCAAGCGCCATCGCCATCAGGTCATGGAGAAACTGGCGGTCAGCAATCTCGCCGACCTCGTCCGCGCGATGGATGAGGTGGATGAACCTCAATCCGGCAATTGCTCTCACAAAGACACGAAGACACAAAGAAACACAGATCATTAAAGGCGTTGGGCCGATCACCGTCCAGGTGACCTTCCTGGCTCCCACGCTCCGGCGTGGGAGCAAGTGCGGGCGCTCCGCGTCCCGTGCCAAGACCGGACGCGGAGCGCCCGCACGGCATTCCCACGCTGGAGCGTGGGAACGAGAAGCCCCGCCGTCGGCGATTAATTTAATGGCGTTGGGTTAGCGTCAGGTCCCACCCGCTGCGGCCGGCGGCAGTTCCGTCGGCAGCCCGGGTGCGCGATGCACCGTGGGGGAGAGCAGCATGTAGAAGGCCGGGACCACGAACAGGGTAAAGAGGGTGCCGATCCCAAGGCCCGTGACGATGACGAGCCCGATGTCGAAGCGGCTGACGGCCCCGGGGCCGCTGGCGATCAGGAGCGGCACCATGGCGACCAGCATGGAGACCGTGGTCATGAGGATGGGCCGCAGCCGGATGGTCGCGGCGCGCTCGACCGCCTCGCGCTTGTCCAGGCCCTCGCGCGCGCGCAATTGGTTGGAGAACTCGACGATCAGGATGCCGTTCTTGGTCACCAGCCCGATCAGCGTAATGAGACCCACCTGCGTATAGATATTGATGCTGGCGAAGCCCAGGAACAGGAAGGCCATGGCCCCGGCGATGGACAGCGGCACGGACATGAGGATGACGAAGGGGTCGCGCCACGACTCGAATTGGGCGGCCAGGACCAGATAGATGATCAGGATCGAGAGGAAGAAGGTGACCTCGAGCGCCGTGCCCTCGCTCTTGAACTGGCGCGACTCACCCTTGAAGTCAAAGCGCACGCCCTGCGGGAAGATCGCCTTGGCCTGCTCCTCCAGATAGCCGAGCGCATCGCCCAGGGGCACCCCGGGCATCATGACGCCGGAGAGGGTGATCGAGTTCAATTGCTGGAATTGGGTGCGCTTGGACGGCTCCACCTCGTGGCGGAGCGTCACCAGGGTGCTCAGCGGCACCTGTTCCCCGGCGCTGTTGCGGACATAGTAGTCCTTGAGGTCGGCCGCATCGTTGCGGAAGCGCTGCTCCACCTGGGGGATGACCTTGTAGCTGCGCCCTTCCAGGCTGAACCAGTTGACATAGTCCTCATTCAACATGCCGGCCAGGCTCGCGCCCAGGTCCGCCATGCTGATGCCCATGGCGCCGGCCAGTTCGCGGTCCACCTCCAGCACGGTGCGCGGGCGCTCCAGCTTCACGTCCTTGGACAGGAACATGAACTTGCCGCTGCCCATGGCGGCGCCCAGCAGCCGGTCCGCCAGTCCGTCCAGTTCCGCATAGTCGCGGTCGGAGACGATGACGAAGTCCACCGGGATACCGTTGCCCGGGGTCGGCAGGCTGGGCAGCGGGAAGACCACGGTATTGAGCCCGGTGATCTGCGCGAGCGCCCCCTGCAATTCGGGCAGGATGGCGTCCTGGCCGCGTTGCCGCTGCGTGGCCGGCGACATCTTGAAGCCGCCGAAGGTGCTGGACTGGTCGCCGCCGAAGCCGGCCACGATGAAGGAGTCCGTGTATTCCGGGATGGACTCGAAGATGGGGAACATCTCCTTGATGTAGCGCACGTCATAGTCGATGGTGGCGGTCTGGGGGGCGGTCGCTATGAAGAACAGGATGCTCTGGTCCTCGGTCGGGGCCAATTCCTTCTGGGTCATGCTGTACATGGCATAGATGGCGCCGATGACCACCAGGGCGACCAGGAGCGTCAGGGACGGGAACTTGAGCCAGCCGTGCAGCAGGGATTGGTAGCCCCGCGCCAGGGAGTCGAAGACGTGCTCGACGCGCCGCTCGAACCGGGTCTGCTCACCCCCGGCGCGCAGCACCAGGGCGGAGAGCATGGGGGAGAGGGTGAGTGCCACCACGCCCGAGACCAGCACGGCCCCGGCGAGTGTGAAGGCGAACTCGGTGAACAGGGTGCCGACCAGCCCGCCCATGAAGCCGATCGGCGCATAGACGGCCACCAGCGTGGTGGTCATGGCGATGATGGGCAGGGCCAGTTCCCGCGCTGCGTCCACGGCCGCCTGGACGTTGGATTTACCCATCTCCAGGTGGCGATGGACGTTCTCCACCACCACGATGGCGTCATCGACCACGAGGCCGATGGCGAGCACCATGGCGAGCAGGGTGAGCAGGTTGATGGAGAAGCCCATCAGCAGCATCAGAAACCCGACCCCGACGATGGACAGCGGCACCCCGACCGCCGGCACCAGGGCCGCGCGCAGCGAGCCGAGCGACAGGAAGATCACCAGCAGCACCACCAGCACCGCCTCGGCCAGGGTCTTGAAGACCTCCCGGATCGAGGCCTCGATGAACTCGCTGGCGTCATAGGGGACGAAGGCCTGGAGCCCCTCCGGGAAGTCGGCCTGGAGCTTGGGCAGCAGGTCGCGCACGCGCTTGGCCACCTCCAGCGGGTTGGCCCCCGGGGTCTGGTCCACCGCGATGAAGATGGCCGGATTGCCCTTGTAGAGCGTGGTGGAGTCATAGTCCGCGGCGCCCAGTTCGACCCGGGCGATGTCCTCCAGACGGACCAGGGTGTCGGCCTCGGCGCGGATCACCAGGCGGCGGAAGTCCTCCACCCGGCTGACGTCGGTGGTGGCGGACAGGTCGATCTGGACCAGGTCGCCCTTGAGTTTGCCCACACCCGAGAGGTAGTTGTTGGCCCGCAGCACCCGGGCCACGTCGTCCCCGGTCACCTGGAGCGCGGCCATGCGCGCCGGGTCCAGCCAGATGCGCATGGCGAAGGTCTTGTTGCCGATCAACTGCGCCTTGGCGACCCCCTGCAGGGCCTGCAGCTGGGGCTGCACCACGCGCAGCAGATAGTCGGTGATCTGGGGCAGGTCCATCACCTGGCTGTAGAAGGCCAGGTACATGAGCGCGGTGGAGTTGCCGGTGGTGGAGTCGATGACCGGGTTCTGGGAGGTCTCGGGCAGCACGTTGATGCGGCTCGCAACCTTGGCCTGGATCTCGGCCACCGCATCCTTGGGGTCGTAGTTCAGGCGCATGTTGGCCTCAATCACCGAGACCCCGGCCGTGCTGGTGGCGGACAGGAAGTCGATCCCGTCGGCCTCGGCGATGGCCTGCTGCAAGGGGGTGGTGATGAAGCCCTTGACCAGTTCGCTGCTGGCCCCGGGGTAGGCGGTGGTGACGGTCACCACGGTGTTTTGCGTCTTGGGGTACTGGCGGACCTCAAGATCAATGAAGGCCCGCACCCCCAGGATGAGGATCAGCAGGCTCACGACGCTCGCGAGCACCGGCCGGTGGACGAAGATGTCGGTGAACTTCATTCGGGCTTGGCCCCCGCCTTGCCGGCGGCCGGGGCCTTGGTCGGCGCCCCGGTCGGAGCCCCGGTCGGAGCCCCGGTCGGACTAGGGCTCGGTGTCGGCGCCGGGTCCGCCGCGGCCTTGATCTGGATCTCCTGTCCGTTGGTGAGCTTCACCTGCCCGGCGGAGACCACGCGGTCCCCGGCCTTGAGCCCGCTTTCGACCGCCACCTCATCGCCGCGCACCTGGCCGGTCTCGATCTGGCGGCGCTGGACCCGGGGCTTGCCGTCCTGCTCCTCGACCAGGAACACCGAGTCGCCGTAGGTGTTGAAGGTGATCGCCTCGCGCGGCAGGGTCAGCACCCGGTCCTGCACCGGCAGCAGGGTCTCGACCCGGGCGAACATCCCGGGGCGCAGCAAGCGCTTGGGGTTGGCGAAGCGGGCGCGCACCTGGACGCTACGGGTGCCCTTGTCCACCCCCGGGGTGATGGCGGCGATGCTGCCCTGGAAGACCTCGTCCGGGTGGGCAGCCACCCGTACCCGCACCGGTTGGCCGACCTCAATGCGGCCGATCTCGCGTTCCGGCAGCGAATAGTCCACGTAGAGCGGGTCTAAGGCCTGCAACAGCACGATCGGGGTGCCCTCCTTGAGGAACTGGCCCAGGTCGACCTTGCGGATGCCCAGTTGCCCGTCGAAGGGGGCGCGGATCACCTTCTTGTCGATGGTCGCCTCTTTGGCCTTGACCAGGGCGCGGGTCTGGTCCACTTGGGCTGCGACCTCATCGACATCACCCTGGGAGACCGCTTTGCCCTTCAGGAGCGAACTGTTGCGCCCCAGCTTGATGGCCGCGAGCCGCTCCGCCGCCTTGAGCCCCTCCAGGTCCGCCTGGTCCACGTCGTCATCGAGCAGCAGCAGGACCTCGCCCTGGCGGACGCGGGCCCCGGAGTCGAACTTGATCTCCTGGACCTGGCCGGCCACCTGGTTGCTGACCTCCACCCCCTGCACCGCCTGGACTGAGCCCACCGCGTCCAGCGTCGGCTCCCAACTGGTCTGGCGCACCGGCGCCACCGCGACCACGGGGGCCGGCATGGGCGCCGAGAACATGGCGATCTGGCCCTGGATCTGGCGAAACTTGAAAAAGGCCAGGGCGCCGATCACGACGGCCAAGGCCAGGAGTACCAGGAGGAAACGTCGGAGCATGAGGAGGCCTTCGGGGGATGGGTGGGTCGCGATGGTCGGGCACGGCGTCCAGCCGCAACTGAACGCAAACCAGTGTGCGGACCGCTGTTCGCCCGGGGATTATACGTGCAGGACCCGGACAGGTCGCTGTCGGGGCGGTGCGCGCGGGTTCTGTCCGGCCGTGTCGCCCCCATGTTTCCCTATCTTCTTGACGACTTGGTGGAGGATTTTCGTAATGACCGAGGTGCGGGACAACGGGGGTGCGAGCGCCATGCGCATCCACGCGGCAGGCGAGTACCGCCCCATGGAGGAGTTGGAGGTCATCCGGGAACTGGCCGCGGTGCGTGGTCTGCGGGTGCTGGAACTGGGTTGCGGGGCGGCCTGGATGACCCGGCTGCTCGTCGATCCGCTGGGGGCGGCGGCGGTGACGGCGACCGAGGTGGACCGCGTCCAGCACGCGAAGAACCTGGCGTTGACGGACCTGCCGGCCGTGACCTTCCGCTTCGGCGGGGCCGAGGCCATCGCGGACCCGGACGGGGCCTATGACCTGGTGTTCCTGTTCAAATCGCTCCACCATGTCCCGCCGGACCTGATGGACCGGGCACTGGCCGAGATCCACCGGGTGCTCAAGCCGGGCGGCCTGCTCTACTGCTCGGAACCGGTCTATCAGGGTCCCTTCAATGACGTGATGCGCCTGATCCAGGACGAGAAGGAGGTGCGTGAGGCGGCCTTCGCGGCCTTGCAGCGGGCGGTGGGGCAGGGGACCTTTGGCCTGGCGGCGGAGGTCTTTTTCGAGTCCGTGGGGACCTATCCGGATTGGCCGAGCTTCGAGTCGCGCTTCGTCCATGTGACCCACAGCGAGCGCAACCTGGATGCCGCGCGGCGCGCGGCCATCCGCGCCGCCTTCGAGCGCCATTTGACCCCGACCGGTGCGCGGTTCCGCAAGCCGCATCGGGTGGACCTGTTGCGCCGGGAGGGCCCGGGGTGCGATGAGAACTGATGTGGCGCGTAACCCCGGCCTCGATCGTCGTTCCGGCCGCGACCGGCGACCGGCGACCGGCGTAGGGTGCGTCGCGCGCACCTCGTGCTGAGACGCACCGGCATCGCGGTGGCACGGGTGCGCGCGGCGCACCCTACGGGCACTCCGGTCGGAACGACGATCGAGGCCCGTGACCCCAACCTCCCCCCGCCGCCGGCCCCGCCGGAGGCGGAGTCACCAAATGCGGGCGGGCCGAGGCCGCGCCCGCGTCTCCAGACACCAGCCGACCGCCCCGCGGCTGTCCCCAGACCGCCGCCGCCCGGTTGCGGTGAAGGCCCTCAATCAGCATTATGGGCGGATCGGCGTTGATCATCGCCCCGGCGATCCCGCGAGCGGCGAGGCCCCTGGGCGATGTCCGGAAAGCCCCATGCTAAAAGGAGCGCGGGCGTTCCTCCCCGGTGGTGAAGCCGCCGGGGCGGTACGCCCCGACTCCCAGGAACCGACATGACCACACCACTGCTGACCCGTACCCCCCGGCTCGACGGCGACGATCCGCAGGCCAAACGCCGCGAGATCTATGACCATTTCATCGCCACCTTCGACCGTTACGAGTCGCTCTTCAGCACCCTGACGACGGCCGATGCCTACTACCGCAAGCCCATCGCGCTGCGCCACCCGCTGATCTTCTACCTCGGCCACACCGCTACCTTCTTCGTCAACAAGCTGGTCCTGGCGGGGCTCCTGGAGCAGCGGATCGAGCCGCGGCTGGAGTCCATGTTCGCGGTCGGGGTGGACGAGATGAGCTGGGACGATCTCGACGAGTCCAACTACGACTGGCCGTCCGTCCAGGCGGTACGCGACTATCGCAACCGGGTGCGGCACGCGGTCGCCGGTCTGATCGAGCGCCTGCCGCTGAGCCTGCCGATCGATTGGGACAGCCCCTGGTGGCCGATCCTGATGGGGATCGAGCACGAGCGGATCCACCTGGAGACCTCCTCGGTGCTGATCCGCCAGCAGTGCCTGGAGTACGTGCGCACCGACCCGGCCTGGGCCCCCTGCCGGGAGAGCGGTGAGCCGCCGGCCAACCAACTCCTGCCGGTCCCCGCCGGCACCGTGCGGCTGGGCCAGGACCAGGCGAGCGCCCCCTGGTACGGCTGGGACAACGAGTACGGCAGCCACGAGGCCGAGGTCCCGGCCTTCGCGGCGGCGCGGATGCTGGTGTCCAATCGGGAGTTCCTCGCGTTCGTTACGGCCGGCGGCTACGAGGATGACGCCTGGTGGACCCCGGAGGGGCTGGCGTGGCGGCAGTTCAGCCTGGCCCGGTATCCGACCTTCTGGGTCGCTGAACCGGCCGGCTGGCGCCTGCGCCTGATGCTGGAGGAGGTGCCAATGCCCTGGAATTGGCCGGTCGAGGTCAATTACCACGAGGCCAAGGCCTTCTGTCTCTGGCGCTCAAAGCAGACGGGCGAGGCCGTGCGCCTGCCCACGGAGGACGAGTGGTACCGACTCTATGACGAGGCCGGGGCCGCCGAGGTGCCGGTCGATGGACCCACGCCGGATAATCGGCACCTGGACCACTGGGCCTCCTCCTGCCCGGTCGACCGCTTTGCGCATGGCGCCTTCTGCGATGTGGTGGGCAATGTCTGGCAGTGGACCGAGACCCCCATCTATCCCTTCGCCGGGTTCCGCGTCCACCCGCTCTATGACGATTTCACCACCCCCACCTTCGACGGGCGCCACAACCTGTTCAAGGGCGGGTCCTGGGCGTCCTGCGGCAACGAGTCCCTGCGCTCCGCCCGCTACGCCTTTCGCCGCCACTTCTTCCAGCACGCGGGCTTTCGCTACGTGGTGGGGGGTGCCCCCGGCCTGCCGCCCGCCTCACACTACGAGTCGGACCGGCAACTCTCCGAATACGCGGAGTTCCACTATGGCGCCGAATACTTCGGCGTGCCCAACTTCCCCCAGGCCGTGGCGGAACTGGCCCTGCGCTGCCTGGGGGAGCGACCACTGCGCCGCGCCCTGGATCTCGGCTGTGCCGCCGGCCGCTCCACCTTTGAATTGGCGCGTCGCTGTCCGGACGTGACCGGCATCGACTTCTCTGCCCGCTTCATCGGCCTGGGGGTGCAGATGGCGGGCGAGGGGGTGCTGCGTTACACCCTGGTCGACGAGGGCGAACTGATCGCCTGGCGCGAGGTCTGGCTCAAGGACCTGGGGCTCGCGGCCGTGCGCGAGCGGGTCGGCTTCGTGCAGGGCGACGCCTGCAACCTCAAGCCGCAGTTCACGGGTTATGACTTGATCCTGGCCGCCAACCTGATCGACCGGCTGTATAGCCCGGCACGGTTCCTCAGCACTGTCCACGAGCGGCTCAACCCCGGCGGGTTGCTGGTCCTCGGCTCCCCCTACACCTGGCTTACCGAGCACACCCCGCGCGAAGAATGGATCGGCGGCTTCAAGCGCGATGGGGAGAACGTCACGACGCTCGACGGGCTCAAGGTCGTCCTGGGCGCCAATTTCAGGCTCATTGAGGGGCCGGTGGAGGTCCCCTTCGTGATCCGCGAGACCAGGCGCAAGTTCCAGCACAGCCTGTCCGAGGTGACGGTGTGGGAGCGGCAGTGACAGACGAGATGTTCGATTTCGACCAGCCGATCGACCGTGAGGGCACCGCCTCGCTCAAATGGGACGGGCGCGCGGGTCAGTTCGGTGACCCCGCCGTCCTGCCCCTATGGGTCGCGGACATGGACTTTGCCGCGCCCGCCGCGGTCACCCGCGCACTCACCGAGCGCGCGGCGCACCCGGTCTATGGCTACTCGCTCTTCCCGGACGCACTCTTCGCGGCCATGGCCGACTGGATGCGCGCGCGGCACGGATGGCGCATCGAGCGCGACTGGGTGGTCATGGCCCCGGGGGTGGTGCCCTCGCTCAGCGCCGCGGTGCTGGCCCTGACCCAGCCCGGCGCGGGGGTCATCATCCAGCCGCCGGTCTATGCGCCCTTCTTCTCGGTGATCCGGGCCAACGGCCGGCGGGTGGTCGAGAACCCGCTGCGGTGCGAGGCGGGCGGCTATCGCTTCGACCTCGAACACCTGGAGCGCTGCGCCGCCGAGGCGCGCCTGCTGATCCTGTGCTCACCCCACAACCCGGTGGGCCGGGTCTGGGGCGCGGACGAACTCGGCGCTATGCTGGCCATCGCCCGGCGGCACCGCCTGGTGGTCCTGTCCGATGAGATCCACCACGACCTGTGCTTCCCCGGCGAGGTCCACCGGCCCCTGGCCTGCCTGACGGAGGACCCCGCCGCCGTCATCACCACGCTCGCCCCGAGCAAGACCTTCAATATCCCCGGGCTCGGACTCTCCGCCGTCATCTGCCCGGACCCGGACCAGCGCCGCGCCCTGCGTCAGGTCTTCGACCGCTTCCATGTGAGTGCGAGCAATCCCTTCAGTGTCGCCGCCTTCACCGCCGCCTACCGCGACGGCGGCCCCTGGCTCGATGCCCTGATGCCTTATCTGGCGGCAAACCGGGACCTGGCCCTGGACTTCATCGCCCGCCGCCTGCCCGGCATCACGGCGGTGCGGCCCCAGGGGACCTATCTGCTGTGGCTCGACTGCGGGGGGCTCGGGCTCAGCGACGCCGCCCTGCGCGCCTTCTTCATCGGTCGCGCCGGCCTGGGGCTGAGTCCCGGGACCATCTTCGGCACCGGCGGGAGTGGGCACATGCGGCTCAACCTGGGCGCCCCGCGAATGGTGATCGAGCGGGCGCTGGGGCAGCTCGCCGCGGCCTTGGAGGCGGTTTAGTTCGGCACCCGCCAGAGTCTTGCGCCGGGCCGCTTCCTGCGTACGCTTGTCAGCGCTGCCCCTGATCTCATTGCGTTACCGCTCGTGGGGGAGGGTCGGGGGCTGAACGACTCTACCTTCGGCAGGTGCGTTGCCGCTGCATCCCCGCGGGCGCGGGGAATTCCAACGTCCGGCCAGCCATCCCCGCTCCCAGCCGCTTCATCCCCGCGTGCGTACCAACTTAATTGAGCCTGGCCCCTTTTCCCCTGGCCCCTTTTCCCCCCTTTTCCCCCCTTTTCCCCAGGTCCCGTCATCACAAGGTCACGTTTACGTCATGCGCCCGTCATCTTCGATTGACTGCGCCTCACTTATCATAGCCGGCATTGCGGCAACCGCGCTCCCCGCCCGCTTTCCGGACTGGGGCCTTTGATTAAATTGAGGAATCATGCCATGCTGTCCTGCCGTCTCCCGCTCTATGCCGCCGCCCTGACGCTTGCCGCGTGCCCTGCCGCAGCGGCGGAGGTCGTGGCCTGCGTCGTCGCACCCATTCCAAACAACCCGGCTTACTACGGAACGTCTACGACTATCACCCAACTCAAGTGTGAATTCGGCAACAAGGATTATTACCCCACCATCGCTCAACTCTACCAACAAGGCTGGCGACTCATTGAGGTGGTCCCGGTGCCCGGTGCCGAGCGCGGCCTCGCTTCCGGCGCTCAGACGGCTTCCCCGCTCTACTTCTTTGAACGTGAGAAGGCGCCGGTCGAGACTCCCACCCCACCTGCAAAAAAGCCGGAAACAAAGAAATAGATTTTTAATCAGTAATTTATGTTCAATACATTCGAGGGCGTCTCGCCTCTCCCGATCAAGCAGCAGGGCTTGTCGCAAGACCGTCGCCTGAGGGTCGCTTCGCTGTCATCTTCGTATGTTAAAACATCGGGATTGGTTTACCCGGCGGCGTCCCCGTATCGTACCCGACTAATATAGACGCTCTGCCTGCTGCCGCCTTTGCTGCGGATCGGCCCCTGGGATACCACACCGCTTCAATTCTTTTTTGAACATCCAACCGCTGGGGTTTCCCTATGATCGACCATCCGAGGACGGGCCTGCGTCGGAGCCTGCTGTGCTGCGCTATTCTTACCGTTTTGGCAGCCGATGCCTCCGCCGATCTCAGCGGAATCATCAGCGGCGGTACCGGCGGGGTACAGTACGGCGATGATGTCACGATCCAGGGCGATCTGGTCGGAGGGACAGCGGACGTTACCGGCCTGGCGGTCAATGGTGACGCTAATCTGACCGGCAATACGCGGTTGACCAGCACCGACGGCAGCGCCGGCGTCACGGTCAGCGACGCGCTGGTGGAGGGCTCGGTGAGCAACCGCGGCGGCGGTGAAAATGGTTTGGTCGTCACCACGACGGACGTCAGCCTGTCCGGGGGCGACGACACCGGCAACACCCTGGTCATCGTCGATCAGGACGCCGTCCGGATCACCGGTGAAGGCGGCAGTCTGGGTGAACTCAGCGTCGCGGGTAAGGTGACAGCTAACGGGATTGCCAACACCGGCAGCCTTGCCAACACCGGCAGCCTTACCAACACCGGCGACGCCAGCCTCACCAGCGGCGACGGCGCGGCCAACCTGAGCCTCGCCGACAGCACCGCCGATCTCACCGTTCAGAACCTGGCCGGCGGTGCCAACGGGCTCACCGTCAACGCTGCCGATACCACGCTCTCCGGCGGCGACGACAGCGGCACCACGTCACTGCTGGTCACCCAGGACGGCATCGCCGTCACCGGCAACGGCACCAGCGCCGGCGACTTCAGCGTCGCCGGCCAGGTGAGCGCCAACGGGATCGCCAACACCGGCGGCCTTGCCAACACCGGCGACGCCAGCCTCACCAGCGGCGACGGCGCGGCCAACCTGAGCCTCGCCGACAGCACCGCCGATCTCACCGTTCAGAACCTGGCCGGCGGTGCCAACGGGCTCACCGTCA
>Ga0247844_1004894_pt1 | contig 17650 bp, 21 predicted proteins | sample LaCtaG_FD_192421 | JGI IMG/M metagenome (GOLD analysis project Ga0247844, IMG submission 192421) | Freshwater microbial communities from meromictic Lake La Cruz, Castile-La Mancha, Spain - LaCruzMarch201714.5m_1 | ecosystem: Environmental > Aquatic > Freshwater > Lake | place: Spain: Castile-La... | reverse complement strand
TCTGCGAGGAGCCGGGAACGAATCGCGGTATGGCAGAGATATTGTGGCACCGCCGGGAAACCAGGCGGCAACAGAGAACACCAACGTCTGTCTAACCTGCGATGAGAACCCGGCTTACTCTCCGGCTGAATTAAATGCCCTCAAAAGTGAGCCTAGCCCCTTTTCGCCCTCTTTTCTCGCCGTGACGGCGGCGGCGGTGCGAAAACCGCAGGGTCAAGAAACGGCAGGATCAGGTCTTGACTTGTGCCACAGGGAGAACTATAGACCTGACCCGATCCGTTCCCCTCTCCGGCTAAACTAAATCTCCCTCATAATTGAGCCTGGCCCCCTTTTTTTTTGAGCTTGGCCCCTTTTTTCCCTTTTTTCACTTCTCGGAATCATGATTGGGCCTGCCACGGCAAGAGGCAAGTCCGGTCTCCGCTTCCCCTTGCGTTTCCGTATTCGGTGCATTTAGTAAACTGTCACCGTAATTCCACCGTAATTCCATTTGGTAAACTGTCACCGTAATTCACCGCAATTTCGTAATCTGTCACCGCAATTACTGAGATTCTTCGCTCTTGCAACTAGGTGAGTTGTCCTCACAATGGTTTGGAATTGCTGCGTTACCGTTTTCCCTTTTCGGATATGCCCGGATGAACGTCTCGGGCTCGCGATGCCCAGAAGGTCTGGGCGGCCTAATGTCCAACGATAAGATACCGAGAAGGAGCGCGAATATGACGCAGACTAAGGCAACGATGGCGCTATTCGCGAATGACCAGTGAAAGAAAAACTTAATCAGAGATAGGGCGTATAAGGAAAATATAGATGACGCAGGAAGGGGGAATATTACTAAGCCAACTGGCCATCCCAATGGCTTTCGCCTCCACTGCTGAGAGAAGCTCGATTCTCGATAAGGGGGCAGATTATGTGGGAGAGCAATGTCGCGTAGTAGCACTTCGTGGCCTTGATCATCATCCCGGCCACCGTGCGAGCCGCGAGGCCGCTGGTCCGCACAGCGGACCCTACGGAACGCGGGCTTACCGTAGGGTCCGCTGTGCGGACCTATCGCCGTTGGCCGCAGTGATGATCAAGGCCCACTTCGTCCATAGTGTATATCCGACTGAGGTCCGTTCTTATTACGTCCGTATATTGCGCAGTGCGTGCGGCAAACACGAATCCAAGGACCGCAAGCAACACAGCGACAACCGCCCCAAATACCCATAGCATAGGTTGGCCGGTAGCACTTGCGAGCGTCGATCAAGATTCCGGCCGCTTGGGCTCGCCGGGTGCGTAGTCAGGCCATCTTGGCCTGACACCGTCAGGGCTGGAAGCCCTGACTACGCACGCCGCTGGCCGGGATTATGATCAAGGCCCACTTTCGATCCCCGACGTAAGGATTCGTGAGAATAAAATTCGCAAGGTAGCCTGTTCCACCCAATATCAAAAAATAGGTCGTAATCAGTTTAGCGCGGAGATCTTGCAAGTGCTGCACTTCACCACGAAGTTGCTCTTGGATGTTTAGCAAGGCGCTGATTCTTGAGTGTACTTCCATTGCGCGGCCCAATTTTGGTGAAGGACACAAGACCTAACGTGTTCTAGATCGGACTAGGCTGCGTCCAGCCCAGCACCCAACCATCCTAGTCCCCCGGTCACGGCTACCCCCCACCGCCAGTGCCCATCTGACGGACACGCGCCGTTCGTGTACCCATGCGGTCGAGCCGATCTTGCCGACACCGCAACCGCGGTCCACGCTCAGAGTCCAGCGCCCGAGCTTTGGGAGTCATCAAAGCCATCCCCTGCCGGGAGATAGTATTGTCTGCAAAAGGTTTAGGCTTTGCAACTGCCGTTCGTGGATTCAGGTCAAGTCAACCGTCAAAAAATGTGGTCGAGGCTGGCGGAAGTCCAGCGGGGAACCCCCGCGGTAAGGTCCCGGAAGCGGCCGGTTAGACCATCGGGCGGTCGCAAGGGCCGGTGGCCGGATCGATGATCAAGGCCCGCGAGGAGCCGGCGGCGGGCTCAAGAAAGATCACAATGAATCTACACGCGATAGGGCACCCGCGCGGTAATCGGCCCAACGGTCATGATCGGCTCGCTCACCCGCTCCATGAAAGGGGCTCGCGGCAGGCGGGACGCGGAGCGTCCCAGGATGCATTCCCACGCGGAGCGTGGGAACGAGGGGGGCCAGCGAGACGGGAGGCGGGGGACTTTCACGGCAGCGCCTTCAAGAGTCTGTTTGTTTTGCTCTTTGGTGCGTGCGTGCATGGCTCGGGCTCCCGGGTGGGTCGATCTGTAAAGGATAGCCTGGGCGGGTGGGGGCGGGGCAATCGCGCGGGCGCGCTGGCTTGGCGCGGGGTCTTTGGTCCGCACAGCGGACCCTGCGGGCCCTGCCACAACCGGCGAAACGAGCGTTCATCCTAGAATCGGCAATTGATCACGCAAAGACGCCAAGAACGCAAAGAAGAACAGAACGTTGCAAGCGATGAATTCGTCACCCGGCAGGTGATCCGTGCGACAGAGACAGCGCATTGAAAAACTTTGCGTCTTTGCGTCTTTGCGTGAGACAAATGCTTCTTCCAGGTTCATTTGAAGTTTGCCTTTAGCCGCGCCACCTCGGCGTCGCTCCAGCCTTGCGGTTCGGTCAGCGCGAGCCATGCGTCGATGTAGTGGGCCGGCGCGAATTCGTGTCCGAAGCCCTGCGGGGTGACGCCTGCCACCATATCGGCCACCAGTTGCAGCATCGTCACGAGCGGAAACCAGCGCAGGTCGGGCGACACGTCGGGGCCGCGGGGTGCCTGCAGCCATTCGGGCTCACGCCACGCCGACTGCGGACTGAAGAAGGTGATCGGGTCGCTCGCGTACTGGAGGAAGGCGATCCGAAAGGCCCCCCAGGGTTGGTCGCCGCGGTCCAATCCGCCGTCCTGGTTCATGAACCGCACCACCGACCCGCCACGAAAGCGGGGCAGCCAGGCGGGCGATCCGGGATCGCGCTGGTCGGTCATGCGCCGCCAGGTGTCGTTGCGGAAGGGTGGGCCGCTCCAGAGTGCCCCGTTGAACGGGTCATCGATGATGTCGTAAAGGTCGAACGAACGGTCGGAGTTCAACGAACCCAGGCTCAATCCGTTGAGGTAAAGCCGAGGGCGCGCGTCGCGGGGCAGGCTGCGCCAGTAGCCATAGACCTCCGAGAACAGGACGCGGGCCATCTCGGCGCCATAGGCGCCCTCGGTCAGCAGTGCGAGCGGGCTGTTCAGATACGAATACTGGGCCGCCACCGTGGCAATGTCGCCACGGTGCAGGTACTCGACCGGGTCCTGGGACGCTGCATCGATCCAGCCGGTGCCGGTCGGTGTCACCAGCAGCAGGACCGAGCGTTCAAAGCCGCCGACGCGCTTCAATTCGTCCAGCGCCAGACGCGCCCTGCGCTCGGGACTGTCGGCTGAATTCAGGCCGACATAGACCCGGATCGGCGCCAGCGTCGGGGACGAAAAAAAATCGCTCAGGGCTTTGGCGTCGGGTCCGCCGGCCACGAAGCTGCGGCCCTGGCGGCCGAGGTCTTCCCAATTGATCAGGGACGCTAGGCTTCCGGTCTGGTCGGGATGGGTCGGCCGCGGCAGATCGGGCTCAATCAGCGCGTCGAGTTGCTGAAAAGAACGATCGGCGACACGCAGCAGGCCGCTCACCAAAACCCCGTCGATCACGGACCAGAACAGCGCGACCGCGGCAACGATACCGACGAGATGTGAAACTCCCGGCGGCACGAAACGCCGCAGGTGGACCGACAGAACCCGAAACACCCAGCGGAATGCGCGGGCCAGCGCCAGCAGGACGACGAACACCAACACGGCGATCGGGCCGAGCATCAGCGGTTGCAGGCCGGCGGACTCCTCCATGCCCATCATCGCGCGCAGCGCGTTCTGCCAATGGGTCGCCTGCCACAGAAAACTGACCGCGACCACCAGGCAGAGCAGCGCCGCGCCGGACTTGATGACGAGCGCGGTGCGCCGCCGCCATACCGGCAACTGGAGATAGTCCCACAGGGCAACCGTCGCAACGCCCAGGCCATAGCCGGCCGAAAATGACAGGCCGGACAGTATGCCTTGAATGAAAAACGGTCTTGGCAGCAGCGAGGGGGTCAGAGAAAAGGCGAAGAAAACCGTCCCGACGAGTAGGCCAACAACATTTAGATACATAGGCTTCGTATTATCTCCGACTGAGCAACGGTGAGGGCACGAGGATCGGCGAGCGGGCTTTGGTCATCATTCCAGCCACCGGACGTCGTAGGGTGGACAAGCGCAGCGCGGTCCACCAGCGGCGGAGCGAGATTCGGTGGACTGCGCTAACGCTTGTCCACCCTACGGCCGGAACCATGATCAAGGCCGGCGAGCATCAGGGCCAGGGGCCGGATAAGGCGGATAAGGGCGGATAAGGGGCCAGGCTCAATTAAGTGTGTTTCCGTCCGGCGAATTTAATGAGCCTGACCCCTATTCCCTCATTTCCCTGCCCCTTTTCCCCTCGGTTTCCCCCGGTTTCCGTTCACTCCTCAGAAAAGGCATAAGTCAAGACCTGCCCCCGTCCTCGTGACCCCATCCTCGGTAGTTTCCAGCGGCTCACGGGTTCCGTTGCCGAACCGCGGCATCAGCACCGGTGGGCGAGTCTGGCAAGCAGTTCTGCCGAATCGCGAGCGCCCGCTCGACCCCCGCCGCTGCGCCGCAGGGGTAAACACAACGGAATCCCACGCTCAGCGCGCCGCGCGTGTCGCCAACCGGAATGCTGTCCGCGAAAACTGGCGAATCGTTGATCGCTACCGGATTCCAACGCCACGCCGATCCCTTGACCATGGCGCTTGAAACCAAGCCCCGTCCTTCGCGCAAAACGTCGATGACCGTGCTCGTAAGCTCCTGTGCATTGCCCATCATATGGTAAACGCCTTGGGGGGTAACGTCATCGAGTCGAGCGTCCGCAGGAAGCGGACCGTTGTAACAGCTTGTATAATGGCTGTCGGTGCCGTCTTCATTGTAAAATGCGCTGTTCAGTCGCTGGCAGGTCGGCGGCTGGTTGCCCCACGAATAGCGGACATCGCTCCCGCGACCGCTCGCTGCCCACTGCCACTCCGACACGGTCGGTAATCGCCCTCCTCGCCATGTGCAGTAGCGCGCCGCATCGGAAAATGATACCGCGGTTGCCGGGCTGAGTGGATTGATCAACGCATCAAGCAATCGCCGACGATCGAACGCGTCGAAAAATGTGCTATCCAGATCACCCGCCTCGGGCATTCGCTTCTTTGGGCACGCCTTCGCGGTTGCACACTCATCGTATTGTTGGTTGGAAACTTCGTAACGGTCGATTGCGAAATCGCCGACCTGCGCTCCGCCCGCACCGCGATTCCCGGCCGCGGAGTCTTGGAGGAGGGTATAGACGCCACCCTGAACAAACACGGTATCGTGTGCACGCGGCTCGTCCGACGCTGAATCCAATGGCAGTAGCGCTAGCGCAAACAGCGCAAGGAATTGCAGAATATCAATGAAAATCAGCGACCGCGTCATGGCGCCGCCCTGGCGGTGCGACTCAGGTCTTTTGCGCATGACGCAAAACATAAGTATAAACCCCGTAGGCCAGGCCATCGCCGCCGTTCCACCGCTTTACTTTTCCGCACGGGAGCGCGCCCCTCGGTATACCGTGCCCCCGCTTTTGTCCCTCCAGATCCCTTGCGTAGTAAAGCGCCGCATCCTTAGAGTAATTGAATGCTTTGCTGATACGCGATACGCAGGAGTTGAAGTCATCCACGTCGTCGGCATATCCTTTGAACTCGCCGCCAACGCCATCGATAAACTGGCGAACATCCGAGCCAGTGTAGTAATTCGCTTTTAGGCTACTAAAGGGGACAAGGGGCCAGGCTCAATTAAATCTCCCTCATAATTGAGCCTGGCCCCTTTTCTCTTCCTTATCTCTTATCCGTTTCCATCCGTTTCATGACCCCATCCGTTTCCGATCACGGATGCGCTTGAACGTGATACCCGTGAATCAGACCGCTGCTATCGATTGACCGCTCGACCATGAGACAAATATCGAGCGTTCGTGCGTTGCCCCAAAACGGAAACCCGGGATCGGTGGCCCAGATGCAGTGAAGCCCCGGAGTGGGGCGGAGTAACCGAAATTCCAAGTTGTCGTAGCCATCCTGACTGGTCAGTTCTGGACCAATGTTGAGGGCAATCTCCGGTGCATAGGGTCCAACGTAGAGTGTCTGGTTTATGCGGTTGGAGATAACGATAAACGTACCGTCGCCAGCCCAGGCGGGGTCAAGGTCAAAACGCAAACTCACCGTTGATCCAAGGCCCCGGGTTGGCATATAACGCGGCTTCGACGCATACTCTGCAATCCGTTGTTCGATCCCGGGCGTGGACAATTCCTTGCATCTCATTTTTGTGACCTCTTGCGGCGACAATCGGCAGGCGGCTAGCAGTGCGGACAGTCCGACGATGAGCAAGGCCTTCGTCGAGTCACTCACGGGCTATTTTCCGCCGCCGCGCATAGGCTCGTTGGGTTTGAATGGTTCGTTTGGCTTGAATGCCCGCATCGTTCGACTAAGCCCCTTTGGACTGTCGTGGCCCGTCGGCATCTGACGAGCGCCCCTCCGGCGCCATAGGGAAAAGCCATTGGTTCCCTCGCCGCGTGGTCCGATTCCCAGGAAACCGTTACCGGACTCTGCCGATCCGGGGTGGGGTAATGCCTCATGTTCACTGGACAGTGAGATCACCTCATTCTCATGCCCAGCCCGTGCCTCTTTCAAAGCACTGCCAATCGCAGTCCCATCGGGCGGATTGCGGAGGACGTTTCCATACCATGTGCGGGTCAGAAACGCGTGGACCCGGATGCCGAATCGGTCGGCCATCTGCTGCGCTAGGCTAGCCTCAGGGTAGGCTTCAGAATCGGACTTGAAGGGAAACCAGTCGGATTCATACCAACTCGCGTTACCGGTACGACAGGCATATGAGTAAATCGCCCCATCGGGAATGAAGGCGCCCGCCGTGACACTTGCAAGATTTGTCGCTGTCAGGTCAACATCGCCGTCGTGGCCCACATAATTTAGCGCGATCTTGCCAGGCAATCCGTGTCCGAAGAATACTACGTCCTGAAGCTTTACGCGCTCCGTACAATTGTCTTTCTTCGTAACGGGCAGATCATTCATGGTTTTGACAATGAAAATGATGTTCTTCTTCTTCACGACTTCGTTCGTGGATTGCGGACACGACGTCGTCCCGCGTATTATATCTGTGGATTGGTTGAATTTGCCATCTTTGGGTAAATCAAGTGATTCGCCGGGGTAGATCAAGCGCGGATTGCGTCCATCATGGGACAATTGTGGGTTGGCGAGCAGCAGTTCCCCCGGGGTGACGCCGTGGTTCTGAGCGATGCCACTCAGGGTATCGCCCCTCCTGACGATATAGCCTTTGCTCATAGATTCTCCTGAAAACCTGCTATTTCATACAGTCGATTGAGCTTTTCCGTAGCCGTCAGAGTATCGTCGTCCAGCGTCTGTCGAACCGGTTCCGATCGCGCATCAATGCCAAAGATATTGAACAGTTCGAGCGCTGCTGCAATGTCATAGGCGCTTGAAAATCCCCGCTTGCACAAAAAACCCATCTCGTCACGCAGTTCGGCGTACGCAGTAGCCGATGAAAAATCCCGTTGGCATCCTGGAAAGGTCAGGGGATAAATTTCCTGCAAGTGCCAACCGATCTCCCGTAGGAATAGCTCTTGCGGAACTTTCGCGAGTGTTTCGATCTGATCTCGCCGAAGCGTTAACATTTCTCGCTCCTAGCACGTAAGAAATAGGGCGTGACAGGGGATGGGGTCAAGGGGATGGGGCAGGTCTTGCAATCACGCATTCCCGCATCTTCTCCCTGATGCTGGATTGCAAGACCTGACCTCATCTCTTTATGACCCCATCTCTTCATCCTCCCATGGGGAGGAATAAGTCAGGACCTGACCCAATACTCGCTTTGACCCCATCCTCGCCAAAAGACGTGACCCCATCCTCTTACCCCATCCGTTCGTTTTCCTTCCTGGCCGTAACCCCGTTCCTGGTTTCTACGGGCGTCCAGGTTTTCGTGTCGGCGGGGGGAACTGGTTGAGTTGGATCCTGCGCAGTTTGAGGATCGTCACCGTTTCATCATGCTCGATCCGTTCGGCAAGCAAGTACCCGATCAAGGAGCGGGTACCGCGAGCGTCCAGTGCCAGGAATCCGTTCAACCTCAATATCCGGCCGTCCGGCGATTGATAGCGAAGTGAAACGTAAGGAAAGACGGAGTAGCCGGTCCGCTCAATCTCGCTTGAAATTCGTTCGGGCGCCAGCGTCTCCCCATCGACCGCCATTCGGCGAACGCCGTTCTCGGACAACGACAGTTCGATTGCGTGGTCGGCGCTACGATAATCGCCGACGAAACTGGGAGGAACCATTGCGAAGGACGCCGCGGCTTGTAACCATAGTCCTGCCAGGAAGCACCTTGTCAGGATTCGCCGGGGGCTGCGGGAACTGGTGGAAAAATAGCTCTTCATTGCCGGCAATCCATCCGGATCCCGAGGGTTCGGAGAAGCGAGCCGCAGCCGCAGTCAAGTCGGATGACTGGGTATACCAGACGACCGATAATCGCCAGATCTACCGCTTGGCTGCAAAAACGGAAAGAGCTATTCGTGATGGCTGTTTCACAAGCTCTTGATGTACGCCACAATACCGTCGGCGATCTCCTTGCCGATCTGCGCCTGCTCCCCTGAGATGCTATTGCGATCACTTTCATTGGTAATGAATCCCAACTCGACCAACGCCGCTGCTCCTGAGAATTCGCGGCAAACATAGAGATTCTTGGACTTTGCGGAGGCCCTCGACTTGATTTTTATGTATGCGCTGTCAATCTGCGTAGCGAGGTTCTTTCCGGCTTCGCTATCGTAGTAAAAGACAGAATGTCCTGTCGCAGTTGCGCCCGCCGCGTCGAGATGAATACTAACCAGAATGTCCGCTCCCTTTTCTTTCGCGAAATCGGTTCTCCAGGCAAGCTGTGTCCTCGTCTTGTCGTCCAAATCGCCCGCGCGCGTCAAGAATGCGGATTCGATCTCCGGGCGCGCCGTCAGATTCGCCAGGATATGCTCGGACACCGCCAAGGCCAAGTCCTTTTCTTTGGCGATGATTTCACCTTTCGCATTCTTGGCGACTGCTCCGGGATCGAGATATTTGTCGAAAATATCCCCATGGCCTGGGTCGATGACAACGATCTTGCGATTTCGAAAGGAGATGCTCCATGTCGCCAGAACGTGATCGCTGCAGAGTGCCTCAAGCTTGATGTCGCCGGCTTTCTTGGGCTTGAGCACGAGTCCGTGCTGGCCCGAAGGCGCCTGCTTTGGCGTTACCTCGGCAACCTGTGTGTCCGATACTCTGTAGGTAACCGGTTGGAACTTGTCTGCCGGGCGGCATGTCGCATCCAGCTTAAGCTCTTTGGACTTGTCGGCATGCAGGGTGTCTTCCGAGTTTACCAGTGACTTGTCCGGCTTGCATATCTCGATGACATCCGGGCAGCAGCTTTCCTTCGTTGATTCAATTGTTTTCGATGAATCCTCCGCAGCGCTTGGCGACTGGATCTCGCTAACTTCTGATTGGCACATATTTGAGTTTCCTCACTTCCGCTTCCAGGATACAGTATGATCGGCGGTAATCAGTCGGGCGGGTTACCGAGGGCATGACGAAGATATAGATGGCCCTTTGACACCAAGTGAGAAAATGCCTCATTGGCGTTCGCGTAGCGAGACAGTGTCGTGGAAACCCAGGGGTGCAAAGGATCGTCGAAAAAACGATGGCCCATCGCGAAGCTGAACAAGACAAATGTCAAGATATGGGGTGGGTAGCTGGAAAAGCGTTGGGCGCAGCTATTGCTGGCTTCGTCGATCAGTCGTTGTATCGGAGTTGCCCCGAGATAGTCGCATTTCTCGGGGAAAATGTACCAGAGACTATCATAGGCGTTTGAGCGCGTGTCCGGCTCAATAGCAAGCGAGATCTCCGGAGAGAAGCGATAGGAGCGCTCCAAAGCGGAGAATACATGCATCCGATCTGCGCCGGAGGTCTTGGTAAGATAATCGCAAACCCGTGAGTGCAGCAAATCGGCGCGGTGCATCTGATTGGTTGAGCGGTGATCGCTCAAGATGTCGGAGAACAATGCATATTGCGGATCAGTGTCGAAATAGGAGCCGAACAAGAACGTCAGTTCGACATAAAAGCGTGCCGGACCGCGTCTGGAAAATCCGAGAGTCCCGGCTCGGGACAGCCCAAATTTGACTGCCTGCTCAAGACGTTCTGGTCCCAGGACTTGTGCATGTCTCGGTACCAGTCGGTGCAGATGGTCGCAGAGTTGGCGCTCGAACTGTCTGATCTGCGCCGACTCGAGGGCCTGCATCTGCTCAGGTCTGATCAAGAGGACCATGAACTGCTCCCAGCCGAAAAGAAGTGCGTTGTCAGTGAGGGGAAAATTTGCCGACTGAAAGTATTATTACTAAAAATGTAAAGGGGTCAGCACCCTTAATCAACGGGTTTCATCGTAAAGGGTACTGACCCCTTTTCCCCCTAAAGGGTACTGACCCCTTTTCCCCGTTGTTCGGAGTTTCCGTGAGAACAACCTCTTTTAGCCAAGTATCCATTTCTGGCGTGATCAAAGGTTCGGCGCCGGGCGCGGTGCGGGTATCTAATAGATCATAGCCGCCACGCTTGTACCTATTTATCCACTCGAAAAGGGAACTCCGAGAGATGCCGTATATGTTTGCGACGAGACTTGGGGGGAATTGCCCCTCGACAACAGCACGGACGGCCAATTTACGAATGTAGCTCATTGGCTCATCAGGAATCTTTCTCGCGTCATCTAGCCAGTCGTTGTCCACGGCTAAAGCCCTCCCGAGGATTTGGGATTCTGACTTTCAGTTTAGACTAATTTATGGCAGTTACAAGATTACATAAAGATGATAGTCCGGATGTCAAATGGTGGGACGATACCCTGAGTCAAGTCATACTCGAGGCAGCCTTCTTTAGTGACGAGTGACAGAACATTGAACTTTCCGCGTTGCCCAGATGCTTTGACTGTAGGCGTATTGCCGATAAGGCCCCAAGTGCGACCCGCACGCTCACTCATGTCTATCTTGGCCTCATCTTCCCTCCATAATTTAGCGCGATCTTGCCGGGCAATCCGCGCAGGGGATGGGGTCAAGGGGATGGGGTCAGGTTTTGCAATCACGCATTCCCGCATCTTCTCCCGATGCTGGATTGCAAGACCTGACCCCATCTCCCTTAAATCAGTGCCATTCCCCCCTGACCCGAATGGCGCTAATTTAGGCCGCGTCTGAATCATAATCAGTGGGTTACCGATGCCATCCGTGACCAGAAATCAGCATACTCAGCGCTGCTTCTTGGGATGGCCGTTCTTGCGGACTTCCTCCTGCGCGACCCGCCGGGGCTTGGTCAGCAGCGCATAGTTTTTCAGGCGACGCTTCAGCGCACGCGGCTCGATGCGCCCCGGCCGCAGGCCGACCCGGGGCCCGGCGATCAGCACCAGCAGGGCCCGGATGACCACCGCGTCGTGTGTCCCACCGCCGCGCTGTTGCCAGGAAATCCAGACTTGAACCGTGTGCTTGAAGCTCAGTTGGCGCGGGATCTGGTCCGCCAGCAGGGCGGCTTGTGCCATCAGCAGGCGGATCAGGTTGTAGGCCAGCAAGTAGACCCACAGCTCCTTGACGGCCATGTCCGGGGTCCTGCAACGCAGGTGCTCCATCCCGAGCGTGGTCTTGATGTTACGCAGATCGAGTTCGACGTTCCAGCGGCTGCGGTACAGCACCTTGAGGATCGACTTGGGGGCGTCTTTGGGGCACAGGAAGGTGGTCACCATGATCTTGTGGCCAGCCTGGAACTCGCGCACCGTCAGGGTGCCCGGAGCTTGATCGTAGTCCTCCCGGCTCATCCAATCCGGTTTCTTGGGCTTCGGCAAGACGATGAGGTGGTCGCGCACCCCAAGCCACTCGCCCAGGCTAAAATCGGTGCTGCGCTTGCGTGCGCCGTACTGCTCAAACACCCCATCAACGCCGCGGCGCACCAACTCGCAGAGCAGAAAATACGTTGCATAATAGGCATCTGCAACCAAGATTTCGCCGCTTAGCAGGCTGTCGAGGAGCGCGCGCAGCAGCGTTTGCTCGTCGCTGCCCTTGCCTGCGCAGGGACCGATGGCGGCATCCAGCACGACCCCGGTCGCCAGACAGAGCAGGACCACCATCCGACAGATCGGGAACCCCAGCCCGTCCTTTTGGCTCTTGGGTTGCGGATACTTGGCCTGGTTTTCTTCAGTGTCCGCCAGGGTCATCGTCGCCCCGTCGGCGAGGCGCACCCGACGCTGCTGCCAGTGCCACCAGTCCGGCGCCCCATCCGTCACGAGCCCCCCGGTTTGGCGCGTCAGCGTCCTGATCATCGGCAACGGCAACCGGGCGCGTGCCTGACAGTAGGCGCTGGTGCAAGTACTCAGGGGCGGCAGCCCGGCGATCGCCCGCTCGACCCCGTAGTCGTCGAGCGCCTGGCGACAACTGCCGTCCGCCGAGAGCGCTTGGGTCATGAACATCGCCAACGTCTTGGTCGGCGGAAACGCCCGCTCACGATGCTCCGGCACCAGCGCCGCGACCCGCTCGAGCAACTGTGGGGCGGTCAACAGATTGAAGAAACCACCGGCGTCGATACTGCCGGCATGATCAAGGACACGTTGCCGTGTCGTGGCGCTCTGGTTAGGATGCATGGGGGCTGGCTCGCGGGGCGGTCGGTTGGCTTTGGCAAGTTTCAGCTTACCACCCCTGCGAGCCAGACCCAAGTTTTTCAGTCGGTTGCGCTAACTTAGCGCCATTCCCCCCTGACCCCTTTTTCCCCTCTCATGGATTTTGCTCTCTTTTCCCATTCGGCGCAATACGCGGCAAGCCGCTATTGCGCCTTACCGCGTTAGGCGGGTGGATAGAGAAACAATGCCGGGGGTAGACGGATTTTACTCTTAGATTACCACCTTTTTCGTCGGGCAACAAAAAGACATTGCCCGACCTACCCGGCTATTTTCATCTTGCCATCGCAGCGAGGGTGTTGCGAGCCCACGTCTTCGTTGTGTCGCTTACACTATCCGGAAAGGCGGTGAAGAAGCGACTCAACACACCATGGACTTGTCCGTGGCATGCGATAAATCTGCTGGGATAGGCCGTTGCTTCCGGGGTGCCCTGACCCGCATAAGCTTCACCGATCTTCTCGCCGAATCTGTGAGGGGTGATATTGTTTTGAGCGATTGCTAGTCCTATGGGTTTGAATGGTGCCACTGCCTCAAAGGACGAGGAAGGCGCGCCGTAGACGAGATCCAACTGTAATTCGACCATTTTTTTAAGAGCATCGTTTTCATTATTGTCCAAAAACGCTGCGTTCTTAACGCCGCTCGGGTTTGAGTCGGCGTTTGGCGATGTTCGGTTTCCACGGTTGCCAGTGGATATGCTGGCTCCCCGTCGACGAAATGCGAGTTCAAGCTCCGTTGTTTCATTTGGATTCGCTACCTGCACGGAAAACCAGTTTCGGATCGCTACATTCGGTCCAATCGTGCCATATGTAGTTTCGGTACCTGTATGGCAGGGAAGGAAGATGGCGTTCCTGGTTGGGAGATTGCGTTTCTCGAGGGCTAGGTAGGCCAAAAGATACACCTTGATGATGTTTACAACCTGCTGCTCTGATAGGTACCTCCCTTGAACTGCGCGGATATTGAAAGATTTCGAACTCACGACATCAAGCAGTTCTGAAACTGGTTCCAATTGGTTTCTCTCTGTTTCTCTTGGTTCCTTTCGGCTCTCTTCTCTAGGAGGAGTGGGGACCGGAGGACTCGGGGGAAATACCCCTGGAGCAGGTGCTGGGTGGTAGGATTTAGTGTTCATAATTGGAGTGCTCAGCAAATAATGAGATGCTTGCCGAATTCCGGTGCCGCGCTCAGCGGCGGCTTTGCCTTTGTACGCCAACGCCGCAAGCTCAGCCGTCGGCGTAGCACGGTCGGCTGGAGCGTTCAGTTAGGGCAAACGCGGTTTCAAGAAACCACAGTTTCCGAACCGCCGCCCTACCCAAAACCATAGCACAATGTTTTCAACTTGCCACCCGCCGGGGGCTTCTTTAAGCAAAGAGGGGTGGTGCTGAGCAGCCCGAACAATCGATTGGGGTGGTGAGAAATTTCACCCGCCCTAACGTAACGCCCTGAGTCCATCTGTCAAGAAAATCCGACGAAAGGACCCACAGGGCGCCAACAGGTCGCCCACAGGTTATCCACAACCGACGATCGCGTCGCGGGCGGTCAGCGACGGTCCTCAGGCGGGTTGGCCGAGGGGTTTCGCCGCGGCTTGCAGGAGCGGCGATTGCCGCTTCTGCAAGCTCAAGAGATACTTCGCCTCATCATACGGCTTGCGATCCTGCCAACACCGGAAGACGATCCGCAACCATTTGAACGCGAGCGCGCGCACCGCCGCATTGTGGGCCTTCCCGCGCTCGCGTAACTCCTGGTAGTAGGTCCGAGCCCAAAACGAGTAGCGGATGGACATGCCGGCCCACTCGACGATACTCTGCCGGACGAACCGCGGACAGGCGTAGCGCCAATGCACCCAGTGTGATTGTCCGCTGGCTTCGGTGACTGGCGCAACCCCCGCGTACTCTTGGATGGCGCGGGCTGAGGCAAATCGCTCGCGGTCGGCTCCGAAGGCGGCGAGCAGGCGCGGTGCGAAGGTGGGTCCCGCGCCGGGGAAGCTCGCGAAGAGCGCGGCGTCGGGATGTGCGTCGAACGCCTTGGTGATCGCCGTGTCGTAGTCGCTGACGCCGTCGAGTTGGGCGCGCAGAACGGCCACCAGGGTCTTCGTGCGCAACAGCGCCGGGACCAGGATGCCGCTGTCGGTGGTGAGCGCCATGGCGGCCCGTAGCGCCGCGATGCGCCGCATAATCAGGTCCTCGCCGCGGACCCCATGCTGATGGAAAAAGGTCGTCAGCGTGGCTTCACGGGCGCGTTGCGCCTGACCCAGCGACGGCCATTGAGTGAGGAAATCGCAGGCCAGTCCGGATGCAAGATCATCAAAACAACCAAGTGCCTGCGGAAAGTACAGCTTCAGGTTGGCGGTGAGCGCATTGGTCGTGCCCACGCGGTTTTCGACCAGGGTCCGGCGCGCTTCGACCAGCGCCTGGATCTGGCGTGTGCGGGCGTTGTCCGGATGCCATGGACGCAGCTTCGCGCTGTTGTCGGTCAGTAGATCGAGGATGATTTCGGCATCGGCGATATCGCTCTTGGCGCCGCTCGGTTTCAATCCCCGCCGACGGGTGGCGACCAGCAGCGGGTTGATCGGATAGAGCACCAGATGGTCATACTTGGAGAGGGCCGCCATCAACGGGCCCTTGTGCTGCTCCAAGCAAATCGCCACTGGCTGCCCGCTGAAACGCACCCGCAGGGCACAGGCCCACTCGTCGATGGCCTCCGGGCGATGCTCCAGCACCAGGCGCTCGCGCTTCTCGCTTCCCGCCGCCTGCAGGCAAAGATCGTGCTTGCGGTCTGCCCAGTCGATTCCGACCAGCGCCGCGTAGTCCGCCATTTCGCGTGTCATGTCACCCTCCAACCGAAAGGTTTCAATTCGGATAGCGACGGGAGCAGACGCTACAATGCGAGTCGTTTCTGCGAATGCCATATAGATAGCCGTCGGCGACGACCTCTGAGAGTTCGTTAGCGAAACGACACACACCTCCGGACTCGAACGAAACGTTACAAGCGTCACACGCTAGCAGCCTAATATTCGTAGCCCGGCGGCGTCGTCAGCCCGTCGTACATGGTGTAGCACGCCGGGCAAACTCGAGGCGGGGCGCCGACGAACGGCGCCGACCCGCAACAACACATTATGAATACAGTGCTCCAGTCGGAGTAACTATATGAATACAGTGCTCCAGTCGGAGTAACTATATGCAGCCTAAAGCGGCGCGCGCCCCTTATAACCTTGCGAATTAGCACGACGCCTGTGGCGCGCGCTCGCTTTTTAGGCGTATGTTAGCGCATTTTTCGCGCAAATTTCTTACAGCGGTTTGCCGATAGTAGTTTCACGGTTGCCCCAACGGCCAGGGTGACCCATCATTTCGCGGTGTTCGGCGCGGATTCGATCCCGATGCGCCCGAGGAATGTTTTCGTCTACCCATAGGCAGGTCCAAGTTACATATTCCCTAGACCACGCGGAAGCTTGGGTTAAGTGACGGCTCCATCTTTCGATGGCTTGCGGGTGCATTTCGTCAGTTTCCCAACCCGTTGGGGTTAGCGAGTAAACCGAGGTGTCATCGTCGTAGGACATTTCTAGGATTGCGTTACGCTTGACTTCTGGCGCTCCATTTTCGCCCACGCCTTTCCGGCCTCCGTAATCTCCCAGATGCCGAAAGGGCTGTCGGACTTCATTAGCTTTTCCTCTTTAAGATTGTTACGTGCCCACATTGCTGTGTTGCGCCACCTTGGCATATTTTGTTTCTGCAAAAGCTGAAGATCCGGTTCTTTGAGCCGGTGTTCCATCTTCCCGTGAACACGGTCTAGAACGGCCGCGACCGGAGCAGACCCGCCGAGTTCGACGAGGCTTTCGAGGACTGCGAGATAAAATGCCTCCTCTGGGGTTCTTTGGCCGCGCTTTAACCTGCCCGAAGGAGACGTGCTTGACGGTCCAGGTTGCGAATTTCTTGGTGCTGCTGGGGGCTCGACGCGTACAACCTGTAAGGCCCGCCATTCTTTGCGGATAGCTGCGACTTTTTGGCGGTAGTCGGAAAGTTTTTCAGCCCGATCCAGAATTTCCTTCGCCTCCTTTATGTTACGTTCGGAACCGGCGGATATGAAGGCATCGAAATGCTTTTGGACTACTTCCTCAATCTCCTCCAAGAGAATCTCAAAGGCTTCATCTACTTCGCTTGGTATGGATTCCATTTGGCATTGAGCCTTCTGTCTTCATGCGCTAACGAATAAGCGTTTATCCGTCGTGCGCGCCGCACTGACCCCGAGTCGGAGCGCGACGCCGCGCGCGCACGACGGATAAACGTTTGTTGGACTAATCCGATCCCGGCACGCCGCCCGCCGCGGGCCCCCGCTCCTCTAGAGAGGGGATTGTATCCCCGCGCCCCGGGTCGCCCGCCGGTGCCGGGCCGCGTCGGGGCCCCCGCCGGGCCGTCGGTGCGGCGCCAAGCGGGGCGGCGCGGCCGTGCGCCGGGCGCCTGAGCGGGCTATTGGGGGTAAAGTGTAGACCATTTTCCGGTCGGTGGGCGAGCGCGAGCGCAGGCCGCGGGCGGCCTGTCCAAACGTCGCGGGTGAGGCCTGGTGCCTAGGCCGGGGCAGGCGCGTTCATCACCCCCTGACCACGCCGCCGCGGGGCCAGGTGGGCGGTGATGCGCAGACGCCCGGTGCCGCAGGTGGGACAGGGATAGCCGTCAAAGGGCGCCGTCGCTGCCGCTTCCGTCGCGGGTTCCGGCGCCGGCGGCGGGGCCGCGAGGGCGGCACGGATCAGTTCCAGACAGCGCGCCCGGCAGCGGTTGGCCAGGAAGCCGAAGTGCCGCACCCGCATGAAGCCCTTGGGCAGTACATGCAGCAGGAAGCGGCGAATC
>Ga0247844_1004893_pt1 | contig 17656 bp, 19 predicted proteins | sample LaCtaG_FD_192421 | JGI IMG/M metagenome (GOLD analysis project Ga0247844, IMG submission 192421) | Freshwater microbial communities from meromictic Lake La Cruz, Castile-La Mancha, Spain - LaCruzMarch201714.5m_1 | ecosystem: Environmental > Aquatic > Freshwater > Lake | place: Spain: Castile-La... | reverse complement strand
GATGCCGTCGCGGCGACCCAGACGGTCATATAAAGTGGTTGTAGTGGTTTCTGTCATGTTGATCTCCGTGAATTGATAGGGATTGCGAGGAAAGTTGTACCTCCGCGCGCAATCGCTCGTTCTCTTCGCGCAAGGCCTGCGCCGAATCGGTGACCGTGGTGCTTGGCGGCGCTGGACAGCGTCGTTCTTTCTTCATACTGGAGTGCTCTTCTTCCCTTATCCCGAAGGCCTCCACGCCGCCTTCATCAAGCTTGCGTCGCCAGGTAACGACTTGATTGGGGTTGCGGATGTCGTAAACCGCCGCGACCTGACGGCTCGAAAGCTGCTCACGGTCCTGATGGGACAGCACCTGCAACTTGAACTGCGGACTGCAATTTCTGCGCTTGGGTCGTAGGCCGTCAGCGCCGTGAAGGCGGTAGTGGCTCACCCAAGTACGGATCTTCTCCTCTGGCACCGACCACTGCCGCGCAAGCAGCTTCGCTCCGCCATCACCTGCCAAAAAGCTCTTGACCAACTTGAGTTTGAACTCTGCTTCGTACTTCTTCATGAAACCCCTTGAAGTTTGTCCAACTTCTGGGGGTCAGTTCAAACCCGGGGCGATTCAGTAATTTACAATTTTCGGTCATACACACGGCAGTTCATTAGCAAAAAATTATGCTCGAAATTTAACAGCCCTGAAACAAAAAACTAGCAGAATTCATTAAAGTTTGATTATTGGTCAAGCAGATATCGATTGGCAGATTTAAAATTATGGAGTTTATATGTTTTCAATTTTAAAGTTTTTCTATCTAGTTTTTCAAAAAGGTCGCAGCCTTTTAGATCCCAATCTCAATCCCTTGAGGCACGCTCCAGCGCACATCAGGTATTTCGCCACCATACTTCTAGCTTGTTTTTGGTGTTTGGCTTTTGGGCTTTACTTTAAAGAGTTTCTATCTATCGGCTTCAACATGCTTGGGCACATAGCTGTAATCACCATGGCATTCATAACTTGGTTTACATTTAAACAGTTCAATAGGATTTATAGCCCCAGAGCCGGAACAGAGGATTGGCTTCGCATGCCTGATCGAGGAAGTCGTTGTGACGAGATGACTGAGGAACAAAGGCTATCAAGGGTTAATGAGTTGAATAAGTAAATCTCTGTTTGCATTGTGCCTATCAGCGTTGAAAAAAACATGGCCAAGGAAACTGCTAACTTCCCGAAAAGTGATGACGACGTAATCGATGCTGAAGTAAAGGAAATCTCAAAAAATAATCAACTTTCGTTAAATAAGTGAGTGTGATCAACCAATTCGATGGGCCAATAACCACGTTTCGCGATGGTCATTTTGGCGAGGGTTTCAAACAAAACAGCGCCGGTATTGCTACAGACGCTGTTTTGCATTGAGACCTGTTGCTACTCAGAACGGCTCACCGGGATGGGGGTGCTCCCATGGCTTGTCATTATTGAACTGGTGCTTGGTTCGCTTGTCGTAATGTCGATAAATCCGCTGACCATATCGACTCAAGAAGTTGGCGGCGATCACCTCCAAGAACTCATGGATTTCGACGGCAGCTTCATCCGACAGAGTGCGGGTCTCAAAGCAATCACACATCGGGCAGGGATAGCGGTACTTGGGCTTCTTCATGATCAACGTCCTTGTGTGGCGCGCCGCACAGTAGGCTTTGCCGGTGGCGCAAAGACATCCAAGTACAACTTCTCATCGAGCACCGACAAATCTTTTTGCGCCGCACAGGCCAGCAGTTCCGCCGCCATCGTCGTCAGAACCCGATAGTTGCCAGCGGCATGGTCACACAAGGTGTGACGCAACTGAGGCGTCATCAAACTGGCATTGCCTGCCCCGGCCAACAAATGCTCCAGGCAGGCCAGTAATTCATCGCGACTGGCAAACTCCGTGGCCAACCGCGTACGAATACGGCTACCCAGAGGAATCAACTCCTCGCGGCGCAGCTTCTCGATCAGCCTGGCGTCCCCCGCCATCACGATACACAACAGCGACTGCGAATCAAAGCTAGCACTGGCCAACAAACGCAACTCCGACAACACCTGAGGCGTCATCTCCTGCGCCTCATCAACCAACAACACCGCCCGACAGCGGCTGGACTCCATGTGGGCAAGCCAACGCGCACGCAAAGCCTTGAAGCCGCCCCAGCGATTGCTGGGTCGTAGCGGCACTCCAAAGACATCCCCGAGTTCACGGTAAAAGTCCGCCAGATTGCTCTGCGGGTGGTTGATGGCACCCACCGTCACGTCAGGCAACTTCTTCAAACGCTCGGCCAGCACGCGCAACACAATGCTCTTGCCACTGCCCGGATCGCCGTGCACCATGGCAAACCCGCCCTCGCGAATCTGTGCATGCTCAATGCGCCAACAAAAACTCTCGATCTTGTGCGGCACGTAGATCGCGTCCACGGGCAACTCGGGCGAGAACGGATTGAATTTGAGCCCGTACAGGGCCAGTAGCTTGTGGTTCATGGGTGGACCTCATCGGTCATGGTGTGGGTGGGTAAATAGGCCGGCGGCACGCCGGTGGCGGCGTAGTCGGCCAGGAGCTGCGTCATCAAAGCCGGCAGTCCCTTGGGTGTGAGCGGTGACAGATCAACATCGGCTGGAGTCAAGCGGCGACGCTGGCCACGGGCGTTGGCGGACTTATCCAGTGGCTTAACTGGGCACAGGATGGTGCCGGTGCGTGCATCCACCAAATCGACCCGCGACAAATCCCAACGCGCATAGCGCAAGTGAACCTGTTGCAGATGGCGATGGCGACTGGGTATCTCAAAGCGTGCGCCGCTCAGACTGACGGTTCCGTCCGAGCGGCGCTGTGTGCGCTCGATCTCAATGCGAAAGCTCTCAGTGAGCGCCGCACTTGTTGGGCAGGTCCGACTCACATTGGGGCCAGCCAGATAGTGATCCAGTGGTGTGGCGGCAATCTCGGAGTGCACAGTGCGGTGGTATTCCTGCTCCGTCCAGGCCTGGGTCGCCAGATTGAGTGCATCCAGGCCCAAGCTTTGTTCGCCCTCTAACATGGCCATCAAGCGCCCCTCAATGCGGCCCCAGAAGGATTCCTGCTTGGCGTTTTGGTACGGTGAATACGGCAGCGTCGTTTGATGCACGATGCCCAGGGCGGCCAAGCCGTTCGTAGTTTCCTCAGCCAACATGGCAGCTCCGTTGTCGGTCATCAAGGCACGCGGCAAGCCGCGCTTCATGAAGGCCTGGCACAAGGCATGGATCAGGCTTTGGGCCGTCTCGTCCAGATACCACTGCAAGTGGCACACCAGACGGGAGCGGTCATCAATCACGCACAGGATCATGGGCGTGACCCACTGCCCCAAACGGGTGAGAACTTTGCGCGAGCCATGGTGGAAGTCAAGATGCCACAAGGCATTGACATGATCGACCTCGAAGCTGCGCACCTCCAGGCGTTCCAGCCGATCGCGTGCTGCCAATGCACCGGCAGTCGCGCGTTTGGGTTGCGTCTGGCGGAACATGCCTTGGGCCAAGAGGTAGCGGCGCACGGTTTGGTAGGACGAGACGCAAGAAGAAGTAGCGGCTGCGCCGCCACTGCCTTTCAATGCAGCGCGCAGGTTGTCAAAGTGCAGTTGTGCCGTCCAGCCTGGGTGCTCGCGGTACTGCAGGGTCAAGGTGTCGATGAGCAATTGCGAAAGGCTTGGGAAGCGCTTGACGCCACCGCGCAGGCGATTCTTGAGGGCCGCCACCGGGTCGTCTGCCTTGCGGGCGACGTAGTACCAGCGCTCCAATGTAGACAGGCCAAAGCTGACGTCAAGGCCGGACGTTGGATGGCGCCAGGTCTTGGAGCTAAGCAGGGCCAAGGCAGTCTGCAGATCTCCTCGCTCGGGTGGTGCGGCCAATAAGGGGCCGATGATTACGAAGCGCAGGCGCGCCCACCGGTCGCGCTGACTGGGATCTTTGATTGGTTTCAAGTTCACTCCAAATTGCAACGCCGGCGGCATCGCTTGTGGGAGTGAAGGCTACAAATCCTGGGCGAGTTTGACTATTGGCATCCTCTGCGGGGAATCAACGGGCCTTGTCAAAGATGATCAAAGCCGCACGCTTAACGGTCGCAAAAAGGCCAGCAGTCGCATCGCCACCTCGGCAGCGGCTCCGCTAAAGCGCTCGATCAGGCTGGCGGGCAGGCTCAAAGTTTGCACTGGTGGCATGAACCGGGCGCAGACAGCTTGCCACAGAGGCGTGAGGGGAAAGAGTTGGAGCCACCAGTGGCGCCAACGGGCAATGGTGCGCTCAGGGATTGCGAGTGCATCAACCACTTGCACTGCCATGGCACTGAACGTGGTGCGTCGTTGGGGGGCCAATACCACTACCAGTCCCAGATATACACGCCTGCCCAGGAATCGTACCGACGCCGACGTTGAGCGTTTGCGGCACAGGTTGCAGCAAAAGCTCAAGCGCGATTCAAAGTCAGGGCGAATCTCTTTGGGGCAGGCTCTGGGTTTACGGGGATAGTTGGCCCGGTGCAGAACACCACCACAGGAGCATCCGGCTGCATGCATCTGGGCGGCCAGGTCGGCATCAATTTGTAGAAGAAGGCGAAGGAAATTGGGGTTTTGGATTAAGGCGTGGCACACTTGAATGGTCTCGATCTTGGTCGAAAGAGACTCTCCCACAGGGACCGCTTGATCAAAGTCCTTGAGGGAGATTTTTTACGCTCCCTCACGCTATTTGGTCAAATCAGCGGGAAATACCATCACGGTTGGTGGATGCACTCAAATAAGTCGTCAAAAGATTCTTCATCAAAATATGAGTGCTTTCACAAAGATACAGTGCCAACCTTTTTATAATGAACTACAGTTCAAGTTAATCTAAAACACTTAGGAGTGATTTATGACTGAACAATCTCAAACCATTGAATATGGAATTGTCTTATCAAGTCCCGAAGAGCGCAACCGTGTTCTAAAAAACACTTACTGGCTTCTAGCCCTGAGCATGTTGCCCACCGTTTTGGGAGCTTGGCTGGGTGTTGAGACTGGTCTTAGCAAGGTACTCAGTGGATGGGTGGGTTTGGTTGTGATCTTGGCTGGGGGGTTTGGATTCATCTATGCCATTGAAAAGACCAAGAACTCAGCTGCTGGTGTACCTGTTCTCTTGGGCTTTACTTTCTTCATGGGTCTGATGATCAGTAGCTTGATTGCTGCTGTATTGGGCTTTAAAAATGGCTCTTCCCTTGTTATGACTGCGTTTGGTGGTACGGCAGGCGTCTTTTTTGTCATGGCCAGTTTGGCCTCTGTTATCAAAAGAGATCTCTCTGGCATGGGCAAGTGGCTGTTTGTTGGCGCAATAGTCATGATGGTTGGTGGCATCATCAACGTGTTTGTTGGCTCCAGCGTTGGCATGATGGTGATCTCAATGATGGGTATTGCTATCTTCAGTGCTTACATGCTTTATGACATCAAACAAATCATTGATGGTGGCGAAACCAATTACATAAGTGCAACTCTGGCTCTGTACCTCGACATCATCAATGTGTTCCAAAGCCTTCTGGCCTTGCTGGGACTCATGGGCGGCGAGAAGGACTAATTACAGTAAGTCACTAATAGAGATGTCAATTTGATTTGTTGAAATCTGATTCCAGCGCTTTTTATGAAGTCAAACTTTTAGGAAATTTAGTTCGAGCCCGCGCCTGAGCGTCTAACTTTCACTTGTAATATGACAGCGCTGAACGTAAATTTGGGTGTTTTGGCTGGAAAGTTACATAATGTAACTTTTGAGGTTATTACACGAAATATTACACGTTTAATAAAAACGCCTATAAGTCATTGATTTATAAGGGTTTTTGACGAGCCTGTTTTCCTGTTAATCCGTAGGTCCCTGGTTCGAGCCCAGGTCGAGGAGCCAAAAAAGCCCTATGGCTACAGAGTGCCCTGCTATCTTATCGGTAGCAGGGCATTTTTTTGCTTTCCGTTTCCTGCTGCGCGCCAGACTTCCAGTGATTTGGGCGGTGCCGTTCAGGAAGAAACTCGAGGGCATCCGCGCGTATGTCAAGATCTGCGCCGGGGAAACCGATGAATGGTGCAGGCAAGCGATGAATGATTTTTCAATCTGATTGAGATATCTAATTCTTGACGTCCAAGTCAATCTGAGAAGTAGCGGTTTTGTCGGGAATTAGGCCAATAGACATGATTTCGTTTGCACTGACGATAGCCGCAGCGATCTCTTCGGTAGTCACGCGCTTGCTCATCGCTTGATCTCGGATGAGGTCATAAGCTGCATCACCTGTGATGTTGCGAGTCCTCATCAATATGCTCTTGGCTTCGGCAATTTGTCTTATTCCGAGAATTTTGAATTCCAGTTTGCGAATACGTCGGGTCTGCCCTTTCATATCCTGATGTACCCAGCGTGCCAGCACCAGCGTGGAGAGTAATCCAAACGAGCGAATTGGGCTTGGCAAAATACCCTGCGCCCTAATTCTCAATACGGCCTCCACGATCGTAGGATTTTCATAAGTCACGACAGCTATCACCGTCGGTACATCCTCCCCCTGAAGCCATTCAAGTTCCGTGTCCACACTCTCAGGCCGAACAGCCAAGAAAACAACGTCAATGCCAACAGGCAACGAGGGCAACGGTGGCCAGAAAGCCTGCACCTGGCAGCCGATTCGCTGTAATTGCTGAATCAACTGCCTTCCATCAGCATCGTCAGGATGAAAGACTGCGACTCGGAGCGTTCGTAAGTCCTTTAATAGCGGCGGCGTGGTCCGCGCCGTGCGTCGATGGGTTCCATTATCCAACTCAAAGCTCCAATGTGCTTAGGGATGCGGTCCAGTCGCCAAGCGAATGGGTAACCATATACGGGTCGGGGTGAACCGGCTTAGTTGCCTCCCGGACAATGGTGAACTGCCCTTTCGAGTTACAGATTCCGATGCGGGGATAGAGAGACGTATGGTGGTTCGCTGTATCAATCCGAACGCGACCCTGGGGCGCGTCAAAATCGCTCCCCAAAATGTAGGGCATGATTTGGCCGATATCGTCTACGCCCGCGCTACGAAATGAATTGGCGTAAATATGTACCTGAAAATAAGCAGCCTCCCAACACATATTGGGGACACAGTCAGAACCAAAACGCTTTTGCAGACGCTGAAGACACCGCAAGTTGGTCTCCGAACTAATTGATTGAAAATACGGTGCCGCCGTGAAATGCCCTAAAGCGACATCCACGCCCATCTGCGACACCTCGGCTTCCGACGTCGTCAAACTTGCGATGGGCATCGTCTTAGGGCTAAATCCTGCCTCCGCATAGGCTTGGTAGAGCTTGGTTGTCGAGTCACCAACTACCGTGGAAAAAATAAAATCTGGTCGCGAGGCTTTTATATCTTCCATGATCGGCTGGAAGTCCTTGATCGATGCGTCAAGGTCCACGTAATGCTCTCCAAGTTTGGCACTGTGAGGGCGCTGCAGAACCAGATCACGCATGATGCGGTTTGACTCGTAGGGGTAAATATATTTGGATCCAATCAGATACACACTGGCCCCAAAATTCGCAGTCATGAATTCTGCCAACTGCACACTGTTTTGGTTTGGAGCAGCGCCGGTATAAATGATGTTGTTCGAAAACTCAAAGCCCTCATACAGTGTCGGATAGAACAAAATCTTGTTCCATTTTTCAACAATAGGTAGCACGGCCTTTCGGCTACTCGACATGTAGCAGCCAAAAATCACATTGACCTTGTCGTGAACGATAAGCCGTTCGGCCAGCGCAGCGTATATCTCAGGCGAAGATTTGGCATCGTAGCAATGCGGAACAATCTCCCTGCCTGCTATCCCGCCACTTTCATTTATCTCTTCAATAGCCAGCAAAGTACCCTGTAGCTGTGAGTGACCAATTGTTGAAGTAACGCCGGTGTCGGAGAACAGCACACCTACCCGGATGGGGTCCTTAATGGCCACTTTTCTGGTCCTTTCCCATCGGGGACTGTTGATATAAGTTACAAGGAAACATGACGTCGAATCTTACCTGTCTGGGTTTCAAAGTGTCGCCAACCGACTGTATAAGCTTGACAGTTGTGTCGGCAACGTCTGCGGATCATCCACGATGCGGTAATTATTCCAACCAAAAATTCTCCTCACGTAGGGGTCGGCTTGTCTGTCCAGGGCCACACAAAAGGTTTTCACTCCCAATCGACTTGCCTCTTGAACGGCCGAGCAGGCGTCCTCAATCAGATATCCGGACTTGAACACATCAATGTCAGCAGGAGCACCATCGGTAATTACCACTATGGCGCGGTGCTCAAACGGCTCATGAGATAAACATGCAGTAGCACGACGAAGTGCGGCACCCATGCGTGTTGAATAGCGACCTGAAACCGACTGGATTGTTGCCAAGGCGGCCTCATCTAACGGCGCACCAAATTCAAGCAGGTGGTAGTAATTAACTTCAGCCCGTGTATTCGAGGAAAAGCCATGTACAGCGATTCGATCGCCGCTATGCCTCACTGCATTTGCAAGCAATACCGCAGCTTTCTTCTCAACATCAAGAATGGAGTGTGCGCTGCCATCGGGATAGTCGTTGGTGGATTCTGATAAGTCTAATAGAACCAGGATGCTCGAATGCAACTCTTCGTATCCCGCGCGAAGGAATAACCGAAGATCAGGTGAAAGTTGCAGGCGCTGATCAATGACCGCTTCAATTGCTGCGTTGAGGTCGATATCGTCCCCCTCCCATTGGCGCCTCAGACGTTGTCGCCGACTAAACCGCTTCGAGCGTTTCAGTGGGGCCAACAGCACGCCCAATGTCTCCAGACTTCCGAAGCTTGTACGGGTATGTGTATTGGGTCTTTTGTCGATCACGGTGCACCAATCGGTGCGCATTTGCGACAACTGTGAGTCCCATTCAGGGTAAGTGTCACGGCCAAGCTCAATTTCCGCCGATGTGGTTTCCATTAGACCGTTGTCAGAAGCCACGTCCTGTACCTGAGGCGCCTTGACCTGCAACTCTAACGAATCCTCGGGCTCATCACTCAACTCGCCGAAGTCCCAAAGAAACGAGTTATCGTCACGGTAGGACTCAGGAACTAAATAACGTTGGGCACGAAAAGGCACACGCATTTGTCCAAGGTCATTGGCTAATATGGAAGCCAGACTGCGAAAAGCTGCGTAGTCCGTCAAATTCTTTGCATGCGCCTCAAACCCCTGACGTGCTTTGTTCACCCAGTAATTGTCGTCTTCATAAGTCGGATCCATAATCGCCAGATTCATTCGACCCATCAGCGCAGAAAACCCTAAGTCGGTCGGTTTTACACTGCGGCGCAAAAACTCGAGAAACCAACTTTTAACTCCTGGGTACTCCCGCGCGAGAAGCATCTCCACACGCGCATCCTCTATCGCCGAAACCACAGCAATTGACATGGGTTTTAAGGTTAGGGTGGGCCTGCTCGCCGTGGAGAAGCGAAGATGGGCTACAGCGTGGGCAACGGCAGCCCGGTAAAGACGATATCGGTCAGGTCCATCAAGCGCGGTGTAATCGTCTGGCAAAAGCAAATGGCTTGACGTCAATACCGGACGAAGGGGCATTGCCTCTAATACACTTTGACGCCTTGTTTGAAGCCCGATCTCCCGGCCCAAAAGTCCATGTAATAACAGCGTGAGTGAAGGAATTGACTGCGATAAGGACTTGGCAGAGGCCTCCCCATGCAATGCCTCCACACTAAATCGGTCCTCGAGGCTAAAGTAGGAGCGTCGGCTTTCCCGCTCGCTGGGATACATACGAAGCCCAGTCAATATCCAGCGCCCTAAGCCCTCAATACCGACCTTTGACAACAATGACTCCATTCGATCGAACACCGCCATTGCGCAAGTCGAATCTGTCTCGTTCAATTCATCAAACCAAGCCAAAAGTGTCGGGGCGCTTTCAGCGCCCTGCTTTGTGCTGTGTTCCGGCAATTTCTTTTCAACCGGATCCGCAATATGTTTATGATGTTTTTCCTGCCAACGCGCAATTTTGTCCGCCCATGGTATCGCCGGGGGGTGTTTTTTCTCGTTAACAAGAACAGCCACTGCTAATCTTCAAAATACGCTTCGATGAAGCTACGCAGAGCGGCTTCCATATCCGGATCATCGGTTAGAGACCGAGTCATTGTCATATCACAGCTCTCACGCGGACTCACGCCTGAACCGATTAATATGCCTGCATAAATCAACATCCGGGTAGAAATGCCTTCATCCAATCCGTGATTTTTTAGTGTGCGGGAGCGCTGCGCGATGCCCACCAAGCGATGTGCAACATCTAAAGTGACAGACGCCTCATGGGCTACGATATCCGCCTCAGTAGCCTCATCAGGATAATCAAATTTAAGTGCAGCAAAGCGCTGCCGTGTGGAGGCCTTCAGGTCCTTTGAGCGGCTTTGATATCCGGGGTTGTATGACACGACAAGTTGGAAATCAGGGTGGGCATGCACCACTTCCCCTTTCTTATCGAGCGGCAAAACCCGGCGCGAATCGGTTAACGGATGAATGACGACAGTTGTATCCTGCCTGGCCTCGACCACTTCGTCCAAATAGCAGATGCCACCGTAGCGAACGGCCAGAGTCAGTGGTCCGTCATGCCACGCTGTGCCTTGGGCATCGAGCAAATAGCGCCCGATAAGGTCCGAAGCGGTCATATCTTCGTTGCAGGCCAAGGTGACTAAAGGCCTCTTTAATTTCCACGCCATATATTCAACAAAGCGCGTTTTCCCACAACCTGTTGGCCCCTTCAGGATCAAAGGCATTCTGTGTGCATATGCGTGCTCATACAGAGCAACCTCATTCCCGCAATGCCGGTAAAATGGCTCGTCTGTGAGCCTGAAGCTATCTAGGTTGGGGTTCAATTACGTACTCCAATGTTTAAAGACGGCCGCCCTTAATGGGGTGGCCATCCTGACTTGAACAGTGGAGTCTTCAGCGGTGCTGAGTCGCCTGGTTCGGAATTCCATCAATTGGACATTCAGCTGTTCCGGGGGTCGATCTTGTGATGGCCTCGACCATCTTCTGCGCCCCTTCAGGGTCGTTCACCCACTTACCGTAAAACTCAAATGGACATGCGGCAACCCCGTTTGCATCTTCGCCGGAGTTTATTTTTCCGGTATAGCCACGATGCACCAACTTGTACAGATGGTTGTTCGACTGCTGATTTTTGCGCGCGTCCCGGATCAGGCTGGTCGACAGTTCAGCGTATTGGATACCCATCTCTTCTGTTCCACACTCGCCCAGGCTACGACCGTCAAAACCTACGATTGCTGAGTGGCCAAAATAGGAGTAAACACCGTCAAATCCTGTTGCATTGGCAACTGCCACATAAGAATTATTCATCCAGGCCATGCATTTGGCGACCATAATTTGTTGCTCCTTGGCCGGATACATATAGCCCTGGCAACGAACAATAAGTTCCGCGCCTCGCATCGCGCAATCTCGCCAAATCTCTGGATAATTTCCGTCATCGCAAATGATTAAACTGATTTTCATGCCCTTTGGTCCCTCCGACACATAAGTGCAATCGCCGGGATACCAACCTTCGATTGGCGTCCAAGGCATTATCTTGCGATATTTTTGAACAATTTCACCTTTGTTATTCATCAGAATAAGTGTGTTGTACGGCGCTTTGTTGGGATGCTCTTCATGGCGCTCACCGGTCAATGAAAACACGCCCCAGACATTGGCTTTAATACAGGCCGCAGCGAATATTTCAGTTTCAACGCCTGGAATCGTCGATGCCGTCTCGTACATCTCCTTAGCGTCATACATGATTCCATGGGTTGAGTACTCTGGAAAGATCACCAGGTCCATTCCAGGCAATCCGCTTTTCATACCTATGAGCATCTCTCCGATTTTTTTTGCATTAGCTATTACTTCCGCCTTTGTGTGCAGTCGAGGCATTTTGTAATTAACTACCGCAACACCTACGCAATCATTGCTGCTTCCAATATCACCGTGTCTCATAAAGTAACTCCTTAAGGTTAAAAATAATCAAACAGTCAAAAATGACTTGACCTTCTCATGGCTCAAGCCAGCGCGGGACTCCTCATGCACGATGCGTCCACCATCCAAAACCACTAGTCGATCAGCCAACTCAAGTGCAAAACTGAGCACCTGCTCCGATACGACAACGGCAAAACGACGCTCCTTGCGCAATACATTTAAGGTTTTCGCAATCTCCTTGATGATGGATGGCTGAATACCTTCGGTGGGCTCATCAAGAATGAGTACCTTCGGATCTGAAACAAGTGCGCGGGCAATCGCCAACATTTGCTGTTGCCCTCCCGAGAGGTTGCCGCCCATGCGATGTTTCATTTCCTCGAGGACTGGGAAAAATCGGTATATATAATCAGGCACGCGGCGGTATCCGGAGTGCTCACACCCGGTGAGAATGTTTTCTTCAACCGTCAAAAAAGGAAAAATCATTCTCCCTTGTGGTACGAACGCCAAACCTCGGCGAACCCTCTCGAAACTTGCAAGGCGCGTTAGTTCCTCACCTTCAAGGTAGATCTGTCCATTGCGAATAGGCAGCATGCCGATTAATGACTTCAGCAAGGTGGTTTTTCCCATGCCGTTTCGCCCCATGATGGCGATTGACTCTTCGTCCCCCACCCGAAACGAAACATCCCGAACCGCTTGAGACTCACTGTAAAAGACGTCTACATTTTTGACTTCAAACACAATTCCTCCTTAATGACCGAGGTAAACATCTATCACGCGTGGATCGACCTGAACCTCGGCGGCAGAGCCCTCACTAAGGACTCGACCTTGGTGGAGCACTGTGACTTTGTGCGCAATGCGTTTAACGAAGTCCATGTCGTGCTCAATAACGATGACCGACTTACCGCGAGAGACATTGCTTAGCAAGTCGGCGGTTAGCTCTCTCTCACGAGGACTCATGCCAGCAACTGGTTCATCGAGTAGCAAGAGTTGGGGAGACTGGATTAGCAGCATGCCAATCTCGAGCCACTGCTTCTGTCCATGACTGAGCCGTCCGGCTTTTTGATCGAGTAGTTCGCGCAAAAACACTTGATCTGCGACGGTCTCAATGCGGTGCATAACCTCCTCATTGCGACGAAAAAACAGGGAACCCAAAACGTCCTGCCCCTCGGGCAACGAGATTTCAAAGTTCTCCACCACCGTCAGATCCTCGTAGACGGAGGGAGTCTGAAACTTTCGCCCAACTCCAGCCCGTACGATTTGATGCTCTGACAGCTTGGTGAGATCCACCTCATTAAAGAAAACGTGCCCTGATGAGGGACGAGTTTTGCCGCAAATCATGTCAAGCAGGGTCGTCTTCCCTGCACCGTTAGGGCCAATAACGACCCTGAGCTCATTCCGCTCTACCGACAGGCTCAATGAATCTACAGCACGAAAGCCGTCAAAAGACACCGTTAAGTTTTCAACGCGCAATATGGTCTGAGCGTCTGCTTCTGATCGGATGACATCGCCCACGGGTGTGCCTTGGGGTTGCAGGGTAGAAATTTCCATCATCGCCCCTCCAATGACCCGAGCCGTCGCGCCCAAAGGCGCGATAGCAGCCCAGCCAGACCATTGGGCATAACCATAACAACCAATATAAAAAGTGCGCCAAGGAAATAAAGCCAACCTTCAGGAAACGTTTCAGAGAGGTAGGACTTCATGAAACCGATGAGCAAAGCTCCGATCACGGCCCCAGGTATAGAAAGCCGCCCGCCAACTGCAGCGTAGATAACCATTTCCACCGAAGCGGCTACCCCCACCAAGCTTGGCGAAATCATCCCAACCTGGGTGCTATAAAAAGCGCCGCCAATTGCAGAGAGAACCGCCGCAAGCATAAATACGAATGCCTTAATATGGGCCGTGTCGTAGCCACTAAAACGGACTCGATCTTCACGGTCGCGTATTGCAATGAGTATCTTTCCGAAGCGACTTCTGACTACAGCCAAGGCCAGAAACATAGCTAATGAAATTGCCACCGACTGGACTAAATACAAAACCATTTTGGAGTCGTCGCCGATGATATCCATGCCCAACAGAGTCCGGAAATCGGTGATTCCGTTTGCTCCCCCTGTGTCCCCCTGCTGTCCGATGATCAGTACAGTCATGGCCAGTGCGAGCGAGAGGGTCACGATGGCAAAGTAAACGCCACCGACACGTTTTTTGAAGATGAAGTAAGCGAACAAGTAGGACAAAGCAGCAGGTACCACTACCACGCTGATCAGTGTGAAAGTCAAACTGTGAAAGGGCTCCCACCAAAGCGGCAACTTCTCAACACTGCTCCAAACCATGAAATCTGGCAGTTCCGGAGCCGATGCCTCAAGCTTCAGAAACATGGCCATCATGTAGCCGCCCAAACCAAAAAAGATTCCTTGACCGAGACTGAGTATTCCACCATAGCCCCACACAAGCACAATCCCGAGTGCCACGAAGCCAAACGACATATATTTCCCCATGAGATTCAACCGAAAAGGGTCGAGCACTAGTGGAAAAACAATTAACAGGAAGAGACTGACCGCGATTACAGCGATCGCCTCGGGTTGGCGGAGAAGCTTATTCATACCCTATGCCCTTGACTTATTTGAAAACAAACCGCTAGGTTTGAAATAGAGCACCACTATGACAAGTACCAAAACGGTCACCTTAGCCATTGATCCACTAAGCAAGTATTCCAATGTGGTTTGAGACTGTGCGATGAGGAAACCGGACAGTGCAGTACCCATCAAACTCTGCACGCCACCGAACACAACGACAATGAATGAGTCAACGATATACAGCTGTCCCGTGCCGGGATTGGTTGAGCCAATCATTGTGAAAACGCATCCGGCGATACCGGCCAGACCTGAGCCCAGTGCGAAGGTCATTGAATCCACGCTGCGGGTGTTAATGCCGACCGCACCACTCATGGCTCGGTTCTGTGTGACTGCCCGAACACGCAGACCCCATCGCGTTTTCGTCAGCAATAAATAAACCGCGATGATGACAAAGGTAGTTAGCCCAACAATAAAAATGCGCGGAAGGGAAAGCTGAATTCCAACAATTGGCTCCCATGCGCCGCTTAGCCAGGTAGGCAAAGGCACACTTACCTCTTGCGCCCCAAAGATAGACCGATACGTCTGCTGCAAAATCAAACTCAGGCCCCAAGTTGCCAGGAGCGTGTCCAACGGTCGGTTATAGAAAAAGCGTATAAAACCTCTCTCCAACAAATAGCCCACCCCAAATGTGACTAAAAAAGCTAGCGGGATTGCCGCGAAAAGGTAGATATCCATGAAGGCTGGAGCAAACTTGCCAAAAGCATTAGCAGTCACGTACGTAACGTAGGCACCGAGGGCCATCAGTTCGCCGTGCGCCATGTTGATAACGCCCATGAGACCAAAGACAATGGCCAAACCCATTGCCATAAGCAAGAGAATGGTAAAAAGACTCACGCCATTGAAGACCTGCATCACCGCAATGTCTAGGCTCATGCACTTTCCCCTTTTGTCATTGGGTCCCTGTCGAGTTAGATAGTTATTTTGGGATAAGTTCCACGCTGGCGTATGCCAGCGTAGAACTTATGCTGTTAGTTAGAGCTTAGGAAATGGGTTAGGCTCAATGAGGCCCGAGGATTCCCAGACGATTTCAAACTGGCCGTCAGGGAGTGCTTTTCCAATCCGGACCTTTTTCCAAACGTGCTGATTTTTCGCATGAACGCGAACTTTGCCTTCCGGCGCGTCCAGCTCAACACCGGCACAGGCGGCTATCACTTTTTCGGGATCGAAAGATTTGGCATTCTCAACGGCCAGCTTCCAAAGGTACACGCAGTTGTATGCCACCTGCATGGGGTCGCCGATCACGCGGTCTTGTCCATACTTGGCTTTGAATGCTTTCACGAAGCGCTCATTTACTGGATTCTTCAGGCTCTGGAAATAACCCATGCACGCGTAATAGCCTGCAGCGTTGTCCTTGCCAATGCCCTCGATTTCATTTTCGGAAACCACGGTGGACAGCAACATTTGTTTTGTTCCGTCCAAACCTGCGGCACGCAGCTGCTTGTAAAAAGCGACATTAGAGCCGCCAACGACGGTGCTGTAGATCCAATCGGGCTTTGCCGCCTTGATCTTGTTAATGATGGACGAGAACTCGGTATGGCCCAGGGGCGCGTACTCTTCGCCAACAACCTTGCCACCCATGCGGGCGACCGTTGGTTTTGCGATCTTGTTACAGGTGCGTGGGTAGATGTAGTCTGAGCCCACAAGGAAGATAGTCTTTCCCTTTTCGCGGGCCATCCACTCCACCGCAGCGACTACTGATTGCGTAGCCTCTTGCGACGGATAGATAACGTGCTTATCTTGTTCTTGGCCCTCGTAATACGTTGGGTAAAAAAGGACACCTTTGGCACGGTTCAAGGCAGGCAGAACAGCCTTGCGTGAGGCCGACGTATAGCAACCGACAATTGCCGCTACTTTGTCGCGCTCGAGGAGCTTTTGTGCCTTCTCAGCGAATACGGGGTTCTCGCTCGCGGCATCTTCGACCACTGCTTGAATCTTTCGTCCCATCACGCCGCCAGCAGCGTTGATTTCGTCGATAGCCATTTTTTCGGCATCCACTAAAGACGCTTCGGCAATGGCGATAGTGCCAGAGAGGGAGTGGAGCAAACCGAGTTTTACTGGCTCTGCAGCAGCAGCCATACCTGGAATCAACGAAACTCCAGTTGTTGCGCCCAATGCGACCATCGAACCGCTTGTGGTTATGAAGCGGCGGCGATTGAATTTATTCATCATTGTCATCATCCTTGTTGTTGCGATATTGGTTGAAGTTAAATTTAGATCATTCGAAATAAACTGCCACGGGTACGCTGCAACAGCCACCGCCGGTTGTCTCCCCAACCCATCAACCATCTACGCGGTTAATGAAAGGTCAAAATGGGAACCAGCAAAACAAAAGAGCCCGGATCGGCTACACCGATTCGGGCTCTATTGCCTTGCACTAGCCGGCGATATTGGCGGCGAAGTGCTAAATGTCTGATGACGATTTCTCGTCGAGTTCAATGTAGCCCGCTTCACTGAATTCCAATTAGGTATTTACCCGTGGGCGAATTCAGAATGTTATGGGCCTGGTTCGAGGAGCCCAAAGAGGTCGCCCGGACTCTCCACCAAGCGACGTCCAACGAACACCGTTGTGAAGTGAAGATTGAGGCATGATCCCCTCTCGCATGAAAGACCACTACGCCAGTCTCGGACTGAACAGCGCCGCTACGCTGGCAGACATCAAAAAAGCCTTCCGCCAGAAGGCAGCGCTGTACCACCCCGACCGCAACCCCGACCCTCAAGCTCCGCAGTACTTCCGCGAAGTACAGGAAGCCTACGATGTGCTCTCGGACACCGACAAGCGCCAGGCTTACGACGACAATCGCCGCCGGGGCCTGCTTGATGATCCGACTGATACGGCGCGAGAGATCTGGGCCCATTACCTATCCCGTATTCTTTGACAGGGCACCACCATGAGTCTCTCCCCGTTTTTCTACCACTTGCGCAGTGCCTACCAGGCAGAGCTAGACGATCTCAGCTCCGATTCGGAAGGAAGCAACATACTCGCCAAAAAGTTAGCTGAGCGGCGCAAGACGGATAAGCCATTCAACCACACGAGCCGCAGTATAGACCTCAGCAACAGGCCTCGAGCCCCGAGCGCACCCTGGATTTTCCGCCTGTATGGCAGG
>Ga0247844_1004890_pt1 | contig 17663 bp, 22 predicted proteins | sample LaCtaG_FD_192421 | JGI IMG/M metagenome (GOLD analysis project Ga0247844, IMG submission 192421) | Freshwater microbial communities from meromictic Lake La Cruz, Castile-La Mancha, Spain - LaCruzMarch201714.5m_1 | ecosystem: Environmental > Aquatic > Freshwater > Lake | place: Spain: Castile-La... | reverse complement strand
GTTTATAACGCAGCAGGCACCATCAGTTTGTCAACCAATGTATGCCATGCCAGTTGCCATGCCAGTTGCCATGGATCAAGAGGAAGAAGATAAAAATGTCAAATGTAATCAAAACCATTGCGCCAATATCATTGGAAAATCTCAAAGTTTATTTCAGTGACAAGTCCACTAGATATCTAATAGATTATAAGAATTCTAAACTTCAAGAACAGAAGATTTTGACCTATCTCAGCAATCTGGATCTCAATTGCGACATAGACATCGAAGATTTCAACGACGCAGATAATGCCAAACTACTGCAGACCTACTTTGGTAGCACTACATTGGTAAACATTCCCACGCTGGAACGTGCAGCCATGGGTGTGCTGTTTGAATACAAAGGTTTGATCCAGCCCGGATACTTTGCCAACTTCATACAAGAAAATCTAGAATTGGTAAAATCCTGGGTACAGAAATTGGATAGCCTGGTGCTGTTTAACACCTATACCATCAATGACGAAGCAGCCAAACAAGAAGTCAAAAATTACCCCGAAGATGACACAGATTCAGTACAAGGCATCAATTGGGTAAGTCTTCTGAAGAACGAAGAGTTTTTCTATTTTTATCAGATCTTGGATGTGTCTAATCTGCGATATTACAGCCGTTATTTCAGTGAAAGTATGTTCAAGGGCAGAAATCTGTATTCGTTTTGGGCCACTGAAAAAAACCCCATGTTTTTGATCACTTGGGGCATATTAGAAGAAAAAATAAATAGTAAAGAATGGTCAAACCTGCTGAATCAAGCCCAGCAGGAAATAAAGGAACAACAAAATGCTACACCTGTTTAAAAGGGTTTATCTATCCTTAGATGAAACACTAGATACTGCCAATCATAGAGTGGTTGTCAGTCAAGACTATGGACACGCCATGGGCACCGATGAAACCGATCTTGGTACGCTTTTGGCTTATGCTGGCAGTATCGAAGACTTGATAGGCACAGGAAAAACCTTTGCTACCTATCTTGATTTCTTTAACTATCTCAATACCACACATGACTCCATGAACGATGTGGTAGTGGTGTATGCGGATAGATCCAGTTTTGTCAAAGTTGGCACCAACTTTTTCAAGGCTTTGCTGCCATTGGCCCAATTGCAGGATATCTATAAAATCCTATCTTTTTATGCTGTACGCCAGTCTCTGCTGTGTACCAACTCTGATTTCCAAGGCCTGGTCCAGAACTACGAGCAACTGAAATCCAAAGCATCTTTTACTGAAGCAGAAGTCAGCGCTGAGTTTTTTGCCAATCGTGTGAACTCCATTGATTTTTACAATTTCTTTGCAGACAAACGTTCTAGTCTAAGCATTGAATTTATCACAGCCACACACAGTGTCAATGGTAGTTGCCGTGATGAACTGTTGGAACTGGTCAAGGCCTTTGCTATCAAGCACGCTTATATGTACGCCATGGAAGTAAGACAAGAAATCGTTGATACTTGCATGACTCCGCACACACAGGCCATACTTAACATTGCCAATGTGCCAATTTCACAAATGGCAGATATTCTGCGTCGCGCAGATTCAACAGCACTATTCTTTGATGACAGAGTGTTTCCAAGAGATGCCGGCACAGTAAATCTCGATGCCAACTGGAGAAAACTAACCACAGCAGATACGGCTAAACTTTGCCGCACCATATTAAAAGTTCTAAAAGAAATTTCTCTGTGGAGTGATTCTCCCAATACAGACAAAATGGGACTCACGGCAATTGTAACTGCCATCCAAGAAATCAACAATCCTGCAGCCTGGGAGCAAAAGTTAGATTTGATGTTGGATAACCTGGCAGAGTTAACCGCAGAAAGCGAAACATACAAAGTCAATACCATACTTTCTCATTACATACAATTGGCACGTCTCGGCAACAACAAGGATGCTCTAAGACCTTTTGTGATCAATGGGTGTCAATAAACGAGGATAACATGGATGTTGGGCTTCGGGATTTTATCTTAGAACGCAAACGAGACGTTGAACAAGAGTATACCATACACTTATTTGAGTTTTGTAACCTCAGTTGCCAATTTTGTTGGCAAGACCACAATGACATACGCGGTATAGACACTGTCAGAAGTTTAATGCCCAAACTAAAGCAGATGCTGGCCCGAGAAAGCCGTGATCGGGTCATACTGAACTTCATGGGCGGCGAAATCTTTGCTCCAAAAATCTTTACACATCAACTGCTGGAAGATTACTACTACATCATTGATTCAGTCAAGATGTGGCAATCCGAACTAGATAAAAAGATCATAGTCAATTGGGTGACCAATTTGGTATTTGATGACGAGCAAAGGGATTTTGTCAAATCCTTGTTACAGTACGCAGACAACCTAGCAGTCAAGTCACGATTGACCACCAGTTACGATGCCCTGGGCCGTTTCAATCGCGGCGATCTAGAAAAGTGGAAATCAAATGTAGAATACTTTAGGAGTGACATAGAAGGCGTCAGTATGTTGCTCAGTGGTCCAAACATCAGGAATCTTGTAAAAAATAGAGATACTGTGTTCCAGTGGATCTACAACAGCGGATTGTATATCTACTTTGATTACTATATGCCTGACAAGACTGCCGACTATCAAGCACCGTCCGATCAAGAACTGTATGATGCATTTGTGTTCTTGATAGATAATTATCCTCAAGTGCATCCTGTGGCCGAGTGGATCAACCACAGCCGAAACTTTGCCAGTTGCCGCAGCAGCAAACTTTTGTTATGGGATGGCACTGAATGTATGTGTGGTAATCTTGTGCAAGAAGAAAAAAGCATCAAGTTCTATCGCAGTAAAATCCAAACCAACGACAACAGCAGTATAGAAGAAAACTTCTTGAAGAAATATGACTGCGTGAGTTGTCAATGGTTAGACCGTTGTACTTTTAGTTGTTTCATGCAACACGACAACAAATATCGAGACGAGTTTCCTGACTGCGTGTATGCCAGGATCTTTGACTACGCACACGCCAATGATAAGCTGTTGGCATAATCACAACGGACTGCCTTTCCGTCAGACTGATCTTAACCATAACATAGATGTTCCGGCGGTATCTTACACAGTTGATATCAAAGTTCCTGAATGGTTGCAGGCCTGCGAACTCACTGACACTGTGTTTGACTACACAGCCAATCTTGATATATTTCCGCCTTCGGTCAATTTCTTTGGGCAACCCCATGAGGATCAGGTGACAGTATTAGGCATAAGGATAGAATCGGCCCAGGGCATTTTTTCCAACACTGGCTTTGTAGAAAGATCTTTGAGAAACATCAGCCAACCTTTCAGCGGCACTCCCAAATGCCATGACCGTATGCTGCCTGTGGCTTGGATTGGTTGGGAGCAGTATCGTGGTAACTGTTATGTCAATAACAATCAAGTATCAGGATATATCAGAGGTCTGTTGTCCAGAAAACAAACGCAGGAAATACACACTTTGTTACTGGATTTTGCGGAGCAACAACAAGCAGTAAAAGTAGCGCACCACACTGCCATTGAACGCTGGATCCAACAGCATGGTCGTGCAGGACAGGGATATATGCAGTTTCCTTATACCAGCAGAGTCATGCGTGGCTGGAGCAAGGTTGAGGAATATGGTTGGCTTTGGTGGACTAGGCCACCAGTTCATTGACCAGCAGCAGTCGGATCATGGCATCATTGCTGGTAATAAAATCTGCTATGACATCACGCTTGTATCGTAGTTGTCCCGAATCATCTGCGAGATAAAACAAATCTCTGGCTTCGGTTGTGGGATCGTAAAGATCTACTATCTGTTGATGTATGTGATCAAATCCGGCGCAGTTTTGTAGTATGGGATACATACGCCGCATAAAGTCACTGATGCTTATAAAATCTCTAAATTGATCATAGTAGTTCATGCGCAAACTTTGTGCCGCCAAATTCATAAAAAACATCTCATACAAATCTTCTCGGGCAAAACTATAGCAGCCAGCAATGGTATGGAAGTAGTTTTTAGTGCCAAACATACTGGTGCTGTAGATAGCAGTCAACTCTACTGAATGCTTTTCTAAATCTCCGGCGCTGCTGGCTTCTGTGGCTGGTAGATAACTGTATTCAAATCTTGGATCCGACCACGAGTGCAGTATCTCCATCATTTCAAATTCACTGTAGAAGTCGTCAATGGTACTGCCTGGCATACCCATGATAAACTCCACTGAAGCAATCTCTTTGATCTCTGCATAGGGCCTGCGGAAAAAATCTTCTCCGTATCGTTGTTTCAGTCTGTCGCGTATGTGATAGCACAGTTCAAACTGTTGCTCTAGTGTCAAGTCAGGCCGCAGGGCATTGTTCAATGCTTCCGGGCTAAAAGTCTGTACCGACAAGTTGGCACGCAGTCCTAGATCCACCAGCTGATCAATGATCTTCTTTTTACGCTCTAGTTTTTCTGTTTTCAGCAGACTCAACACATGAACACGCATACCCTTTTGTTCAATTATCCGGAGCATTTCAAAGTCGCGCTTTTCCAGCATTCCTATGTTGGAGTCAATGAGATCTATGGTCTTGAAACCCAGTTCTTCGATGCAATCCAAATCCTCGCGTATCTGTTCAATGGTTTTCTTTTCAAGTTTGACACCGGTTCCACCACCCCACTCGCAGAAGGTACAGCGGAAAGGACAACCTCTGGTGCTTTCGTAGATCATGCTCACAGGCATACCGCGACTTTCAAAGTAGGCCTTGGCACGACGGATATAATCGTAGTGTTCGCGATACACGCTGACATAAGGATAGTAAAAACTCTTTTTAAGACCTCTACTTTTGATATCAAACGCTATCTCTAACGGATCGGGTTTGTGATTGTTTTTGAACCAACTGTCAATCCAGTCCTGCATATACAACTCTGCAGGCATGGTAGCTTCACAGATATAATCATACATGGAATAACGATGTTCAAAGTCTTTGCGATGTATGTCTACCTGCGGTCCGCCCAGTAAGGTTTTTATATGCGGATGATGTTGTTTGATCCAGCAGGCTGCTTGGTCGTTGACAGAATAGTTCCAGATATAACTGCTGAACATGATGACATCGGCGTCAGCATAGCGTTCAATGGCTTGCTCAATGGTTTCAATGTTATACCAATCGTATATGGGTTCGATCCACTCCACTGCATCTCTATGCCGACCGTGCAGGTCATAATGAGTCTTGCAAAACATCCAAGTGAGATTCCAAGCATAATAATTCCGCTCGGCACTGGGATTGAAAAAGGCTATCCTCAAAGGACTTGTATTTGATCTTGCCATTGTTCTTGTATGCTATATCCAAATACCATGCTTTGCCTGTCAGTGAGGCCAAAGTAAGGTCTTATTTTATGTACCAGATAACCTGGAAACATCACCAAGCGATTGCTGAATGGTCTGATGTGTACTGCATTGTGGGGCCAGTCAAGTGCGGTAAAGTTTTTGTAGATACTGAGCTCTCCGCCGGCCCAGTTTTGTTCAGTGTATTCGCTGCGGATATACAGTATGCAGGCCAAGAAGTAATTTTCTGCTATGTCTTCGTGTGGTTCCCAAAAAGGATTCTGCCAATTTGTTTGATTGTAGGCACGGAAGTTGGCCACTTGGAAGTTGTCCATTTGTAATCTGTCTGCGTCTACACCTATGTCTTCACAGTAGGCGTAAACACAGGCATCCATGCGAAACTTCACATCATTGTAATATGGGCATTCGCTGGGATCAAGACTGAGATAGAATTCTTGTTTATCCGCAAATTTCTCCGTGATGAATCCGCTGATGTTGTTTCTCAATTGATCATCTAATAGGCCGTCCTCAACGATGATGTTGTCTCGAAATTGATGTATCATAGTATACGATTAGGATAGCACTTGAGGTCTCGCAGTCCCCAACAGTTGATTATGGCCGTGCGTGGTGTGTGGCCAAAGTAAGGGTTCACACGATGTATGTTGAAAGCACTGAACACTATCAGCCTATTCAGCAAAGGTTTGATCCTCACAGTGTTTTTGGGAAATTGGCCGCAGCTGAGATCCTTGTACAGTATCAGTTCGCCGCCCACCCATTGATCAGACTGCTCATATTCACTGTTCACATACAGTATGGTATTGATGAACACATTTTCCGCCATGTCGTGATGCGGCTCGTGGAAAGCGTCACGGCTCATGTGCTCATTGAATCTATTGAGCCAAGCAACTTGACAATTGGTGTACTCAAGGTTGTCCCAATCAACATCTACCTGCATACAGTGTTCCAAGGCCGCTGCTTCGACCATGGGAAAAAGTCTACTCATGATCAAACTTGTGTGATCAGTGATATTTTGGTTGATCAGACTGTAGGTATTGCCTGCAGGTGCTATGGTGGCTATCTGATGGTCGCACTCTTTCTGCAGTTGTTGCAAAAGATCCGCATCAACAAAATTTTCATGTATGGAAATGTGTTCAGACCACAGCGTATGTAGCATACCAGTATTTAGCGACCCTTTATTTTAGATCATTAAATACTGGGTATGGATCTGATTATCAAACCCACAGAACTGTGTAACTTCAAATGCACCTTTTGTTCCAGCACCAATATCACCGATGACAAAAGTGCTGTACTGAGCGTTGATCAGATATTCCGATTCCTTGAACGGTTTCCTGATACTCGCACCATAATCGTCAATGGTGGTGATCCACTCATGATGTCGCCTGATTACTATTGGAAGATCATTGATTGGCTGGACTTGCACGAGTATGAAACCGATATCAGTTTCACAACCAATCTTTGGCCCTTTTATAAAAATCCAGAAAAGTGGGTGGACTTGTTCAATCATGAACGCATGGGCATTACCACCAGTTTCCAATACGGTGGAGGGCGTCTCAAAGGTGATCTCACTGTGTTTTCAGAATCTGACTTTTGGAAATGCAGCGACGCCATGCTACGATACTGCGGATATAGACCAGACTTTATCACAGTGATCACTGAAGAAAATGCAGATCGTGCTGTGGACAATGTGAGACTGGCCAAGAGGATGGATGTGGAATGCAAGTTAAATTATGCTTTCAGTTCAGGACCTCCTGTGAAGTTCAAAAACATCGTCATGGGTCAGCAGGGTCGTCCGTTTGTGTTGGCAGATATCTATGAAATCTATCTTGAAATTTGGCGTGAGGATTTGTATCCCTGGGAACACAGTACCAAGACCATGATGAAACGACTGCGCGGTGAATCCACCATCTGCCCTCAGAATCGAGACTGTGATGCGGGCATACGCACATTACAACCTTCGGGCGACTACTACAGTTGCGGAGCCTTTGGTGACGACAAAGAGTATGCTATAGATTTTGAACAAGAGATGAGCAGTAAAACGATCATCAGGATACTGAACGATAAACCAGAACTGCAAAGCCTCAAGCAGAGCTGTTACAGTTGTCCTATGTTTGATATCTGCAATGGCTGTCGCAAAACCATAACTGATCTCAAGCGGCACAATCTAGTAGAGCGTCATTGTAGCAAAATGAAAACCCTGGCCGCTGATATTATAGAATCCAACGGCTTGACTGGAAAATTAGAACCAACAGAATATGTGAGAGAATATGAATATATCGCTTAACCCTTGGTATTACTGTAACTTCCGTTGCAAGTTTTGCTATCTGACCGAAGGTCAATTGGCCAGCCAGAAACTCATTGTGTTGGAAACACTGGAACAAAGATTGCAACAGGTAGTCACACACTATGGCATGATCAATCAGATTGACGTTTACGGCGGCGAAGTGGCACTCTTGCCTCGCCTCTACTTCAATGACATGACTGCACTGCTCAAGCAGTACAGTCAAAAACTCAATCTTATAACCAATCTCAGTGCTGTGAATGAGATCACTGAACACCCAGATTACAGTCTAAGCGTGAGTTACGACTTCAGTGCTAGAGAAAAATACGATTTGGTTTACAAGAACATGACCATGATCACTACAGATTTCAGTGTACTCATGCTGGCCAGCCCGCACTTGATCACACTGGATCCCAATTACATGATCAATATGTTCAATCTCATACCCAACCTGCGTTCAGTGGAAATCAAACCCTACAGTCGCAATCAGGCCAATGACCTACGCATCACTGACAAGGATTTTGAAAACTATATCATAAGATGGCTTACTGCCACTGCTGACAAAAAATTTGAGTTTGTGAACGCTGCCCTTATCCAGCAAGTGTTAGATGGGCAAGGACACAGTTACAGTGATGATCATGTGTATATCACTCCCAGTGGTAGATTTGCTGTGTTGGAATTTGACATCAATGATCGCGAGTATTTCTTAGAAATGGACACCATTGAAGAATATCAACAATGGTGCCTACGAGAAAAACAGCGTGTGAATCTCAATGAGTACTGCAGAGACTGCGAATTCAACGGTCGTTGTTTGAGCGAACACCTGCGTGAAGTCCGAGACATTTCAATGAGCTGCAACGGTTATAAACATTTGATACAATGGTATGGTCGTCAATACGCTTAGTCCTGCTGCGTATGTTCAGCGGGTCAAAATTTCAGCAGAGTCCAATCAACAACAGATAACACTGTCGTTGTTAGAACAAGCAGCATTGGAACGATCGCCAAACTATCGTCACCGGGATGGAAGGATCTATGCCAGCTCTCCAAGTGAACCTTATTTTGCTGTCAGCGTGAGTCCATTGAATCCAGAATTTACCAATCAGATCGAAGCAGGCATACTGCCTGTGGTAATGGCTTTGTTACAGCGCAACTATCTGCCTATCAGCAGTTGCGAAGGGCACGGCGACAGTAGAAGTTTTGTAAGAATAGTATTTGGATCTGATCAATCTGCAGATGAATTTATCAACGAGTTTGGTGCTATGGAATATGTCACGCTAAGAAAACTCTATACCAGTGCAAACATAGTACAATGGTGGCACAATGGTAAACCTCACTGGCGAGCACGACATCAAGACGAAATTGCAAATCTCAACTTGGAATCCCAAGAAATCAATCTATTGTACAAACGAAATTATACCAGTGTGTGCTATGTTGATCTAAGTCTGTATGATACTGATCAACGATTCTGGCAGTTTTTCAAACAACACAAAGTAATGAAGGACATCAGAACCAACAAAAGCCGCCGCTTGAGACACATCAGAGATCGGATATTGTCAATGAAAGATTATGAACTATGAAAGAGTGGAAAGTGCGCCAGGAAGTGTATCATAGGCTTACACAAGAACACGGCGACAATTTGAATCAGTGCAGTATTGAAATAGTCCACGATGTTGTGACATCTGCTGTGCGATATTTCAATGAGCGTGACATTGGATGGTTGTATCCCAGTAAAAGTTATGTTGTGGCTATCCTGTATGCCCGCTGGTTGCACGAAGAATTTGGTGAAGACTTTTTGACTGCACTTGACGATGCAGATCTGTTGTATAACAATGATCCTTACTTTGTGCCCTACAGTCAAGATCCCGAAACCTATGTCAAGATCATCATGGCATTGCCTCAGGACATGACACAGGGCAGGATACCTGACATACGAGATTATTTTGAAAGAGAGTTTATGATATGCAGCCAGGAATGAATCTACTGTATCCAACTCCGGTACAATACACTACCATGCAGAATGAAAGCATATGCCAACAGTTGGTGGATGCTCTCATGATCAATGTGAACTTGGCAGAACCAACCAAAGAAAAACTAGGTGAGAATCTGTTAGATTTGGATTTGCCTGAGATTGCCGAATGGGTGGAGCACGAAGTATATCCGGCCTTTGATCAGTATCTGTTTGCCACCACCGGACGGCATATCAGCGACTTTTATGGATACAAGTTTAAATCCTGGTTGACTGGCACGCAGGGTAATTATCATCTCATACTACACAATCACAGCGGCAGTCATTACAGTGGTGTATTTTATCTTTTGGCTGAAGAATCCAAACAAGGAGGGCAGTTGGTATTCAGTGATCCCAGATCCAATGCCAATCGTGGATATGATTTCGGCAGAGAACAATTTGATTACACTCACATACAGCCCAGAACCGGAGATGTTTACATTTTCCCCAGTTTCTTGTATCACTTTGTGATGCCTTATGCAGGAACGCTAAGGCTATGTGTGCCGGTGGATCTATATCTTTTTGACGAAGCGTAAGCAGTATTCTACCGCTTGACGTTCAGCAAAACTGGCACGGATGCTACACCGATAACCATAGGTGTTGTAATCGGCGCCGATGTGATAACGAGGAGTTTCCGCAGCATTCTCCATGACCCACTTGCCTGCGTCGGTCTGTTGCCATTCGTACAGGGGGTGTGCCGCATAGATATCAGGATCTTCTACATCACCTATAGAACATTCAAACACAGTATAGGTATGAAGGTCAGTTGACGAACTCATGTGTCAAGGGAAATACTGTGGCGATGACTTCTGCGCAGGCTCGGGCCACCTGCTGATGTTCCAACTGTGTGCCGTGTCCTGAGCGTAGTTCAATGAAATGTATCCAGGAACGCAAGGTTCCATTCATGTACAGCCTGCTTTCGGTCAGGCCTTCGGGCAGCACAGCACGAGCCTGTTCTTTGGCTATGCCGTTAGTGACAGCCCAACTGTAGGCGTTTCTTGCGGCTCGTATGACTTCCAGTTGTTGATGCTGCCACTCACGTTCCAACTCGCGATGCTTGGCATCACTGTTGTCAAGTGCGATGCTGTTTTGTCGATTTTTTGTATCTTGCAGTCTTGCTTCTCTACGAACAAAACTGAGGTCTCGAGTAGGGTCAGCATATCGCTGGCTGAACTCTTGGAATGAGAAACTTCTGTGTCTAAGTATCTGTCTTGCGATATCTCTTGTGGTGGTGATTTCGCAACAGGCTGACACCATTTCCAGTGGCGACCAGTGTTGGTGCTTGACCAAGTATCTGATGAGTTTCTCTGATGTTTCGCTGTTGAGTTGGTTGGCAGGATTGCTGACACGGGCGCAATACGCAATGAGTTCCTGCGCATCTGCGATACCCAGATCTCGATATTCACCTGTGGGTTGGCTGTAGGATAGCAAACGAACATTCATGCACGACCTTTGATTGATATCTTATCCAGCAGTTCTTTGCTGTAAGGTTTCACCATCTTGGCCACAGATTCAACATCTACTATAAAATCAATGCTTTTGATTTCGGCTGCCATCATTTCCAAGGTATGATTGATTATGACCTGGATCTGTTCTTCCGGCATACCTTGTTTTCTCAGTTTAGTGATACTGATCTGCCGGCGCCTGCCGTTTTCTAATTTGATTGTCAGTCTCTTGAGACACTGTACAGGCACATCGGTCTTGTCGACGGCCTCTACAATTTCTTCCCAATGGTCGCAATCTAAATTTATATCAACAGTTTTACCCAGCATTCGCGGCACTCTTGGCAGGACGACCACGGCCTCGTTTTTCAGCAGCAGGTGCTACACCTGCGCCCATAGCAGCCGCTTCTTTGAGAAGACGATCGCTTTCAGCCAATAGTTGTTTTGCCTCCAGAGCCATTTTAGCAGCTTGGTCACGCAGTCCTTTACTGATACTGCCGTCATCTAATGCATCTTGTCCTGATGCCTGTAGTGCTTTGGCACGATCCGATCCTGCCGGAACGTCGGTGGGACGATATTGTTTAGCGGCAGGCACTTGCAGACCTTGTTGTTTGTCCAATTCAGCCAAACGCTTGACTGCTTCTTCGCCTTGCGCCATCTCGGTCAAGATTTTGTTTAGTTCATCCAAGCGAACACTGCTGGTAGGCGTGGGCGTGACGATGACTTGATTGGTGTTGATCTTTTTCAAGAAACCTTCTTGGTGGATGGCTGTGAGTATTCCTCGACCATCAGGCAGAAGATTACGATGTAATGCTTCGCTGAAGTCAGTGGCCTGCTGTCCTACTTCGCTTTCCAGCAGTTTCATGATGCTGTCATGGAAACTGACAGGCAACACGTCTGGATAGATAACCAAACACATATGATCTTCGTTGGGTACGGTTTTAAAAACAATGACGACTCGCTTGTCGCCGTGTTTACCGATGTGTTTTAAAAATGCCATTTATTTCTCCTTTGGCTCGGGGCCGGTAGTTGTTGCTGGGATATCCTTGTCTGACGGGGATTGTTGCATCTGCTGTACGCTGTAATCATAGAAAGCACTAACACGATTGTAGAACTCGCCCACGGCCATCATTTCGGCTGGCTGGAACCCGCCGCGACGATTTATAACCTCAATGAGGTTTTTAATGAACAGCAAGTCATTGACAGAGAATGAAGGATTTTCCATACAGATATTTACTGTATGGAAATTTTATGCTTAGATTTTTTGGTTAAAACAGATCGGGTTCTTGCTGGTGCCAGAGGGAGAATAGCAGGGCTTCTTGCGGATCTTCAAAACTCACGCACTCTCGAGACACTACCTTGGGCAACTGCTCTACCCACACGTGGAAAGCATAGCGTCCCTGTGTGTTTTCCACGATCCAGCGTTGGATCCGGGCACTCTTGGATACTGTCTGCGGACAGCGGGTAAAATGACCAGGAGCCCATGACAGCTCCCGGGTGTCAAACCAATCCTGGGGTTTAATGTTTATCCTGTTTGTCATACTCTGCAGAGAGACCAAAGGGCGCTTGGCATCCTGGATTGCTATGGATGATCCACACTGTGTCGCAGTAGTTGGGATCACCCCAAGAACCAAAAGGCAATCCGTCTGTGAACACCACCAGTTTCTTAGGCTCCACAGCCGAGTCCTTGAGATAATCAAAGATACAGGTAAAGTCTGTGCCGCCACCGCCCTTGACATCATAGTCGCAGATGTCATCCAAGTTATCGGAATTGTAGGTCACGGGATTGTAGCAGTGAGTATCAAAAGTGACCACATGGATTTTATAACTCTCAAAGGATTCCATGATGCCTTGGATCTCGCCCAAGAAGTCTTTGAGCATCTTGTCGCCAATGGATCCCGACGCATCAATGAACACAGCAATATCAATGGCGTCTTCGTTGCGCATACCTGGCATCACAGCGTCCATATCCCAACCACGTCGGCTGGGGCGCATCCAGGTAAAGTCGGTCTTGATAGTGCTCTGTAATTGCATACGAAGCAGTTCGCGCCAGTTCATCTTGGGCTCAGTGATGTCCTTGATCATACGAGCCACGCCTGCGGGAATGTTGCCAGCGCCGGCCTGATTGGCGGCATTGATCATGGCTTCTTTCATCTCGTCACGTATCTTTTGACGCTCTTCTTTGCTGAGCCGTGGACGGCCTTTGTTGCCTTTGCCGTCGCTGTTGCCTTCACTTTGGCCGTCGTCATCGTCGCCGTCCAAGTGTTCGTCGATGAGTTTGTCCAGCAAATCATTTAGACTGATCTTTTCAGCATTCTCGTACAGATAGTCATAGATCTGCTCCGATGACCAACCTTCGAACTTGGAGTCGTACAAGGCCGGTACCGTGGTAATCATCTCGCCCACGCGGTGTTTCTTCAAGTCAGCATTAACAGCATAGTCATTGGCAATGTTGAACAGTTGGGCATCACGTTCGCCACGGCGGCCAAAGTGATCATAACAGCAATGGAGCACTTCGTGCCCAAACAAGAACTCCACTTCCTTGGGCTTGAGCATATCGATGAAACGGCTGTTGTAGTAAAAATTCCTGCCGTCGGTAGCGGCAGTGCTACACCATTCGTCGGCATTGGTCAGTTTGAGACGAGTAGCCAGGTTGCCAAAGAAAGGTTGCTTGATCAACAGGCCCACGCGGCCGGTAATGAGTTTTTCACGGATCTTGACATCCAAGGCCCTATCTGTAGGACCCAAGAGATTAGCGAACTTTTGTTTTTTATTTTCTGTAGTTGCTGTGGACATATAGACTCCTAAGTATTTCTATTATTATATTAGAATTTGATTTTTGGGTCAACCTGGGTCTGCTCTGCATATTTAAGCAAGAATACACTGATCTCTTTGGGCGATTTAAGGTAGATATAATGTCCCGATAGATGGTTGGTACGCCAGCACCATACCGGTTTGTCATCGTTGCCATACACTGAGAACATTTCATCAAGATCGGCACTCCAGCCAAAAGCCTGCCAAAGGTAAGCCCTGGCTTCGGCAAAGCATTTCATACTGGCTCTACCTTCTATGGGATTGCGCTGGTGCAGTCGTTCAGCACGGTAACCGTAGATATGATTTCCAGAATGTCTACGGTCTAAGGCTTGTAGTCGAAAAATGATCATAGTAGGAAGGTGGGAGCGGGTTTCGTAACAGCCTGTGTCCGAGCAGGCACCCGCTCCCTGAGCCTTTTAGTTGGCGGCCTGGAGGATGTACTTGCCAAACTTCTTGTAGAACTCGTCAAAGTTCTTGAGTTTGGTAGTTTCAAAGGGCAGTTCGTACACAGTCAATGCCACACGAGCACCCATGACAGTGAGTTCTGTTTCAAAGTTCGCCATCATATAGCCCAAGAAGTTATCGACCTTTTTGTTCCACTCTTCTTTGCTCTTGGAGTCTTTGGCACGGCCAAGGCCCTCTTTGAGTTCATAGCAGAGACTGGTAACCAAACTGTACATTGCCGACACTTCCTTGACCTGCAGATCCTTGACTTTGCCGTCTAAGATATCTTCAGGCTGGGGCATCTTGGCAGATACCTTGCGGTGAGCCATAAACTTCACAGCCAAGCCCTCGCCCACAGTACCAGCGATGAGATTCATCAGTGTGTCATCATCTTCTTCGTCGTCCAGCAATTGGCTCACAAAGGTCCAGGAACGCGGGGTAGCAAACGAGCGCGACGCAGATTTAGCATCAAAGTCGTACAAGTCGCCCTTGGCAAAACTCAGGTAACCTACCACGTCTTTGTGGATGCGATTCAGCACAGCCCACTCTTGCCAGGAGTTGAAATCCACTTTCATTTCCTGGTGGATAAAGCGATTGGCCAAGGGCGTGGGCATACGATATGTCACGCCCTTGTCTGAGTCACGGTTACCAGCGGCAACGATTACCACATTGTCGGGCAGTCGATACTTGCCAATGCGACGGTTCAGCGTCAACTGATATGCCGCGGCCTGCACCGAAGGAGCGGCCGAATTCATCTCGTCCAAGAACAAGATAACGATGGGATACTGGCTGGCCAACTCTTCGTCGGGCAGGTCCACGGGCGCGGCCCAGTCCATCTTGTTCAAGTCTTTGTTGTAAAACGGAATGCCACGCAAGTCGGTGGGCTCCATCTGCGCCAGGCGCAGGTCAATCATATAGCCATTCATCTCAGTGGCAATGTTCTCCACCAGTTCAGACTTGCCAATGCCTGGAGGACCCCACAAGAACAGTGGGCGCTTGGATTTGAAGCACCGCAGGATACTCTTGCGGGCTTGCTTACTGGTTACGGTACGGGCTTCGGACATACACTACTCCTATCAAGTTACGGTTGAAATGCTAGTATAACGATTGTTGATTTTTCAGTCAACTGAATAAAAGTACAAAAAACCAAAAACCCACTGTCAATATCAACAATGCCACAATCACGGCAAATGGTAACAGCACAAGAAATTTCACCATTTTTAAAAACATTGATGTCTCCGACTTAGACGCCGTCGTACTCGTAGAACTTTACGGCAGGGTCTAACTTCTGCAGTTCACGAGCCACTGTTGTCAGTGTGCGATAACGACTGGCCACTGATTCGCGCGGCAGTTCGCCATCGCAGGTCAAGTTCTCGGGCGACAGTTCAGCGTCGATGCTGTCAGCCAAGGCTTGGCGGTCCTGTGCCGAGTCAAGGCTTAGAGCAGGACTGCCAAAGATTGCACGATAACGATTTTTATGAACTAGATAGACTTGTAAAGCGGACATTTGATCTCCTGTTTATTTACTATACCCTTATTATAGCAGATCTGGAGATTTTGGTCAACTTTGGGTGTTGCGTAAAAACAACACTATTTTACACAGGTCTTAGGCGTATAAACTAAGGAATCCTTGGACCTTTTCACCAATGTAGGCAATCTGCTCGGGAGTGATCACAGGTGACGTGCCGTGGAAGTAGGTGTTGGTCATGGCCTGTGTGGCATTGGGAAAATCGTCTCTGGCTCTAACAGGATCCATCAAGTGGCTATAAGCAGGTTGCAGCATGACATTGCCTGCAAAGTAAGGTCTTGTTTGGATCAAGTTATCTTCCAAGTAGTCTACGATGTCGGTGCGTTTGAAAGGCGCATCTTTGCGAATGGTTATGGGAAATGCAAACCAGCTGGGATTGCTTTTGGCACGAGCACGTGGCAAGTGGAAGAACTCTTCGTAGGGTTGATAGATATCAAACAGCAGTTGATAATTGCGACGACGCAGTTGATGTATCTCTGGCAGTTTGTTCAACTGTTGCAGTCCCATGGCACATTGTAATTCAATGGGCTTGAGATTGTAACCGATTTCATCGTACACATACTTGTGATCAAAGATCTCTCCGGCCATGCAAGGTACCCACTCTGAGAATCGGTTGCCGCAAGTGCCACATTTGAGTTTGTTGGCCTCGGGACCAACACAGTAACAACCGCGACCCCATTCGCGTAAACTGCGCAGGATCACATCTTGATTCACATCTGACGTGGCCACAAAGCCACCTTCGCCCATGGTCATATGATGTGCTGGATAAAAACTACAGGAGGCCATGAGTCCATAAGATCCCAGGGGTTGATCATCGTAAGTAGAACCCAATGCGTCACAGCAGTCTTCTAACAGTATGAGATTGTGATGCTTGACTATCTGCATGAGTCTATCCATATCTGGTGGATTGCCCAGCACGTGGGCAAATGTGATCACACGGATATCGGGATTTTGTTCTAAAGTCTGCTCAACCTGTGCTAGATCCAAATTCAGTGTATCTAATTCAATGTCAACAAACACAGGTTCAAATCCCACCTGTAGCGTGGGATTGAGCGTGGTTGGAAATCCTGCTATGGGAATCAATACCTTGGTTCCACGTGGCAAGTGATGGCCGCGCTTGCTGGTCAACGATGACATCATCAAGAGATTGCTGGAAGAACCTGAGTTAGTGACAATGCCCTTTGTCTTACCAAATTGCTGTGGGAACTCACGTTCAAACTTTAGGCCATCATCGCCCATGGCCAACCAGCCCTTGAGCAATGATTCAACACCGGCTACATACTCGTCGCTGTTGTAGTAGGCCCCTGCATAGTTTACAAAGTCCTTACCGGCCTCCCACTGTTTCTTGCTTTGCTTTTCTTCGATGTATTCTTTGACCTGTTCCAAGATATGTTCCATAGTTTCACCATATAAAGTTTTGTTTGTACCACTCTACAATTTGGGCTAACTCTGTGTCAAAATCTGCGGTAGCACGCCAGCCCAGTGCTTGTAGTTTACTATCATCTATGCTGTAACGCAAGTCTTGACCGGGCCGAATCAAGTCTACTAGATATTTCTCTATGTCCTTATCTCCGTTGAACAATTCGATGATCTTGCGTACTACGGTGATATTTGGCAGTTCCAAGTTGCCCGAGATATTGTATATCTCGTTGGTCACACCAGCATCAATGATGGCCATGATAGCATTGGCCGTGTCTTGGGCATGTAACCAGGTACGCACAGGTGTTCCTTTATCGTGTAGATCAATGGACTTGCCTACTGTGAGATGTTTCACGCTTTTGGGAATGAGTTTTTCTGCATACTGACCTATGCCATAGTTGTTGGTAGGACGAACTATGATATAAGGAATCTTATAAGTCCTG
>Ga0247844_1004889_pt1 | contig 17667 bp, 16 predicted proteins | sample LaCtaG_FD_192421 | JGI IMG/M metagenome (GOLD analysis project Ga0247844, IMG submission 192421) | Freshwater microbial communities from meromictic Lake La Cruz, Castile-La Mancha, Spain - LaCruzMarch201714.5m_1 | ecosystem: Environmental > Aquatic > Freshwater > Lake | place: Spain: Castile-La... | reverse complement strand
TGCCGGCTCGGCTTGGTGGCCATGCCCATCAAGATGTTTTCTTCGACGGTCAGGCGGGCAAAGATTTCGCGGCCTTGCGGTACATAAGCCATGCCGAGTGCGGCACGTGCATGGGGGGCGAGTTTGCTGATGTCTTTGCCGTCAAAGTGGATGCTGCCCGAGGCCAAGGGCTGCACGCCCATTAGGCATTGCAGTAGGGTGGTTTTGCCTACGCCATTGCGCCCCAGTAAGGCCATGCATTCGCCCTGCTTGACCGACAGGGTGACGCCGCGCAGGGTGTGGCTGCTGCCGTAGTACTGGTTGATATCTTGAACGTCTAGCATGGCTGAGCCTGATGGGTGTCTTGAGCGTTTAGCATTGCCTAGCCTGGTTGAACTCTTGAATATTTAGCATGGCCTAGCGACCTAAATAGACTTCAATCACGCGTTGGTCGGCTTGCACTTGTTGCATGGTGCCTTCGGCCAAGACTGAGCCTTCACACAGCACGGTGACTTTACCGCCTTGCGAGATCTGGTTCACAAAATCCATGTCGTGCTCAACCACCATCAGTGAGTGTTTGCCGCGCAGGTCGTTGAGTAGTTCGCCGGTGCGTTCGGTTTCGGCGTCGGTCATACCAGCGACTGGCTCATCGAGCAAAAGCAGCAAGGGCTCTTGCATCAACAGCATCCCAATCTCAAGCCATTGTTTTTGACCGTGCGACAGTAAGCCAGCGGGGCGTTTGTGTTCGCCCATTAAACGCAACAGATCAAGAGTGGCAGCGATCTTGTCGCGATCAGTGCTGTTTAAGCGCGCAAACAAGGTTGATTTCACACCCTTGTTTGTTTTCATGGCGAGTTCTAGGTTTTCAAAAACGGTGTGGTTTTCAAAGACGGTGGGGCGTTGAAATTTTCGACCAATACCGACATCGGCAATTTGCGCTTCATGCATTTTGGTGAGGTCGATGTTTTGGCCAAAAAACGCTGTGCCTGAGGTGGGCTTGGTTTTGCCAGTAATGACATCCATCATGGTGGTTTTACCGGCTCCGTTCGGACCAATCACACACCGTAGTTCGCCCACGTCGATGTCAATCGATAAATCATTAAGCGCGCGAAAACCGTCAAAGACAACGCTGATCGACTCAAGATACAAGATGGCGCCGTGCGTGGTGTCTACACCGGGGGTTTTGAGGCGGCCGAATGAGGTCTTGCCGCTCGCCCCGTTACTTCGGGTGCTGGCTTCTACAGAATCGTGTGAGGCGATGGTTTGCGTATTCATGCCGTCTGTCCTTTGCGTTGGCTGAGTTTGCGCACCAGGCCCACAATGCCTTGCGGTAAAAAGATTGTGACGAGTACAAAAATTAGGCCAAGCGCATACAACCAAAATTCAGGAAACACGCTGGTAAACCACGTCTTCAAACCGTTGATGGTGCCAGCGCCAATGATGGGGCCAATGAGCGTGCCGCGCCCGCCGGTGGCCACCCAGATCACCATTTCGATTGAGTTCTCGGTCGACATCTCGCCCGGATTAATGATGCCAACTTGTGGCACATAGAGGGCACCGGCCACCGCGCATAGCATTGCAGACAGTGTCCAGATGAACAGTTTGAAACCGAGTGGCTCGTAGCCTAAAAAGCGCAAGCGACTTTCAGAATCGCGAATGGCCGTAAGCACCCGACCGAGTTTGGATTGTGTGATGGCGCGACCTAACACGAGTGCACCTAATAAGGCTGATAGGCTGACCCAGTACAACACTGCGCGGGTGCTGCCCGAGGTGATGTCAAAGCCAAGAATCTTTTTAAAATCGGTAAAGCCGTTATTGCCGCCAAAGCCTGTTTCGTTTCTAAAAAATAACAGCATGGCTGCAAAGGTGAGGGCTTGAGTGATGATCGAAAAATACACACCTTTGATGCGCGAACGAAACGCGAAGTAGCCGAATAAAAACGCAAGCAAGCCTGGTACTGCCAGCATCAAAAACATGGCGTACCAGAAGTGTTCGGTAAACGACCAAAACCAAGGATAGGTTTTCCAGCTCAAAAAGGTCATAAAGTCGGGCACAATATCCGCAGACGCTTTACCCGCGCGCATGAGGTACATGCCATGGGCGTAGCCACCCAGCGCGAAAAATAAACCATGACCTAAGGACAAAATGCCGGTGTAACCCCACACGAGGTCGAGGGCGAGTGCTGCCATCGCATAGCAAATAAATTTACCGATCAGACCGATCGCAAAAGAAGACACGTGTAGCGGATGCCCAACTGGAAACATCAGATTAAGCACTGGCAAACAGGCAAATACGCCCACGACGATCGCGATCGCGGTCCAGGCGCGAGGCGAATACAGCGCGGTGGGCGCAGAGGATAAGGAGATTGTGGCGGCAGGCGCCATCGTGGCTACACTCATTCTGCACTTCTCCCTTTGGGTGCAAACAACCCTTGTGGGCGTTTTTGTACAAAGAGCACGATGAATAACAAAATCGCGATTTTGGCGATCACGGCACCCCAGAAGGGTTCAATAAATTTATTCAGAGCACCCAGCCCCATCGCGGCGACGACCGTGCCAGCAAGTTGTCCGACACCGCCTAGCACCACCACCATAAATGAATCCACAATATAGCCACGGCCAAGATCAGGCCCCACGTTGCTTAACTGCGATAACGCAACGCCAGCCAGGCCTGCAATCCCAGAACCCAACCCAAAGGCCAGCATATCAATGCGACCGGTGGGTACCCCAACACAATCTGCCATTCGGCGATTTTGAGTGATCGCCCGCACAAAAAGACCTAGGCGTGTGTGGTTCAAGACCAACCATACGACGATCACGACACATAGTGCAAAGCCAATAATCACGATACGGTTGTAGCTCAGTGAAAGATTGCCCAAGACTGTGACGCCCCCACTCATCCAGCTCGGGTTGGCGACTTCGACGTTTTGCGCGCCAAATAAACTGCGCACTGCCTGCATCAGGATCAAGCTGATTCCCCAGGTCGCCAGTAAAGTTTCAAGTGGTCGACCATAGAGCCAGCGGATCACGGTGCGCTCAAGCGCCATCCCCACCAGCGCGGTGACGATGAAGGCGACCGGCAAGGCGGCCACGACATACCAGTCGATCCAACCAGGTAACCATTGCTTAAACAGACCTTGAACGAGGTACGTGGCGTAGGCGCCGATCATTAAGAGCTCGCCATGCGCCATGTTGATCACGCCCATGAGGCCAAAGGTGATCGCTAGGCCGAGTGCAGCCAGTAACAGCACGCTACCAAGGCTGATGCCAAAGAAGAGATTGCCTGCCCATGCGACAACGGTTTGATGCCATTCAATTTGAGCGATGGCGGTTTTTGCTGCCGCGCGCACGTCAGCATCAGGCTCAGAGAAAGCGCCAGCGGCGTCAGGCGTGACCATCGTAGTCAATAGGGGTTTGAAGCTTGCATTTTTGCTGTCGCCAAGTAACGCCACAGCGCGGCGCCGCGTTGAGGCGTAGGTACTTTTAATCGAGCCGCTTGCCAACGCGACATTCAGAGCGCTTTTAATGACGGGGTCTTGCTCGGCTTCCAGTGCACGCTCAAGCAAGGGCGCGCGCGCAGGATCGGCTTCTTTTTGAAGGCGTTGTGCTGCAGCTAAGCGCACGCTGCGCTGGGGCGAAAATAACTCCGCGCTTGCAAGCGCCGCTTGAAGCGCACTGCGCAGCCGATTGTTCAGCATAAATTGCTGGGCATCTGCAGGAGCCACAACTGTTTCACCAGTTGTGGGATCAAGCGCTTTACCTGCTCCGGTCACTAATAAAACTTTTTGATCAGAGGTAATCAGAACGTTGCCCGCCCCCAACGCAGCCAATACTGCGGCTGCGCCAGGAGAGGTGAGTTGCCCCAACGCTGTAATCGACTCTACCTTCTCGGTGTTGGTGTCGCCGGTCAGACCGCTCAGGACTGAGCGCTCGACCAAGTCGGCGGCAACGCTGCAGTGCATCGGTAAGGCGAGCAACACAGCGAGCAGCCACCTTCTCAAGGTAGGGTAAATCAAGAACATGTTGATGCAATCTCATAGTGTGGCGAATTACAGGCCTTGTTTGCCTTCGTTACCCGCAATGAAGGGGCTCCAAGGCTGTGCACGAATCGGGCCTTTGCTTTTCCAGACCACGTTGAACTGACCGTTCGCCTGAATTTCGCCGATGTAGACGGGCTTATGCAGGTGATGATTGGTCTTGTCCATCATGATGGTAAAGCCATCGGGTGCCGCAAACGTTTGGCCCCCCATCGCCGCAATCACTTTGTCAGTATCGGTTGTTTTAGCGGCCTCAACGGCTTGCTTCCACATGTACATGCCGACGTAAGTGGCTTCCATTGGGTCGTTGGTCACTGCAGTGGCAAAGTTAGGCAGATTCTTGGCTTTTGCGTAAGCTTTCCATTTGGCGACAAACTCAGCGTTCACTGGATTCTTGATTGATTCAAAGTAGTTCCAGGCAGCCAGGTGACCGACCAAAGGCTTGGTATCTACACCACGCAGTTCTTCTTCGCCCACTGAGAAAGCCACGACTGGTACGTCCGTGGCTTTCAGGCCGGCGTTACCCAGTTCTTTGTAGAACGGTACGTTTGAGTCACCGTTGATGGTCGAGATCACCGCAGTTTTGCCACCGGTCGAAAATTTCTTGATGTCAGCAACAATGGTTTGATAATCAGAGTGACCAAACGGTGTGTATTTTTCGTCGATGTCGCTCTCTTTTACACCCTTAGAAATCAAAAAGGCGCGCAAGATTTTGTTGGTGGTGCGTGGGTACACGTAGTCGGTGCCAAGCAAGACAAAGCGCTTAGCGCCGCCGCCGTCCGCACTCATCAGGTACTCAACAGCAGGGATCGCTTGTTGGTTCGGTGCGGCACCGGTGTAAAACACGTTTTTCTCAAGCTCTTCGCCTTCGTACTGCACGGGGTAGAACAGCAGGCTGTTGAGTTCTTTAAAGACGGGCAATACAGATTTGCGCGAGACCGAGGTCCAGCAGCCAAATACTACTGAGACTTTGTCCTGAGCAATCAACTGACGCGCTTTTTCAGCAAACAAGGGCCAGTTTGAGGCGGGATCAACGATCACGGCCTCGAGTTTTTTGCCCAAAACGCCGCCTTTGGCGTTGATTTCGTCAATGGTCATCAGGGCAACGTCTTTTAACGCTGTCTCAGAAATGGCCATGGTGCCTGATAGCGAGTGCAAGATACCAACTTTAATGGTGTCTTGAGCAAAAGCGGTACCTGCAAAACCCGTCATGGCTAGAAGGCTAGCGGCGGTCAACTGCTTTAGAACTAATCTGCGTTTCATTTATACACTCCTGAGTAGATCACTGTTCGGCTGCGCCGGTTCAAGGGCCGCATAGAGTCCTTTAGGTTGAGGGCTATGCTTGAGTGGTCTAAAGCAAAAGTTGTGCCAGCTTTTCGATGAGGTTTGATTTTTGGATACAAATCCCTCTCTGATAGCGCTGAATTGCCAAATGAACGGGTACGAGCTTGGGTGTGGCCTTCGTCATGGTGCGACAGACAGAAGAATGGGGCTGAATTCCTAAGAACGGTTTGGGTGAAGGGCTCGGCCTCGAGGCGCGGCGCACGCATTTGGTGCGACAGCCCGTTTTGATGCCTCAAATATGTGGCAAGCACCAAACGAGTGCGTTTTTCTTCTGATGGATGCGTTGTCGTAAGATGTGCGCTGTATTGACTGCATCGAGTGCGCTGAGTGCCTTGGCTACCTTGGCTGCTTTGACAGTCGTGCCAGCCGTTTAACCCTCAGTTTTTTGCGCCTTAAATATGAGCATCTCTTCAAATTCAGAGCACCCTGGCGTGCCAGCCCAACCAACGTTGACCTCTCCGATGGCTCAGCGCATCAGCCAGATTCAGGCGCGGATGGCCGCGGCGTGCGCACGCGTTGGGCGCGATCTCGCTGAGGTCGAGCTATTGCCCGTTAGCAAAACCTTTGACTCGAATGCGATCCGCGAGGCGCTAGCGCTGGGCTTTACTCGGTTTGGCGAAAATCGCATGCAAGAGGTCGCACAAAAGGCGCCACTTTTGCAAGACTGCAATATCAATTGGGTTGTGATCGGGCACTTGCAAACCAACAAGGCCAAAGAGGTGGCGCGTTACGCCAGCGAGCTGCAGTCACTTGACCGGCTTGAGTTGGCCGAGGCGCTTGAGCGGCGCTTGCAGTTAGAAGGGCGCTCAATCGACGTGCTAGTGCAGGTTAAGACTTCTACCGAAGACACCAAGTCGGGGCTTGAGCCCGCAGAACTCGTACCGTTTTTAAAGCAACTGTCGCAATATCCCAGCTTGCACGTCAAAGGCCTGATGACGATGGCAGTGCTCTCAGACGACCCTATCGCAGTACGCAAGTGTTTTTCTCAGTTACGCCAGCTGCGCGATCAAGCCCGGCAAGAGGGCATTGCTGGGGTGTCGCTTGAGCGCTTATCGATGGGGATGAGCGGTGACTTTGAACTTGCAATCGAAGAAGGTTCAACAGAAATTCGGGTGGGGTCGGCGGTCTTTGGTAGCCGCGCAGCCCCAGCCTAAGGACTGACTGCTTTTGTTGAGTGCTCAGTGCTGAGCATGAAGCACTGAGTACTTAGCTTGGTGCTCAGTGCTTCATGCCGCTGTGGCCTTGTTCGCCCGCGCTGCCTGGGTTGAAGGTTGAGGGCTTGACGGTAAAGTTCACGCGTACTTCGCCGGCTTTTTCAAACTTTAAGACGACGGGCACTGAGTCACCCTGTTTAAAGGGCCCCGTGAGCTGCAAGAACATCAGGTGAAAGCCGCCAGGCGCAAGCTTGGCAGAACCTTTGGCGGGGATGTCAATGCCCTGTACTTGGCGCATCTTTGCCACGCCGTTTTCGGTGAGGACAGTGTGTAACTCGAGGCGTGTTGAGGCTTCAGATTGTGCTGACAGTAAACGATCGCTGACTCCGGAAGGGTTGTTAATCTGCATGTAGCCTGCGCCATTGGTTTGGCCAGGCACAGAGCCACGCACCCATAAATCATTGATTTCAAGCGAGCCCGCCTTGAAGTCAGCAGAGTGCGCCACTGCCAGCATGGCGGCACTTAACGTGAGTGTGGCCACCAGTCGGCCTAGCGTATTAAGAGTGTGACGAATAGTCATAATGACGAACCTCAAGTTTAGGGATGACAAAATCTTTGCTGTGGTTGCTACTGTAAGCTTAACGTGCCGCGCATAATTGGTGAGTGGCCAGCAAAAGTACACAAAAAAACATACTGTTCGCCGGCTTTCAGTTGCGCGACAGCGAACGTTACGTTTGTTGTTTCGCCGGTGCCGATCAATTTGGTATGGGCAATCACTCGCTTATCCTTTTGATCGACATGATGGGCGTCAGCGCCCGCTAGCATGCCGGTACGCGCCACCCCATCAAGATCACTTTTTTTTGTCAACACCCAGTTATGTGACATCGCTAGAGGCGGAAGATGCCCCTTGTGTGTCAGCGTGACGGTGAAGTCTTTGCACGCGGCGGGCACTGAGATATGCGAGGGCACAAAACGCAGTGCGTCATCCGTTTGTAAGGTGATACGGCATTCAAGTGCATTGGCCGCAGCGGCTGCTGCGCTCAGCAGCACAGCTGCGATGCGCGCAGCCCAGAGCAGGCCTCGCTTGCGTGTTAAGACATAAAAGTGCTGTTGCATAGTGTGTTCACATATTAGCAGGCTGTTCGAGCACGCGCTCTGACAAACTGGCCATGACCTCGACGTTCAATATGACCCTCGAGTTCAAGGGTAAAGAGTTCAACTTGTAATTGCGCCGGTGGTAAACCGGTGCGACGCTGCAGTTGCTCTTCAGTAATAGGATCGTAGCCGATTGCGTTCCAAGTGGGTGAGCTCGGCGCCTGCGCGCGAGGTGAGGCCGGCGAGTACGCCGCAAGTCGTCCGGCATCGGGGCGCAATTCGGCCAGAATATCAGCCCCCGACTCTACGAGTTTGGCGCCTTGCTTAATTAGAGAGTGCGGCCCACGCGACAGCGGCGAATGAATTGAGCCAGGTATAGCGAAGACCTCGCGCCCCATCTCAACGGCCAAGCGTGCGGTAATGAGAGAGCCGCTTTTTAGGGCCGCCTCAACCACCACGACGCCGAGACTGAGCCCTGCAACAATGCGATTACGCTTCGGGAAGTGTGCGGCTAGGGCTGGGCAGCCTAAAGCGAACTCTGACAAAATTAAGCCATCCGATGACAAGATGTCGTCAGCTAAGGCGCGATGTGCAGTGGGGTAAATGATATCGGCACCTGTTCCCAACACGGCGATGGTGCCGCCACGCTCTGAGCCTGCCTTGAGCGCGCCGCGATGGGCGGCCGCGTCGATGCCGTGTGCCAAGCCACTGACTACGACAAAGCCATGCTCAGCCAAGTACAGCGCGAAGGCGTGGGCGTGGTCTAGGCCGTCTGGGGTGGCATTGCGCGCCCCCACCAAGGCGAGCGCCTCTTGCTCGAGACGTCTGAGGGCACCGCAGGCATACAGGACTAGCGGTGCATCAGGTAGTTGTCGCAAGCGCTCTGGATAGTAAGCGTGGTCGGGGGTAATCAGCGACTGCCCCGACTCGGTCGCCCAGCGCAGTGCACGCTCAATGTATTGGGCATCCGCCTGGCTTAACGGCGCCACCAGCTGCGCGGCTAAGGGTGCAGAAACTATTGCGCGGAGCGTCGCGTACGAGGCTTGATACAGCGCGCAGGGTTGAGTGAAGCATTGCAGCAGGCGGTGGGCATGTATTGGGCCGACGCCAGGTTGTAAGCTTAAGCGTAGCCAGGCGGCAAGCGCCTCGTCAGAAAGAGTATTTTGCATGCCGCCGAGTTTGACACGGACAGCATCGGGCATCCAAGCCGCGGTAGGATCAAAATAGCCACCACAAATAGCTGGGATCGTACACAAGCCCTAGCGTGTGCAGGCAAACGTCTTAAAAATAAGGTTTCATTGCAATTGAGCACCTGAATAATTTAAAATGTTAATAACGTTACAAATTGAATGACTTTGCGCGTATGGCTCTGCTCCCAATCCTGCACTTCCCTGATAAACGCCTGCACAAGGTTGCTAAGCCTGTCGCTGCGGTGACAGATCGCATCCGCAAACTTGCGGCTGACATGGCAGAGACGATGTATGACGCACCAGGCGTAGGCTTGGCGGCTACGCAGATTGATGTGCATGAGCGCGTCGTGGTGATCGATGTCAGCGAAAACAAAGATGATTTGATGGTGTTGATTAACCCAGAGATCGTGTCGTTGAGCGACGAGCAAAAAACCCACGAGGAGGGCTGTTTGTCGGTGCCCGGGGTATACGACGAGGTAGAGCGCCCCGCGACGGTGCGCGTGCGTGCGCTGAACCTTGAGGGCGAGGTGCACGAGTTTGATGCTGAAGGGTTACTGGCGGTGTGCGTACAGCACGAGATCGATCATTTAAATGGCAAAGTGTTTGTGCAGCACTTGTCGTATTTAAAGCAAACACGCCTCAAAGCCCGTTTGCGTAAAGAACAACGCGAACTTGAACGGGCATAGCTCAGACTCATGCATATCGAAATCTTAGGGTACTCGGCGGCCTTTTTGACCACCGCAGCGTTTTTTCCACAAACCTACAAAACAATTAAAACGCGCGATACCAAAGCGATTTCTCTTGCAATGTATGTGATGTTTACGTCGGGTATTGCTCTGTGGTTAGCGTACGGTATTTATATTGAGTCGCTACCCTTGATTTTTTCAAACTCGATTACGTTTGTGATGGCGACTACGATTTTGGTGCTCAAGCTCAAAGAGCGCTAAGCGCCTTCGTGCGTCAAGCTTTCGGCGCGCCACCCCAACCCTGAATAAACGCCGCAGCGCTTTGCCGCTTGCCGCCAGCGCGTTGTAGTTCAGTCAGGCGCAACACGCCTTGCCCCGTGGCAAGGTCAATCCCCTCGGGGCTTGCGCCGATGACAGTACCTGGCTCAGTCTGCTTGCCTGTGGACGCGATCGCGACCGCGTTCCAGACCTTCACCAACTCGTGAATCGCCGGCAGATGTAGCGTGGCACCGGGCGCCGGGTTAAAAGCTCGAATCCGCCGGGCAAGTTGCACAGCTGGCTGGGAAAAATCTAGCGCAGCTTCGGCTTTATCAAGCTTTGAGGCATACGTTGCGCCCTCAAGCGGCTGGGCTTGCGCGATTAAGGTTCTAAGAGGAAGCGCTCGCAAAGCCGCCACGATCAGTCGCGCGCCTTGCTCTGCGAGCCTGTCGTGCAAGGTTACAGCAGTCTCAGTGTCTGAGATGGCCAGTGACTCAACCAACAGCATGGCGCCGGTATCCAGACCCTCGTCCATTTGCATGATTGTGACCCCTGTCTGGGTGTCACCGGCTTCGATGGCGCGTTGAATCGGCGCCGCTCCGCGCCAGCGCGGCAGCAGGCTAGCGTGAATATTCAGGCAGCCGTAGCGTGGTGTGGTGAGCACCCAACTTGGCAAGATCAGGCCGTAAGCGGCAACCACTAGAACATCGAGCTGAGCCCCCTGAAGAGCCACTTCAGCGCTGCGTGCCTCGTCTGGATATTTGCCGTCAAGCCGCAAGCTGCGCGGCTGTGCAACCGCAATTTCACGCTCGAGGGCGCACTGCTTGACCGCGCTAGGAGTGAGCTTAAGGCCACGCCCAGAGGGGCGATCAGGCTGAGTGAGTACTAACGGCACCTTAAACCCAGCCGCCAGAATTGCCTGCAGAGCCTGGGCTGAGAACTCAGGCGTGCCAGCAAACCCGACCCGTAACGGGGTCGAGATTATCGTCGAGGGCGGTGGAAATGTTGCAGCCATATTGCTCGAGATCCTGTTCAAAGGCGGGTGATTGATCCGTCGCTAGTGGTCGTCATTTCGGATGAGGCTTGAGAGTTGGTCAATGTGGGGACGTGACTCCACTAAATCTTTTCGGCCCACAGGTCGTACTCGTCAGAGTCAGTGACGCGCACCCGCACCATGTCGCCTGGTTTTAGAGGCACAGCGCTATCCACAAATACGCTGCCGTCGATTTCAGGGGCGTCTGCGCTTGAGCGCCCGACCGCGCCGTCTTCGTCGACCTCATCAATCAAGACGTCGAGCTCTTTGCCGACTTTACGTGCCAGGCGTTCAGTTGAAATCGCTTGCTGGTGTGCCATAAAACGATCGTAGCGTTCTTGCTTGACCTCATCAGGCACGGCACCCTCAAGTGCATTGGCGGGGGCGCCCTCGACAGGCGAGTATTGAAAGCAACCAACGCGGTCGAGTTGCGCCTCTGACATCCAGTCAAGCAGGTACTGAAATTCGCTTTCAGTTTCGCCTGGAAACCCAACAATAAACGTTGAACGCAAGGTAATGTCGGGGCACTGTTCGCGCCAGCGATGAATCCGCGCCATCGTACGGTCTTCAAAGGCGGGGCGTTTCATGGCCTTCAAAATACGCGGGCTGGCGTGCTGAAACGGGATGTCGAGGTAAGGCAAAATTTTGCCTTCGGCCATCAAAGGGATCACTTCGTCGACATTGGGGTAAGGGTAGACATAGTGCAGGCGAACCCAAATGCCCAATTCAGATAAGGCCGAGCAAAGCTCGGTCATACGGGTTTTAACGGGACGGCCGTTCCAGAAGCCGCTGCGGTATTTGACGTCGACACCGTAGGCGCTGGTATCTTGCGAGATCACTAACAGTTCTTTGACGCCGGCGCGCGCTAAGCGCTGGGCTTCGTCAAGCACATCGCCCACCGGGCGGCTGACGAGATCGCCGCGCATTGAGGGGATGATGCAGAAGCTGCAGCGGTGGTTACAGCCTTCAGAAATTTTGAGGTAAGCGTAGTGGCGCGGGGTGAGCTTGATCCCTTGTGGCGGCACCAAATCTGTAAACGGATCGTGCAAAGGGTTCGGCGGTGCCGCTTCGTGCACCGCACGCACGACTTGTTCGTACTGTTGCGGCCCGGTCACGGCCAGCACGCTGGGGTGTACGGCACGAATCACCGACTCATCGACCCCCATGCAGCCCGTCACAATGACTCGACCGTTTTCGGCGATGGCCTCGCCGATCGCATCTAAGGACTCGGCTTTGGCACTATCAATAAAGCCGCAGGTATTGACCACCACGACATCGGCATTGTTGTAGTCAGGAACAATTAAATAGCCTTCGGTACGCAGTTGGGTAAGAATGCGTTCTGAGTCAACAAGCGCTTTGGGGCAACCGAGGCTAACAAAACCGACTTTGGGAGAGGACATGGCACGTCACCTGGCAGGCCGCAGCCCACATGAAAGAGAGCGAGATTTTACCCGCGATCGACGCTAGCCCCTACAATCACCCAATGACACAAGCTGCCCCCGCACTCTCTGATAGTTTATTGGCCGCCGCGCGCGCCATCGGCGCGGTTGAAACCGGCCAGTCTTTGACCGAAGCGTTGCTCGACGTTCGGCCCGATTTGCGGCCCTCAGCGCAGTCCTTAAGCTTTTATGCGATGCGGCACTGGGGCCAGGCGATGGCGCTGCGCCGTCTGCTGCTTGATCGCGTACCGCCAAACCCCACCGTCTTCGCGCTATTGGGCTTAAGTCTGCTGCTGCTTGAGGTCGCGCTGAGCGACCCAGCCGAGCGTGACGCGACCGCACCCACCTATACGGCGCACACCTTGGTCGATCAGGCGGTACAGGCCACGCAGGGGCAGCGCGATACGCTGAATTTCAAAGGTTTAGTGAACGCCATTTTGCGTCGCTTTCAGCGCGAGCGCGCCGCGTTGCTGTCGCAGCTGGCGCAAGATCTCGAGGCTCAGTACAACCACCCAAAATGGTGGATCGAAGCGCTGCAAACAGCCTATCCACAAGATTGGAAGCGTCTGCTTGAAACGGCTAACGTGCATCCGCCCTTAACACTCAGGGTCAACCTGCGGGCGACCACGCGCGAGGCGGTTGAGCAGGCTTTTGACGCAGCAGGCATCGCTGCAACGCCTTTCGGTGTGGCCGGCTTGGTGCTCGATGTGCCACGGGCGATTGCTTCGTTGCCGGGCTACGCGCAAGGCTGGTGGTCGGTGCAAGACGCGGGCGCACAGCTTGCCGCCCCCTTGCTTGAGTTAAAAGACGGCATGCGTGTGTTGGATGCTTGCGCGGCCCCCGGCGGCAAAACCGCACATATGCTTGAGCTCGCGGCACTCAAACTGACCGCGCTTGACATCGACAACGCACGCATGGGTCGTGTCGAGCAAAACCTTGAGCGTTTAGGATTGCTCAATGACGATGTTGAGTTGATCGCTGAAAGCGCCATGCGCGCGCATACGTGGTGGGACGGCAAGCCCTTTGACGCGATACTGGCTGATGTGCCCTGCACGGCCTCGGGCATTGTGCGTCGCCATCCCGACATACGTTGGTTGCGCCGTGTCACAGACCTCAAGCCGACCGCCAAATTGCAACGAGAGATTTTGGATTCACTTTGGAGTCTGGTCGCACCTGGAGGTAAATTATTACTTGTCACGTGTTCGATTTTTCCGCAAGAGTGCGAGCTGCAGGCCCAGGCCTTTTTAAAGCGTCATGCTCAGGCGGTACGCCTGCTCGCGCCAGGTCAGTTGTTACCGTGCTTGGCTAATGCCGAGCAACCGGCAGGGCAAGACGGTTTCTTCTATGCTTTGTTTTCTAGACAGGTTTAGGTGTTAATCACAACATGACGGCTTGGGCTACCTTTTTGCTGGGATGTCAGCGAGGCCTTCAAGGTGTACTTGCAGTGTTGATGTGCCTGATCGCCACGGTGAGCCAAGCGGCAGAGCCTCGCATCGAGCGCATCGAGCCCTTGATCACCGAGGGGCAACTCACGCTCGACCTTGACTTGACCTTTGATCTTGGTCGAGTGGTGACCGAGGCCGCAGAGCGCGGTGTGCCGCTTTACTTCACGTTTGATTTAAAAATCACCTCGCCGAGGTGGTGGTGGTTTGACCGTGTTCTGGTTGAGGCGACCTTAACTCGCCGACTGACCTACAACGCACTCACTCAACAATGGCGTGTGGCAACTGGCGATTTATTTTTACCAGTCAAGTCGTTAAACGAAGCGTTGGCGGTGCTGAAGCAAGTGCGTGGGTGGCCCGTGGCCCCTTCTGATCGGTTTGATAAAAATCAGCGCTATGAAGGACGTATCAGGATGCGACTAGATGCCTCTCAGCTCGCCCGGCCCCTGCAGCTTGAGGCGGCGAGTCGCAGTGCGTGGTCGCTTGCGAGCCCTTGGGCGCCGTTCGATTTTTCAATTCAGCAAGCGGGACCCAATAAATGAACGCGCCGCCTAGACGAGCCGGCGCAGGCGTATTGTTTAAGACGCTGGCGGTGTGGCGCCTATGAATAGATTGCTTCGTCTGGCGTTATTTATTGGGGTCAGCAGCGGCGCAGGACTCTTTGGCTTGCTGGCTTGGTCAACGGGTAACGCCTCGCGAGTGGCTGAGTACCAAGGCTTGTTGCTTTGGCTCAACGGGGCGCTCGCCCTAGCGCTGTTTGTATGGGTCGTCGCGCTCACGCTGCGCCTGCTCTTGCAGTTGCGTAGCGGTTTGTTTGGTGCGCGGTTGACTGCGCGTTTTGCGTTGGCGTTTGCCTTAATTGGCGTGTTGCCAGGCACCTTGATTTATGGCGTGTCTTTGCAGTTTATGGCTCGGTCAATTGAGTCTTGGTTCAACGTACGTGTCGATACGGCTCTTGAGTCAGGCTTGGCCTTGGCGCGAGCGGCGCTTGACTCCCAGCTCGCCGAACTCGAGTCGCGCGCGCGCGTCATGACACCCGAGCTCAATGCAACACCCGATGCAGAAGTCGCGGGCGTGCTGGCGCGGTTGCGCGATTCAAGTGGCCCAGTCGATGCGATGGTGTTTAGTGGCAGCGGGCGTGTGATCGCGTTTTCAAGCGACAAGCTCGGTGCGCTGTCCCCGCTGCCTCCGCCAGCCGCAATTTTGAATCAGCTAAGGGTCACGCGCGGGTACTCAAATGCCGACACGGGTGACAGTTTGGCGGGCGGGCCTGTCGATCCCGGTCTGCAACTGCGGGTGATTGTGGCGTTGGCCGCACCAGAGCGCACTGAAAGCTTGTTGGGCGTTAATGTTGAATCACGGTGGCTGCAATTGGTACAGCCAGTTTCTGAAAAGATTGCCCGTAATGCCAGTGAAGTTCAGCAGGGTAATCGTGATTATCAAGAGCTGGCGTTATCGAGGCAAAGTTTACGTAATTTGTTTGGGGTGACTCTTACCTTGGCGCTATTGCTGGCTGTATTTGCGGCAATCGCCGTGGCGCTGTACTTATCCAAAAAATTGGTGAGCCCTCTGTTGGCTTTAGCGTCTGGTACTCAGGCAGTGAGCGTGGGCGACTATCGTGCATTGCCCGAGCCGCCCTCAAATGACGAAGTTGGGCAGTTAACTCGTTCGTTTAACACCATGACCCGTCAACTCGACGAGGCCCGTCGGATGGTTGAAACCAATCGCAGCCAACTCCAGCGCTCGAACGTCTATCTTGAAAGCGTGTTGGCGAACTTATCGGCAGGTGTGCTGGTGTTTGACGAGCGGTTTTGCTTGACGACCTTTAACCAGGGCGCCCAATCGATTCTTAAAGTTGACTTGCGTACAGCACCCGGGCGGCTGCTGCAGACAGTAGAAGGGATGACTGAATTCTCACAGCGGATCCGGCAGGCTTTTTCTGAGCATACGGCAATGGGCTCAGAGCGTACGCATTGGCAAGAGCAGTTTGAACTGACCCTGCAAGAGCCCGGGCCAGAGGCCAAGGCGTTTACGCTGACGTTGCTGGCGCGAGGCACACAGTTAAATGTGGATGGCCGTGAAAATGGCTACATGGTGGTGTTCGATGACATCACCGAAGTGATCTCGGCGAGTCGCAGCGTGGCGTGGGGTGAGGTTGCACGTCGACTCGCGCACGAAATTAAAAATCCGCTCACGCCGATTCAGCTCTCAGCCGAGCGCCTTGCGATGAAGTTGGCGCACAAGCTTGAACCACTTGACGCACAATTGCTCGAGCGGGCGACCAACACGATTGTGAATCAAGTGAACTCACTGAAACACATGGTCGATGATTTTCGTGAATACGCACGCAAGCCACCTTTAGTCTTGGCGCCAGTCGATTTCAATGGGCTCGTAGATGAGGTGCTAGGCTTGTATGGCTGGGATCCACTCAGCGGGCAGGTCCAAGAGGATCCGGCTCAGCCGTGGCGGCTTGAAGTTTTACTTGACCCCGCGCTGCCGGTCATTTTGGGTGATCCAACTCAGCTCAGGCAGGTGGTTCATAATCTGTTGGCGAATGCACGAGACGCCTTGGCTGAGGTGTCGCACCCGGGCGTGATCCGGGTGAGCACGCAAATGATTCCTGCGGGGGCGGCCGAAACTGCGGTGCGGGCGGCGGTGCGTTTTACCGTTTCCGATAACGGTGCCGGCTTTTCGGCACAAGTGTTACAAAGGGCGTTCGAGCCCTATGTGACGACAAAAACGCAGGGTACTGGATTAGGTTTGGCGATTGTTCGTAAAATCATCGAAGAGCATCACGGGCGAATCGATGTATCCAATCGAAAAGAAGGGGGCGCCCGAGTGTCGATTCTTTTCACGCAATTAGCAGAAGCAGTAGACGCAATGCCACAAGATAACGATAATGCAAGCTTGCAATAGGTGATGAAAAGTTTATGGCCAGAATTTTAGTAGTCGACGATGAAGTCGGAATCCGCGAGTTGCTTTCCGAAATTCTCTACGACGAAGGGCATACGATCGAGTTGGCCGAGAACGCGGCGCAGGCGCGGGCGGCGCGATTGCGCGGGCGCCCCGATCTTGTGCTGCTTGATATTTGGATGCCAGACACTGACGGCGTCACACTACTGAAAGAATGGAACGCTGCCGGTTTGTTAGACATGCCTGTCATTATGATGAGCGGTCATGCCACGATTGATACCGCGGTTGAAGCCACTAAAATCGGCGCGATTGATTTTCTTGAAAAGCCTATTACGCTGCAGCGCTTGCTAAAAACGATTTCAACGGGTCTCGCGCGTGGCCGCACAACGGTTGCAAAATCTGCCTCGGGTGCGTTTGCGCCGGTCAACCCTCAAGCGCCGGTTGCGGTGTTAGCTGCTGCACCGGTTGCTGCAGCGCCTGCACCGATTGTGGCGATAGCGGCGTCGCCCGATCAAGGTTTGCTCGGCGACATTTCTCTTGATCAACCGTTGCGAGAGGCGCGCGATGAGTTCGAGCGAGTCTATTTTGAATATCACCTAGCCCGCGAAAATAACAGCATGACGCGCGTGTCTGACAAAACAGGTCTTGAGCGCACCCATCTGTATCGCAAGCTTAAACAGCTTGGCATCGAGGCCCGCAAACGCAGCAGTTAAGCGTCAACTGCTACGGCTACCCACACGCGCCTACGCTAAGCGTAAAACTTGCGTTAAGGCGTTGCAGCGCTAGCCGGTGGTGTATCAAGCCCGCCTACGCGTGCGTCTTCAAACACTCGGCGCTCTTGCACCAGCTGAGCCGCAACAGCCACTGCAATCTCTGCGGGCGTGCGGCTGCCAATCTGCAGCCCCACAGGGCCATGCAGTCGGTCGATGTCTGCTTCAGTGAGGTCAAAGCTCAGCAAACGCTCGCGACGTTTTGTTTGATTGCGCGATGAGCCTAGTGCCCCCACATAAAACGCTTTAGAGCGCAGCGCCTCAAGCAACGCCATATCATCTAATTTCGGGTCGTGGGTAATCGCGACAATGGCAGTGCGTGCGTCGG
>Ga0247844_1004886_pt1 | contig 17680 bp, 16 predicted proteins | sample LaCtaG_FD_192421 | JGI IMG/M metagenome (GOLD analysis project Ga0247844, IMG submission 192421) | Freshwater microbial communities from meromictic Lake La Cruz, Castile-La Mancha, Spain - LaCruzMarch201714.5m_1 | ecosystem: Environmental > Aquatic > Freshwater > Lake | place: Spain: Castile-La... | reverse complement strand
TGCTAAAACGGTTTACACCTGTGGGACTTCATTGGTTACTTTTAGCTGTAATTATCTTTAATATTGTGATGATAGTGCGTTCATTTATGAAGGGGCGAATTAGAATTATTGCTCAGTAATGTTGGTATGTTGAAGATATTAAAATATGTTGTATGAAAAAGAGAGGAAACTCTCTTTTTTTAATGCTATAATATGGTATAATGTTGAAAAGGATTTGATGGAGGTGTGAATCGTATGTTAGAGAATTTGAAATATTTTGATGAAAGCAAAAAAGAGTATCTTATTACAAATGGGTGTGGAAGTTATTCAAGTGGTGCTATTAATGGAAATTTATCTCGGCAGTATCACGGAATACTTGTTCATGCATTCAACCCTCCAGTAGATAGAGTTATGGTAGCGCATAAAGTAGAGGAGTTTTTTAATGAAATACCTCTTTTTACAAGACGACAAATAGTAGCAGGTAAGAGTAAATTTGTTGAGGGTTACAAAAATTGTGTAGAGTATACCAATACACCCTTTCCAAAATGGACCTATCAAATAGAGAATAATTTTATAGAAAAAGAGATTTTGATGCCGTACGGAAAAGGGATGACACTTCTTTCATATGAAGCTTTGATAGGAGGCGGGGAGTTAAATATCCATTTTTTTCTCAATTATAGGGATATGCATGACTACTCAAAAAGTACAGACCATGACTATCTTGTAAGAATTTACCCTGGATATGCTGAGATTACTCAAAAAGGTGTTGTGTCCTATCTATATTCAACCTTTGAGTTAGAGGCTGTTGATGAGAGTATAGAACGCATAGAGAGTTTTGAATGTGATATTATTTACGAACGAAAACAGGAAAATTTGGTGTATGAAATTGAGATCCAAGAACGTGGGGCTCAAAAGAGTGATAGTTCATGTCATTCGCTCACGTTAAAGGCCAATATATCGCCTAAAAAGAGAGTGTATCTACTTTATTCAATGGAAAAAATCGAAAATTTTTCAGAAAAATATTGTGAGGAATTGAGAGAGGAGCGCTTACACCGAGAAAAGGGGTTAATGGACGTTTTTTCTAACAATTTCTCTCGAGATTTAGCTAAAGCTGCAGATCAATTTATTGTTCAGAGAGCTTCGACACAGAGTCACTCTATCATTGCAGGCTATCCTTGGTTTAGTGATTGGGCAAGAGATGCCATGATTGCAATATCTGGTCTGTGTATCACAACAAAACGTTTTGATGCGGCAAAATCGATTTTTAATACATTCATTCACTACCTTGATCAAGGAATGTTTCCAAACAAATTTCCAGATAGTGAAGGGGAAGAGTTAGAGTATAATACAGTTGATGCTGCGTTGTGGTATTTTGTAGCTATGAAAAATTATTTTGATGCCACACAGGATAGAGAGTTTTTAGTCACTATGCTTCTTCCGGCGGCAAAAGAGATTATTACTTTTTATGAAAAGGGAACACGCTACGGTATTTTTATGGATAGCGATGGACTTATCCAAGGGGGGAGCAAAGAGACTCAGTTAACTTGGATGGATGTACGCTTTAAAGGATGGGCAGTGACACCTCGGTATGGAAAAGCGGTTGAAATTAATGCTTTATGGTATAATGCACTCAGTACGATGCTTGAATATAAGAGTTATCTCTCCTCTGATGAGTGTCAAAATTATCGTAGAATTCAAGAACTTATTGAGATGAATTTTGAGGCGACATTTTATTCTAAGGAGCATAAAATGTTGTATGATTATGTAGCGGATGGAATAGCCAATGAAGAGGTGCGTCCAAATCAAATATTTGCTGTGAGTTTAGCCCACTCTCCTATCTCTGAAAAAGTGCAAAAAGAGGTTGTGGAGAAGGTGTTTGAAAAGCTTTATACACCGATGGGATTGAGAAGTTTAGGAAAAGAGAGTCACAATTTTAGTGGGAAATACTATGGGTCGCTTTACAAACGTGACTCAGTGTATCATCAAGGGACAGTGTGGACTTGGCCATTAGGAGCATTTATTGATGCACACTATAAGGTGTATGGAGATAAAAGTCAGTTAGAACTTTTATTGAAGGGGATTAAAAGTCATTTTTATGGTGAGGGTGTTATTCACTCTATCGCTGAAATTTATGATGGCGATGCACCTTATGAGTGTCGAGGATGCTTTGCGCAAGCTTGGTCAGTTGCAGAAGTTTTGAGAGTTGTAGAAAAATATCATTTAAATATTTAGGAGGAAAGATGGATGTACATTATAGAGGTAGTGGATCAAAACGTTTAAAACTGCACAGGTTAGAAGATGGAACATTTAAAGTGTTAAGATTTAGAATGCCAGACGAGAAGAAGAGCCGTTCTATACGTATTTGTCTTCCCCATGACTATGACTATTCAAATAAACACTACCCCGTGCTGTATGTTCTTGATGGACAAAATGTTTTCAGTGATTGTACTTCTGAGATGGGGGCTGGATGGAAATTGAACGAGAGTCTAGATGGCTTGATGTGGGAAGATCGGACACAAGGGTGTATTGTGGTTGGAATTGAGAATGCACGAACAGGGCGTGGTGCCGAATACAATCCCACCGTTGGAGGGGAAGCGCATGCAAGGTTTATCGCGCATGTGTTAAAACCACGTATAGATGCCGTATTTAGAACAAAACCTGAAAGAGAACATACTGGAATTGCTGGGAGTTCTGCAGGTGGGGTCATGGCACTTTATATAGGGCTAGAATATCAGGAGATTTTTTCAAAAATTGGGGCGTTTTCAGCGGCAATTTTTTGGGCACCAAGAGGGCTTCATAATTTCACAAAACGCTTTGATATGAAGATTTATATTGATTTAGGAACCATTGAGCACGAAGGGTGGGAAGATATTACAAAGGATTATGAGTGGTCAATTTTTTGGTATCGTGCGTATTTACTAAAAATTGGCTTTACCACGCAAGAGACAGGCGTGCTACAAGAGCGAAATGGAAGACATAACGAAAGAGATTGGGCAAGAAGATTTCCTTTTGCGTACCTGTGGCTTTATGAGGATGAATTTGCGAAAGACAAGTTGGTCGATTGTGTGTATGTGGAGTAGATAAAGCACTATAAACCACGAAAAGGAAATTTTAACCACTGATAAAATAGAATAAAAGCGGATAAAATCAAAAAACACCTTGTCATTCCTACGTAGTCAGGAATCTATGAATAAAAAAAGGAGCAGATTCCGGTACACAAAAAAGTGACCGGAATGACAGCTCGGAGAAAATCTGTGAACATCAGGGTTAATCTGTGACTAAATTATACTTTTATATGCTCCTATTCGTGGTAAAAAGTAGTCTTTTAGTCCGTGTCGAGAAATAGGTTTTGAGGTTTTAAACGTGGCAAAAAATAAAAAAGGAGAGTGTAAAAATGTCAGATGTAGTTAATCCTATAAAATATGAAAATGGTGTGTGTTTAGTTCTTAATCAGTTGCTTTTACCCACTGAAACAGAGTATCGCGTAAGAGCAAACGTTAAGGAGATGTATATTGCGATTAAAGATATGGAGCTTAGAGGAGCCCCACTTATTGGAATTGCAGCTGCGTATGGGGTTTATTTTGCAGCGCGTGATGCTAAAAACAGTGAGTTTGCGTCATGGATAAAAGAGGTTGAGGCTGAAGGAGAGTATCTTATTTCAAGCAGACCAACGGCTGTTAATCTAGAGTGGGCTGTAAAACACATGATAAAATTTGCTTACTCATTAAAAGCGCTTTCTATTTCTGAAATAGTTAAAAAGATGGAGAATGAGGCGATTAAAATCCACTTTGAAGATGGGGAGATTTGCAAACAAATAGGGGTTAATGCGTTAGAGTTAATCAAACCTAACATGACCCTTTTAACCCATTGTAATGCAGGAATTTTAGCCACTTCAAGATATGGAACAGCTACGTCTGTGATGTATGTGGCAAAGGAGCGTGGAATACCTCTGAAAATCTATGCCGATGAGACGCGTCCTTACTTACAAGGGGCAAGACTGACAGCCTATGAGCTTTTTGAATCAGGGCTAGACGTGACACTCAATTGCGATAATATGGCAGGATTTTTGATGTCTCAAGGGAAAATTGATTTAGTGATTACGGGTGCAGATAGAATTGCAGCTAATGGAGATACAGCGAATAAAATAGGAACACTCTCACTGGCAATTTTATGTAAGCATTTTGGCATTCCATTTTACATTGCCGCCCCTCTTTCTACCATTGATGTGGCGACGCCAACAGGAAAAGAGATTGTTATCGAGGAGAGAAGTTCTTTAGAAGTAACTCACTGGTATGGAAAACAAATTGCACCAACAGGGGTGAAAGTGTATAATCCAGCATTTGATGTTACTCCAAGTGATTTGATTCATGGGATTATTACTGAAAAGGGAATTATTCGTGCCGAATATGTCAAAAATATTGCGAAGGTGTTTGAATAATAAAAAGGGAAGTGAAAACTTCCTTTTTTACTGTTTTTAAGGAGAGGTATGGATTTAAATAACATTGAGGTGTTTTATTACGTTGCAAAAGAAAAAAGTTTTACCTTAGCAGCAGAACTGCTTTTCATGACACAAAGCTCAGTGACTAAAAAGATTAAAGCTTTAGAGAGTGAACTTGGGAGTGTGCTTTTAAAAAGGAGCACAAAAAGCGTAGAATTGACAGAAAATGGGCGAGAATTTTTTAAAATTGCAGAAAAGATGATTGTAAAACTACGCAATTTTGAAGGAGAAATCGGAGAAAAAAATGGTATAAAGATAGGGATTGTAGGGGTATTTAGTACATGGGCTCAAAGGATAATATTAGACTTTATGGAAAATTATTATTTGAATATCGAATTTACCTATGGGTCACAGGAGTATTGTAGAATCTTACTTGAAAATCAAGAGATAGATATACTTTTCTCAGTGGAAGAATCGCTGAAAAAAGATTATGAGTATTCTTTGATAAGTTCCTTATACTACGGTCTCTATGCTACGTCAAAATTTTCATTTGAAAAACCCTATACGCTATATGTGGCAAAGTCTATGTCGCTTACAAACGCAATCATAGATGAGACGTTACAAAATCTCAAAATGAATCCTCAAAAAAAACTGAATTTTAGAGCCGATAATTTGACCATTACTCGGATGGATTTTGATAAAAATATTTTATTTGCAAATTGTGAATTGGTTAAAAGAAATTCTCGATTTAAAGAGTTAGAACTGATTGGAAAGAGTAGAGATTTTGGGGGTTATTTATATTATTTAAAAGGGTGTTCTCCTAAAATTTTTGAAGAGTTAAAAATTTAAGATAGGGGTATCAAGATGAATATCAACTCTGCACGATTGTTTTATTATGTCGTACAAAATAATGGATTTTCAGCAGCAGCACGCAAATTAAATATATCTAAAAGTTCTCTTTCAAAGGGTGTAAAGCAACTTGAAGAGGAACTTAATAGTACGCTTTTGAAAAGAGAGAGTAAAAAAATTTCTCTCACACGACCAGGAGAAAAGTTGTATTTTCTTATGCATGAAATGCTTGGCGATATTGAAAGGTATCAATACACTCAAAGTGTCAATAATACACTAAAAATTGGAATTGTTGGGACATATACTACGTGGGCTCAAGTACTCACTTTAGACTATTTTAAACAGAATTTTTGGAATATTATTTTTTCTTATGATGAGAGTGTAGAGGAGAGCATTAACAGAATACATTTAGGGATAATTGATGGTATTGTGAGTGGAATGGAAGGACTTATAAAGAGTGATTTGAAAAGAGTGTGTTTGAAGCGTCATAGATTTCTCCTTGTAGGGTCTAAAAATTTTGATTCTGCTAAGGAGTATAAAATTTTTGTACCTCAGATTTCTCGAATTAACAAGGAGTTAATAGAAGAGTTATTGAAAAAATTCACGTTAACGCCAGAGGAAACCCTTCATATCCGTTATGATTATTTTGATATGTTAGAAAATATTATTCTGACAAATAATCTTGCAATGATTATCGAAGATTATGCACAGGTAGAGATAGAACGGGGTGATATTATCATTTTAAATGAGTTAGAGCAGTTCGACTCTTATTTCTTTTATGGAGATAATGTATCAAAAGAGATAGTAAAAGTATTAGAAAAACGAATATCGCCCTCTGAAACGTTTCCAAAATAGAATAAAAGATGTGCATCATAGAATTTATCGTTATACCTAAAATATGTTAAAATAAGAGTATAAAAGGTGTCTTATAAATTAATTATCTTTCAATTGTATTAATTGACATTTTGAAGGAAAAAAGGGTGTGAAACGATGAGTTATGATGTAGAGAAGCGAAAGTTAGCATTAGAATTGATAAAAACAGGAAGAAATAAGCGTTCAGTATGTAATGAGTTTAATCTTTCAAGAGCAACACTCTATAATTGGATAAAAAAAGAGCAAGAGGGTAACTTAGAAATTCAAAAGACAGGGCCTAAAGGTCCAATGAAATATGATTTTGATGAGTTGGTTAATTTTATTAAAAAAAATCCAAATTTGACACAAGAGTCAATCGGAAGAGAGTTTGGTATGTCAAAATCTTCCATATCCTTGATTTTAAAAAAAATGAATGTTAAAGTAAAAAGAGTTTATGAGATAGAATAGATAAAAATGGAGGGAAGTATTTTACTTTCCTTTTTTTATTGAGTATAATGTGAAATAGGATAGATGAAAAAAATAGAATATTGAAAGGAGAGTCCAATGGATTTTAATGGATTGGAGCTGTTTTACTATGTTGTAAAGTATAAAAGTTTTTCTAAAGCTTCAGAGAAACTTTTCATTGCTCAAAGCTCAATTTCTAAACGTATTAAAAATTTTGAACATGAGTTAAATACCATATTGATTATGAGAAGTAGCAAGACGTTTCGCTTAACTGAACGTGGAGATAAACTGTTTGTTTTAGCCCAAAAAATGGTCGAGAAAACAGGGAATTTTGAAAGAACAGTACAGTCAGACAATACTTTGGTAATCGCCATGGTTGGGATTTATCTTTCATGGACTCAAACGATGATTCTAAAACGTTTAGGGCAGGAGTTTTGGAATATTCATTTTATTTATGGAAGCGAAGAGTACTGCTATAACGAACTTAAAAGTGGAAGGGTAAATGCTATTGTTTCGGGAAGTGATAAAGTGTTTGAAGAGACAGACTATCTTGTACTTGGGAATTTTCCGATATCACTTTTTGAAAATAGAGAGTTTGATTCGGATAAACCTTATAAATTGTATGTTTTTAAATCTTACTCTTTAAAAGATGAGATGGTTGAGAGTACACTAAGGGAGCTGAAATTTTCTCCTGAAGAGGTGATATTTTCTAGATGGGACTACTTAAATAAGCGCTTAGAGATAGATAAGGGGAATTATCTAATACTTGGACTTGAAGCCCTTTTTGAGCGTGAAATTATGAGTGGAGAGTTGAAAATTATGAAGAGAATTTCTGATATCAAGATGCATCTCTATTTTAATGAAAATATGGATTCTCGGGTGATAAGTTATTTGAGTAGAGGTGACAGCAATGGATAAAAATAATGCAAAACTTTTCTACTATGTAGCGATGTTTAAAAGTTACTCAATTGCTTCGGAGCGTCTCTTAATCGCTCAAAGCTCCATTTCAAGACGTGTCAAAAGTTTGGAAAGAGAGCTTGGGGTACAGCTGATTTTAAGAAATAGTAAGCAGTTTGAACTCACTAAGTATGGCGTAGAACTTTATGAAATAATGCAAGGGATTGTATTTGAAACGAATAATTTTGAACGTGAAGGAAGCAGTGGAGAGTCGTTAAAAATTGGAGTAGTCGGCATTATGTATACATGGGCGCAACGGGTTGCTATGCGGGTTTTTTCAGAGGAGTATTGGAATATTCAATTTTTTTATGAAAGTTGGGAGTACTGTTTAAAAGCCATGCAAAGCGGAGAGATTGATGGGGTCATATCTGGGAACAGTTTGTTAAAAGAGGCATGCGAATTTTGTGAGATACAGAGGCAAAAGATTGTTATTGTTGCGGATAAAAATTTTGATAAAAGTAGACCGTACACACTTTACTACGCCCCCTATACGATGCTAAATGATGGGGATATTTTAAAGGCTGAAAATAGATTGGAACTCTATCCTTGTGATAGAATTTTACTTACACTTGAGAGTATGCGCTACAGAAAGAGTATTGAAAATACCAATAATCTTTTAGTGGTTTTAGAGGATTTAGTAAAAAGAGATATTGAATCAGAGAAGTTGAGCGTTGTTGGAGAGGTTTTTGAGTTTGATGTAAACTATTATTATCTTATTCAGAATAGAGAAATTCTTGAGACAATAGAAAAATACCGTCTTTTGAAGAGAAGCATTTAAAGTGCTTCTCTTTTTTCATATATATCAAAAAGAGATAATTGAAGTGAATTTTAATATTATACAGATATACGTATTTATGATAATATATTGGTATGAAGTGAGAACTGAAATTGAAGGAGAGTCGGGTGGTAATAGTTGAAAAAGTATTTCACAATAAAGAATTTCGGCTTCAAATGGATATTTCTGAGATAGGATCGGACCTACTGGTTGTTATTACTGGAGGAGAGGCTCATATTGGTGGGATATCTTTAGCACAATATCATGAAAATGAGAACAAAAAAGGGAGTTTTACAACAACTCAATCGACACTTTGTGTCTATGGACATAAAGAAGGAACAATTTCAAATTTTGTTTCAGAAGCTTTATCAAAAAAAACTGAAAAAAATGTTGTAGCGGTTGTAGGAATGCATTGGAATGGTATCACTCAAGATGAGATAGAGTGTGTTAATGAACTTTTGAATCAATTAATAGAAAAATTTTAGGAGGACAGTGATGAAAAGAAGCTATTCAAATTTAAATGAGCATTTAGAGAGATTACAAGCAGCAGGACAACTTTATACTGTGGAGAGATCGATTAATAAAGATACTGAGATGCATCCATTGGTGCGTTGGCAGTTTAGAGGAAGTATTCCGGAGCAGGATAGAAAAGGGTTTTTATTTACCAATGTGACAGATAGCAAAGGGAACAACTATGAGGACTTTTCAGTTGCCATTGGAGTACTTGCTTCAAATCCTGAAATTTATGGAATTGGTATGGAGTGTAGTGTTGCTGAGATTGGTAAAAAATGGCTCAATGCTATAAAAAATCCTATTGCTCCCATTGAAGTAGAAGAAGCGCCAATTCATGAGCTTGTTTTTACAGGAGAAGATATTACAACGCCAGGAAAAGGGTTAGAAAAGCTTGCTATTCCTATCTCAACGCCAGGATTTGATATTGCACCATTTACCACGGCAGGACTTTGGATTACGAAAGATCCTGAAACTGGGGTACAAAATGTGGGACTCTACAGAGGGATGTTAAAAGCCTCAGACAGACTTGGCGCTATGATGGAACGGTCAACGTTAGCGGGGGGAGATGTCCACTATAAAAAATATAAAGAGCGTGGTGAAATGATGCCGTTTGCAGTGGTACTTGGAGCCCCTCCTATTGTTGAATTTGTTGGTCCACAAAAGTTACCTATTGGTGTGGATGAACTATCCGTTGCAGGAGGACTCGCAGGGGGACCAATTCATGTTGTAAAGGCTAAAACTGTGGACCTTCTTGTTCCTTCAGAGGCTCAAGTGATTATCGAAGGGTACATTGATACAACCAATGTTGAGCCAGAGGGACCATTTGGAGAATCTCATGGATATATGCAAGTAGAAGCATACAATATGATTGCAAATGTAACGGCGATTACAAGAAGAAAAAAGGCGATTATTACATCAATCATCTCTCAAGTAACCCCTTCAGAATCAAGCGTGATAAAAAAAGTTGCGTACGAGCCGTTATTTTTAGATCATTTAAGAACCAATTTGAACATAAAATCGGTAAAAGGGGTATCACTTCACGAGCCTTTGACGAATTTACGAAAATTTGTATTTATTACCATGGAGCGAAATGCGCCTAAAACAGAAGTGTGGCGTGCACTCATGGGGGTGAGCAGTTATCAACCGGCAGTGGGGAAGTTTTGTATTGCCATCAATGATGATATTAACCCTGAAAATGTAGATCAAGTACTGTGGGCAATGTCATACCGTTGTAATCCAATAAAAGATATTCAGATTTTAAACTACCGTTCACAAGGTCATGCGCCACATACGGATATTGAAGAGGATGAATCAACCATGCTTGTAGATGCAACTTTAAAATGTGATTTTCCACCAGTGGCACTACCAAAGCAAGAGTATATGGAGCGTGCTAAAGAGATATGGGAAGAGTTGGGGCTTCCTAGCTTAAAGCCTGAAACGCCTTGGTTTGGATACTCTCTTGGAAATTGGAACGAAGAGTGGGAAGCAGCCGCTAAAAGAGCGGTTGAAAGCAATTGGACAGAGAATGGAATCCGTTCGAAATTTTTTAGAAAAGAGTCTAATTTAACACAACATGATTGTCCTGAAATTTTAGGAAAATCTTGGAAATAGGAGCGTAGATGAAAAAAAGAGTCATTGTGGCAATTACCGGGGCTTCGGGCACTCAGTATGCGATAGAGCTATTAAAGATACTCAAAAAATCAGAAGTTGAAGTTCATTTGGTGATATCCGATGCGGCAAAAATTACTGCAGGGTATGAAACTCAGATGACCATAAGCGAGATAGAGGGTTTAGCAGAGTGTGTATACGATAATAGAAATATAGGAGCTGCCATTGCCTCTGGCTCTTTTAAAACAATGGGGATGATTATTGTGCCATGTTCAGTAAAAACCCTCTCAGAGGTGGCTTATGGAATGTGTGGCAATCTTATCTCTCGTGCTGCAGATGTCTGTTTAAAAGAGAGACGGCGACTTGTGATGATGGTGAGAGAGACGCCACTTCATGCAGGGCATTTAGAGTCGATGCTAAAAGTGACCCATATGGGAGCTATTGTGTATCCACCTGTTCCTGCAATGTATGCCAATCCTGAAACCATCGAACAGATGATTCAACACAGCGTAAGTCGTATATTAGACCTTTTTGATATTGAGAATGACACGATTTTTCGTTGGAAATAAAAAAATTAGGAGAACAGATGATAGAAGTAAATAAAAAACAACTTGTATGGACATTGATGCCCCTATTTTTTCTTTTCATGGCAGCAACAGATATGTTTTTAGCAGCTCTTCCAACCATGACTCACCATTTTATGGTGACAGCAACCGTTTCGAGCTTAATGATAAGTGCATACACATTTGGACTTGCACCATTTTCGCTTATCAGCGGCGTTATCAGCGAAAGAATTGGAAGAAAGCCCTGCATCGTGTATGGAGCCCTTATCTTTGTGGTGACGAGTGCTTTAATTCCCTTTATGCCAAATATATGGATTATCATTGCACTACGTTTCATCCAAGCTTTGGGAGCAGCGTTTATCTTAATTGTTGCAAGGTTGGTTATTAAAGATTGTATGACAGATAAGGAACAGATAAATACCAGCTCGTTGATGGCGATTGGAATGATTATTTCACCAGCAATTTCACCGATAGTTGGAGCGTTTCTTTTTAGATTTTTTGGATGGCAATCTATATTTTATACGTTGACTATTTTCTCATTTATTCTTTTTCTTTTTACGTTAAAGCTTCCTGAGACGCTTCCGAAAGAGAACCGTATAAAGAGACTTCCAGGGGCAAAGGAGTATTTTGGAAACTATGTTAAGTTTTTTGAAAAGAAACTCTTTTTCCCATTGCTTTTAATGGTAGGAGCTCCCTTTGCAGCGTATTGGGGATTTATAGGAATTTCAAGTTTCCTATTCATGTCAACCCTTCATGTACAACCGATTGTTTTTTCATGTATCTACGCAACGACAGCTTTTTCAACACTTTTAGGAAATTACTATAACCGAAAGTGGAATAGCACGGGAGCGACAAAATTCTATCTTATTTTCTTTGGAATTGTCATATCGGTAATAGGAACATTGATTTTATTCTTTGCGAGTATTCCACTAGGGACACTGTATATCGTAATTGTTTTAACTGTGGGGCTTTTAATTATGCGTTCGGCCTTTTCTTTCATATTCCCTTCAACGCAGGTCATACTTATGAACATCTATGGAAGAGAGGGAGGTCAAGCGTTAGGGTTTTTAAACTTCTTCCAATTCTTATTGGGCAGCTTAGGCATTGTGATGGTATCTTTTTTTCATACCAATCCCCTTCTTGGACTTCAGGTTGTATCGGTATTCTTCACAATTGTATTAATTCTAGCATGGCTAGGGTTGAAAAAATGTGGGTACTCAACAAAATCTGATTTTCAATTTGTAGCTGGTATGGAGATGCATACCATGGAGTAAGAGGATAGCATTAAAGGTAGAGAGCACTCTCTGCCTTTTTTATTTTAAAATGAGAAGGGCGTTAGATATTAGCAGTAACTTATTTTTCAGAAAATCATTTTAAAAGTATTTTAATTTATTCGAGTAGATGTTAAGAGTTAATCATAATTTATTTTCGTAAACTAAAAGTATCAAACAACTCGAAAGAGTACTTTAAGGAGGCGAAGATGAAAAAGATGATAATTTTATTGGCAATGGGGTTAGGAAGTTTAGCAGCTATGGCGGCACAGGTTAATACCTATTATAGTGAAAAACATGGGCCATTTTGGGCAAGATGTGACTTTTATTTTCATGCTCAAGTGACAAACAATACTGAGATGGGGCAACGGTTTACCATGCATGATAATGGAGGTGATGGATTTGTAAAATGGGAGGTTATGGTTGAACCCCACACCACATGGAGTGGTAATATTCTCTGGGATACACCCTCGGTGTATTCACACATTTCAAATCATTGTTATGTATATGTGACTGGAAACTCTCCTCAAGATGGGAATTGTAGTTTAGCCTTTGTGGAAAATGGTGGTGAAAAAAATACGTATATAGAAATATACAATGGAACAGTTCAACGTTATTCTGCAGGAACACTGACTTTAAATGCCATGGGAGATACCATTAAATTCACTTTAAATCCTTATCAAAATTCGAATAATTAGAGTTGAGAGAGCGGAAAAACGCTCTCTTTTTTTGAAAAAAAGAGGTTCTATGTTATACTATAGAGAGTGAGTCATAAAGAGAAAAGAGGGAATTCAAGTGAAACTATTTAAACTATCAACCAAAATGGTGGTTACTGTAGGAATTGGAGCGGCACTTTATGGAGTATTGGGTCTTGTAGGCATTCCCATTGGACCCAATGTTGAATTAAAACCTGCAATGTTGGTTTTAGCACTATTTTCAATTATGTTTGGACCAGTTATAGGATTTTTAGTTGGAGCGATAGGCCATTTTTTAACCGATTTGTTGGCGGGTTGGGGTCTATGGTGGGATTGGGAGCTCAGTTCTGGAATTATAGGATTTTTTATTGGACTTATCACCCTTTTCAAGGGATTTAATTTTAAATATGGAAAATTTAGGTACTATCATATGATTATTTATACCATACTTGCTGGTGGAGGAAGTGTGGTAGCCTATCTATTTGCGGGTTATATGGATGTATTGCTCATGGGAGAGGCGCCGACTAAAATTTTAGTACAGGTTGTTTTGATTACAACAACGAATGTGATTATTATGGTAGGGTTTGGAGTTCCCATTATTGTTGGAATTATGAAAGCCAATAACAAGCATACCAATTTGGTAATTGAAGAGGATGACGAGGAGGAGGCTGAGGCGTGAGTGGAAGAAAAAAGATTATAGAGTTTAAAAATGTCACATTTAAATATACGCGTTGCCAAGAACCTACGCTTAAAAATGTCTCTTTTGATATCTATGAGGGAGAAAAAGTTCTTATTGCTGGCTCAAGTGGAAGTGGAAAATCTACAATTTCATACTGTTTAAATGGTTTAATCCCCCATATGTACGAGGGGGAGATGAGTGGTGAAATTTTAATTGATGGAGAGAGGCCTTGTGAGATGAAGCTCCATGAACTCAGTGGAAAAATCTCTACCATTCTTCAAGATCAAGATGCTCAGTTTATTGGACTGACTGTGAAAGAAGATGTTGCTTTTGTAATGGAAAATAGAAATATTCCTTTAAAGGATATGAATCTATCTGTTGCCGAGGCTTTGGAAAAAGTAGATATGGAGGCTTTTCAAAATTCAAATCCTCATGAAATTTCTGGCGGTCAAAAACAGAGAGTTTCTCTTGCGGGCGTCCTTGCTTCAAAGTCTGGAATACTGCTTTTTGATGAACCTTTGGCAAATCTTGACCCAGCCAGTGGCGAAAATGCTATGAAATTGCTCTCTGAAATTCATAAAAAATACAACAAGACAGTTGTTATCATTGAGCACAGAATTGAAGAGGTGTTAAGCGAGAAGTTTGATAGAGTTCTCGTAGTATCAAAGGGCGAAATCATTGCTAATGGTACGCCTCAAGAAATTTTACTCTCTGGGGTGCTCGTGAGTGCAGGGCTTCGTGAACCACACTATATTCGGTTGATGAAATTGGTTGGATGTAATTTAAACGAGTATCATAATTTAGACTCTCCTAGCGTTGTAAAGGAAGCGAGCGCACAGGAGAAAATTCATAATTTCTTGGCACGTAGAGTGATAAAAAGAGAGAGTGATGAGGAGAGGGAGTATGCGCTTGAGGTTCAGAATTTAACCTTTTCCTATGGCGAACGCCTGATATTTCATGATTTGAATTTTTCTATTAAAAAAGGTGAGATTGTAACACTATTAGGGGCTAACGGTGTTGGAAAGTCGACACTTTCAAGCGTTATTACAGGATTTTTAAGACACTCACGGGGTGAAATTAAAATTCTTGGAGAAGATATTTCGAACGCATCTATAAAAAAACGCGGCGAATTAATTGGGTATGTGATGCAAAATCCTAATTTAATGATTACCAAAAATAGTGTTTTTGATGAAGTGGCCTATGGATTAAAAAATAAAAAAGTAGCTAAACAAGAAATTGTTGAAAGAGTGCATCAACTACTGAAAATTTGTGGACTTTATGGGTATAGAAATTGGCCAATTTCGGCTTTGAGTTTTGGGCAAAAGAAGCGCGTTACCATTGCCTCGATTTTGGTATTAAATCCTATGGTTTTGATTTTAGATGAACCGACAGCAGGTCAAGATTATAAGCACTATCTTGAATTTATGGGGTTTATTTCAAAGATTTCTAAGATGGGCATTGGGATACTTTTTATTACACACGACATGCATTTAGCGTTAGAATATGGAGATAAATCGATTGTTTTATATGACACATCAATCATCGCAGAGAGTACACCCACACGGGTATTGATGAACTGTGATATTGTAAAAAAAGCTTCACTTAGGGAGCATTCACTTTCAAATATATCTAAACTCTTAAATATTTCCAGTCTAGAGCTTACAGAGAGGTACTTAGCAGAGGAGGGACGTCAATATGAGTAGTGCATCAGGAACACTCTATTTAGAGGGGGAGTCAATTTTTCATAAAATGGACCCTACAATAAAATTGATTTTATTGGCATTTTGGACCATTGCAACATTTATGTTTTTAGATTTAAGGATTGCATTCACTATGCTTTTACTGGGGTTTATAATTTTACTTATTGCAAAGATTGATGTAAGAAAAATTGCTTGGTTATTTTGGTTAGTAGTGGTGTTTAATATCATCAATATTCTATTTATTCTTGTGATTACGCCTAGTTATGGGAGTACGATTTCAGGACATACGACTGTCCTATGGCATATGGGTGGGTATGTTTTGACAGATCAGACTATTTTGTATGCCATTACGATTGCAGTCAAATACCTCTCTCTATTTCCGATTGCCATTCTTTTTATTGTGACGACACATCCGAGCAGATTGAGTTATAGTTTAAACAGAGTAGGGGTTCCCTATAAAATCACCTATGCACTCAATATTGCGTTTCGTTATATTCCCGATATTCAAAGGGAGTTTAAAGTGATTACGCAGGCGAAAGAGGCTAGAGGTATTTCAATTGAAAAAGGTGAGGCACCACTTTTTAAACGCCTTTCAAATCTCATATCAACAGTCGTTCCGTTAGTATTTACATCTCTTGAACGTATAGAGATTATCAGCAGTTCCATGGAGCTTAGAGAGTTTGGAAAATTAAAGAAGCGTTCATGGATAAACTATGAAAAATTGACAAGAAGAGATGTTGTTACATTAGTGGTCGTGGTTGTGATTTTCATTTTATTGGTAATATTTAAGTTACACATGAAGTCTCGTTTTTGGTGTCCAAGTCGATATTAAAGTGAGTCTTGAAAAAAAACGCGAAATAGTATATAATTATAAGTATCATTTAGTAAGGAGTGTATTATGTCAACATTAAGAGAAGATAGTATCAGAAGAATTGAAGAGTTAAAGGCTTTAGGTGTTAATCCATACGGCTATAAATATAATAAAGAGCTTACTATTGGCGATTTACGCACGAAAGAAGTTAGCGAGGCTGAGTTTCAAACAGCAGGGCGTATCAAAGGATACAGATTGATGGGAAAAAATCTTTTTCTTCATCTTGAAGACCAAACCGGTATCATTCAGTGCTATATTAAAGAAAATGAAGTGGGAGAGTCTCAATACGAAATAGCGAAAATGCTTCGTACAGGGGATTTTTTAGGGGTAAAAGGAAATTTGTTTCTCACAAAGACTGAAGAACTCACACTTCGTGTAAAAAGTTTTGAACTGTGTGGTGTAAATATTCAACCCCTTCCTGATAAACATGCAGGTCTTACAGATGAAGAGACTAAAATTCGTCAACGTTATCTTGATTTTGCTATGAGCGCTGAGAGTAGAGATAAAATCTTACAAGTAGGGAAGTTACTACAATATTTTAGACAATATTTTTATGACTTAAACTACTTAGAGGTAGAGACACCAATGCTTCATGGAATCGCTTCAGGAGCGGCGGCAAAACCCTTTGTGACACATTTAAATGCACTTGATCAAGATATGTACTTAAGAATTTCTCCAGAACTTTATTTGAAAAGACTTCTCGTTGGAGGGTTTGATAAAGTATTTGAACTTAACAGAAACTTCAGAAATGAAGGGATCTCTCAAAAGCATAATCCTGAGTTTACCATGTGTGAATTTTATCAAGCTTATGCCAATCTTGAAACGATGATGGATGAGACTGAGGGGCTTTTTAAATATTTAGCGAAAACACTTTATGGAAGATACACCTTTACCATTAAGGGACATGTGGTGGATTTAGAGCAGCCATTCCAAAGAATTACCATGGCAGATTGTATTGCAAAATACACCAATCGACCAGAAATCAAAGATTATATCCATGCTCATGATTTTGAAAATGTGAAAAGAATTACGTTAGAGTTAGGAACGCATGTAGGGAAAAATGAGACACTTTCTGATTTAATGATAAAACTTTTTGATGAGTTCTGTGAAGAACAATTGGTTCAACCGACATTTTTGATTGAGTATCCAGTAGATATATCTCCACTAACGAAAGATTCTCCAACAAGGCCAGGTTTTGTAGATAGATTTGAACTCTTTGTAGGGGGATTTGAATTTGCGAATGCTTATTCAGAACTCAATGATCCTATTGAGCAAGATAGACGTTTTGCGACCCAAGCAGAGCGAAAAGAGGCTGGACTTGAGGAGCAATATGAAGTTGATGAAGATTTTGTAAATGCTCTTGAAATTGGAATGCCATGTGCAGGGGGATGTGGAATCGGATTTAGTAGACTGACCATGCTTTTCACAGAATCAGATAGTATTCGTTCAGTACTCCCATTTCCAT
>Ga0247844_1004885_pt1 | contig 17685 bp, 11 predicted proteins | sample LaCtaG_FD_192421 | JGI IMG/M metagenome (GOLD analysis project Ga0247844, IMG submission 192421) | Freshwater microbial communities from meromictic Lake La Cruz, Castile-La Mancha, Spain - LaCruzMarch201714.5m_1 | ecosystem: Environmental > Aquatic > Freshwater > Lake | place: Spain: Castile-La... | reverse complement strand
CGTTCATGAATGATACGCATTTGCTCCAGAATGGGCAGATGTTTGATGTCCTCGTATGCTTTTTCTTTCCATTCCCAAACGGAGAGTTGTGCTTTTGATACTTTAGGTTCCATATCCTGTCAATTCAGTAGGCGTGATAATTCGAAGTGGGTGAATATATCCGAGTTCGTAGTTTTTTGATAAAACCCGCCGCTCGCGGTTGATGTTGGCCAAGTGCTTAAAATTCCAACTCACCAGGTAATCAATTTTAGAGACAACGCAAAAGGCAACATGTAAGGCATCGAACAGTTTTTTGGGCGGCATGATTCCGTTGTCCAAGTAATTTTGTGCAAGCAATCCAATTTCTTCAACTTTGTCAACCGGCAAAATCTCGATCGGATAATCTTCGACGATTTTTAACAGCCGTAAGCGTTCCTCATTATCAGTTGTCTGATTGATTTCCGCGATGACATATTCGGTTATATATGTGTCATAAATGCCCAGTTTTACGAAATTGTCAAAAAAATCAACAGTAATTTCCCTTTTCTCCGGCGAATCATCGGCGAAGAGGAAATTAATGACAGAGGTATCAAGGTAAATGGTTGATTTCATCGTTCCACAAAGTTACTGAAAAAACGTGTTCAGTAAATTATTTCTACGCCCTACCTTTTTGGCCAACCCGGCGTGCATTTTTTGGTGGTCCAGCGAATTTTCCAACGCCCCGTCATCTCAATGCCAAGCCTGAAACTTCTCTGTGGATAGAAGAGAAAGTGGGCTGTATATATATTATATTTATTTTTATATTTGCAAAGAACGGGAGCGTGACTGCCATACCGCCGCGTTTAGCGGGCGGTTGGCAGCCACGCAGAGTTATCCCATATTACCTACAATTTGTGTATTTCTTTTGCTTTTGGATAATTATTTTTCAAGATTGGCCTGCTAAACGAGGTTTGACCATTTGAAGGTTCACCAGAAAAATGGCAGTATTTTTCAGAGTAATCTTCATTTTTGAATTTCAACCAACTATTATAGGCTTCCTCTGAAAATGGCTTTTTTATATTGAATGGTATTTCACGACCAGTTCTGATACAATAGCCAGAAACGGCTTTAGGAACAGAGATATTTTTAGGTTTGGCGAAGTCTTGTTTGATATATTCTTTTTTTTCAGGGGGCTTGTTGCTTTTGTTGAAAAATTGATCAATTTTATCAGTTTCGACTCTTGAACCCTTATACTTTTTTTTCAAACCCATTATAGTACTTTCAAACTCAGGGACTTTCTTGTAGATTAGGTCGGCTTGTTGTATAACCCTTCCAAAATATTCAAATGCTTCCATTTCAAAACTATCGCCACCTGAAATAGAAGATAGTAGTCCACCTGTCAGATTGGTTAATAGCGATGCTTTGGTCAATATTCCAGCCTCAATATTATTATCTTGTGAAAAGCTATATAGATTCATGGAAGTTATCAGCGCACTACTTTCATTAGCATAGTATTTTGCATGAAGCCGTTTCTCATGTCGTATTTCAATATTGGGGAATTCGGTAAAAAATTTCAAATCATCAATTTTCATGCTTTTTGAAATGTCATCTTCGTTTTTTCCAAAAACAACAATTATTTCCAAGTCATACTCTTCCTTTTTCGATTTTAGTACGGAAATATATCGCTCATGCAGTTTGATATATGGGGAAATTAATATCAATTGAACATAGGCTTTCTCAAGGATGCCCTCAACTTCCGAGTTCAATTTGTTCCCTGTTAGAAATTTTGCCATTTTAGGTATATATTATCTTTTTGCAATTTTGGGATAACTACTGACTCCCGTAAACCCCCATTTACGACAATCCCCCCATCCGCAAAGGATTGCCGAAAGTCGCGGTTTATTCATAGCGATTTACGGCAATCCTTCTATAGGCGAAGTTCCGAATAAAATTTCGGAACCAGTTCATATTTTCCATAAAAAATAACCGCAGCCACGGCGCCCATAATCAACTCCGTTCGCGCCTTAGAGAAGACAACACCTCTCCTAAAACACCTCATAGAGCGAAGACTTGAATCGTCACTTCCCTTCCCACCGTTTTACTTGCTCCAGCACCTTGGCTATAGTGTCCACTACAACAGACTCGGCAGCAACATGGCTGTTCAAATACCGGTGAAGGATGTACCCACGATGACCTATTTCCATTATCTGAATGCCGGTTTTCCCTTTATCCTGAATTTTGTAAACCGCTATCTGCTTACCAGTGGCGGTATCGAGGCATTCAACCGATCCCTTTTTTCGGGCAATATCTTCGAAAAAGCGTTCGTTCAGGAGAAGAGGCCAGGGCAGATAGACTGGTTCGTCGAAGTGGTGAATCTGTTGAAAGGCTCCTCCGACTGCGGTGACAGAAACGGTGAGCGTCCCCATAGAATCTATGCATACCTGCGCCGTGCTGAACATAACGCCGGGGCCTTCAGGAACGGTTTGCGGGTAACAACCGTTTTTCATTTCAGCGTCTTCGAAATATGCCCGGGAGATGACCCCACCTTTTCTGTTGAAGTAATCGGTATAGCCACTGGAATAGGGCTGGCTATAAACGGTTTTGCTCAGGATTTTTCCTTTTTTATCCACCGTAACCGCTGATGTATCCTGAAACCGGGTTATACTAACAGTATCTATCAAAAAAACGCCGTCGAAAGTAATATTATGCGATAGTTTGCCCTGTTCGTAATAGTGGTAGGTGAAAGGCATTTTTGCCAATATCCGACCAGAATAATACTCCAAATCGTGGTATTCCATGTACGTTTTAACTTCCTGGTCATATTTTTTTTGAACGTTGGCCTTTTTACCTTCCTGGTAAAGTGTAAATACGAGTTTTTTATCCGAATTGTTTTTTTCGGCACAAAAGCCGTCGAAAGGCTGACCGTTGACGAATTGGCATTTCAAGGTTTCTTTATTAACGACATACACCATTGGGCCATCCAGCGTATCATTTCTAAAAAACACTTCCTTTTCGATGGCGCCGCCGAATTTGTCGGAAAATGTTTTGGAAACGCCGTTTTTACGCCCTTTTGACCGCTGTTCCAGGGTTCGTTTATCTAAAAAATAGCCTTCCCAAGGCCGGTTGTTTTTATAAATGCCCTTGTAGATGGTGGTATCAAATTGCCCGTTTTTGATCTGCCTCCAGACAATCAGACTTTCGCCTTCCCGGCTATCGTCCACCCAGTTTTCATAGATGGGTGCTGCGCCGTCCATTTTTTTGGCAAGGCCGTTTTTTCGGCAATTCTTATAGGTGCTAAAAGACCCGTTGGCTTGCAGGTCCACCCCATCCCAGGGCTCTCCGCTTTCATAGCGGCAGCGGGCAATTTCCTTGCCGTCTTTGAACCAAATAACATCCCCTTCCAGTTTGCCATGCACATAGTTTTCGGTTCGGATTACGCGATCATCGGTGTCGAAATAGGTCGCCACGCCGTGTTTTTTTTTGTTTTTATACGTATTTATTTCTTTATAGGAACGGAATTGCCCTTCAAAAGGACTGCCGTAGCGCAACTCGCCCTCTAATATCATTTGGCCGGTTCGATCGTACTCCCGAACCATACCGTTCTGGGGCGCCGCGTTTTTTTGGACAATGTCAGACTCCGGAAAGAAGGTAATAGTGGCCAATTTTATCCCGGCGGCGTAGCGTTCCACCACATCGGTTCGTCCGACGAAATCTCCTTCCCATGGCTTGTCGTCCTGATAAACGCCTTTAACAGCGGTAGCTCCAGGCCGATGAAAAGTGGCTTCACCTTGTTTTTTACCCTCTTTCCAGGTAACGGTACTCAGGACAACGCCCTTGGAGTTCATGTTGATACAAGTCCCAGCTTTTTGGCCGTTTTCGTAATCGCAAAGGGCGTTGTTTTGAAAAATACGTCCCGAATAAGGTTCATCATGCTGGTAAACACCAGTTGCAACCACGGTTCCATCGAGATCGAAATAACGCGTAGTTCCTTCCCGCAATCCATTTACCGATTCAGTTTGCCACAAAATACGCGTTAAATCCTGATTGAATTCAGTGGTCAATCCAGTATTGACACCTTGTTGGTAGGTTTTGCGCGTTTGGTCGTTCAGGTTGGTGCCATCGTAGGGTTTGTTGTCTTTCCAGGTACTTTCCGCCAGTAGTTTGCCTTTCGGATCAAAAGTCCTCTTATGAAGTAACTGCCCATCTTTATATTCCGAAATATCGCGAATGAGGGCTGGAGCTTTATCGAAAAATTCGAGATCATTCACAAACCTGACATGGGTACCCGTGATCGGCACTGATTTTTCGTCCTCGGCTTCAAAGTAGCAGGCCCCAATTTTTTTACCTTTCTTATCAAAGTACACCGCGTACAGGATCGCCTCGGTTTCGCCCAATTCTGCCTGAACTGCCATTTTACCATTGTCGTAATACCTTTTCTGCGCCACGGCTTTGCCGGCACGCAAGGTCTTAATCGTATAGGGATTGGCCTGCCACCCGCTTATCCTGTCCGGGAAATCTCCTTCAAACATGCGGTCATATTTATAGGTTCCCCGGGCATATCGTTTGCCCTGAGCGTTGTAAAAGAGCGCGTCACCATTTCTCTTGTCGTTTTCCACCCAGTATTTCACCCGCATTTGAAAAGCGGTGTCATATAGGCTCACCCAGCCCGTCTGGTAAGTTTTATGCTCATAAATGCTTTCAATTTGTCCATTTTTCAGGTAGGTCGTGGCCTTCCCGACAAGGTGGTCTGCATCAGGTTGCTCAGAATAAGCTTCCATCTGCAGCTTCCCATTGAGGTAAAAGTCCTTGATTTTGTGCAGCTTGCGTTGGCCATCGAACGCCGTGATGCGGTAATAGGATGCGATGGAGCGGGGTGTGGGGTTGAATCTGTCGTCAAGAAAAATAGTGTCGGATTGCGCGGTGGTGGTGTGGCTGGTGGAAAAGCAAGCGATAAAAAAAAGTAGGCATGTGTTTTTCATAAATTCTCTGAATTGGGCGGCGAAACTCTAACATGGGCCATCCCGCTATGTTTTATGGGCGAAGTTCCAACTTAAATCTTTACAAACTGCTTTGATATCTGCCCTTTTTTATTGCTGACTGTAATAATATAAACGCCTTGAGCCAGCGCACTTACATCTATCCATTGGTTATTCGTCAGGCTTTGCCGGGAGATGGTTATGGCACCTAAAATATTGCGAACCTCATAAATCAGATCTTGTGTTATAATATCATCCAAACTTATACTGATCTCATTTTGCGCCGGATTGGGCATTATTTGCAAATGACTTATTGGGAATAGGACGCTGTTTGTACTAGAAGTAGGGCAACTTATTTCGACAGGTATATACTCGAAAGCAGCATTTCCGTTGCCTAATTGTCCTATTCCAACACTTCCCCACGCCCAAAGGCTCCCATCACTTTTTACCGCTACCGTATGATCAGCACCCGGTGCCACTTGCTCCCACTCATTGCCTGTGCCTATTTGTATTGGAGTATCTTGGTCTGTATTAATTCCATTGCCTAATTGCCCATAAAAATTCTCTCCCCAGGCCCAAAGGGTGCCATCGCTTTTTATCGCCATGGTATTCTCATCTACAGCGGTCGCTTGCTGCCAATCATTGGCTGTACCTATTTGTACCGGGACCTTTTTGTTTGTATAGGTTCCATCGCCTAATTGCCCGGACTCATTCGACCCCCAAGCCCACAGCGTGCCATCGCTTTTTATCGCTATGGCATGGAATGCCCCTGCTGTAACTTGTTGCCAGTTGTTTGCTGAGCCTATTTGTATAGGGGCATTTTGATCTGTATTGGTCCCATCTCCTAATTGTCCGTCTTGATTCTCTCCCCAAGCCCAAAGGGTTCCGTCGCTTTTTATCGCTACACTATGATTAAATCCCGCCGCGACTTGTTGCCAATCGTCGGCTGTATCGATTTGTATGGGGACATTTTGTTCTATATGGGTTCCATTGCCTAATTGTCCATCGTAATTGTCTCCCCAAGCCCAAAGGGTACCATCACTTTTTATCGCCATGGTATAAGTATGTCCCGTCGCCACTTGCTGCCAATTTTAGTCAGTGCCAATTTGTACCGGGATATTTTTGTTTGTATTTGTTCCATCACCTAATTCTCCATAAAAATTATACCCCCAGGCCCAGAGGGTTCCATCGCTTTTTATCGCCAGGGTATGAGTTTCTCCCGCCGCCACATGGTGCCAATTATCTGCTGTACCTATTTGAACAGGGGCATTGCGGTCTGTATTTGTTCCATCGCCTAATTGTCCGCCTTGATTCCTTCCCCAAGCCCAAAGGGTTCCATTGCTTTTTATCGCTACACTATGATCAATTCCCGCCGCCACTTGTTGCCAACATTGGGCAGACAAGTTCGTTCCAATCATCAGGCAAAAAATGGTTGTGATTGTTTTAAATTTCATAATATTGTTGTTTTTATTGATTGACCTAACAAATATAAAACGTCACGTTCATTTTTGTGACATTTGCGCAACAAACGATTCCTCTTGCGCATGAAAAAGTTTTTTAATGTTGCTCTTGTCCTAACGCTAACGGCAGCTTGTTCGCTGCTGCCCAGCTCTCTTTTTTCCCAACAAAAACCTTCCGCTCTATATATCGCCCCCGACGCGCCTCAATGGATGCAAATGTTGGAGGAGGAGAACCCCAATGTCTTTGAAATTCAGAAGACTTACACCGAATACTATGAAAGCCAAGCCTTTGAAAAAAACTCCTACACCCAATACTTCAAGCGCTGGATGCACTGGGCAAGGCCCTTTGTACAGCCGGATGGTACGCTGAAAGAACCGACCGCCAGGGAAATAGAAGAGAAAGAAAAAGCCCTACTGACCCAGCGCACCCATGAACGGCAACAAGGCCGTTCTTCTGCCTGGACTTTCCTCGGACCCAAACAAACTTTCGATACCGATGGCCTCACGGAAGTCACTTGGCAGACGAATGTGTATTCCATTGACATCTCGCTTTCCAACCCCAATGTACTCTACGCAGGGGGCGAATCCGGCGGCGTCTGGAAAACGACCGATAAGGGCCTGCACTGGCAACTGCTCACGATCAATGTGCTGCATGGTGCCTTTGGGGCGGTAAAAATCCATCCAAGCGATCCCAACACGGTGTACGCGAGCACCGGAGGAAAAATCATTAAAACGACCAATGGCGGCTTGAATTGGACAACAGTTTATAGCGAAAACGGCCTCTGGGTCAATGACATCGCCATAAAACCCGACCAACCCGATGTGGTGCTGGCTGCCAGCGACCAAGGCCTGCTCCGCAGCACCAATGCCGGCACGAACTGGACCAAACTCCATACCCAACAAACCTGGGCCGTAGAATTCAAACCCAACGACCCGCTCACCGTTTTTGCGATTCGCAAGAGCGGCAGCAGCTCTGATTTCCGGGTTTCGACGGACGGGGGTGCGAGTTTCATTAACTCCAACGCGGGCTGGTGGACGCCCGCTGCCGGGATGTCCGTCACGGGCGGGATGATCGCTGTTTGCCCTTCTAACCCCTCCAAAGTGTACGCTTATCTCTGTGGCGAAGGCGGCAATTTGGGCGGTTATATCGGTGTTTTCAGAAGCACAAACAGCGGAGGCACCTGGGCAAACACCAATCCAAACAATGCCATCGGCCAACCGTATTCCATCCCAAACCATACCAATTTGATGGATGCCAATGGCGTGGACTGGTTTACGCAGGGCTTTTACGACATGGCCATTATTGTGAACCCAAACAATGACAATCAATTGATTGCGGGTGGCTGCTCTTGGTTTAAAAGTGTGAACGGCGGACAAACCTGGACGGCACTGGGCTCTTATGTCGGCGGACTTTCCTGGAGTCACCCGGATATTCAGGCCATTGCTGCTACTGGCAATGACCTCTGGATTACCAGCGACGGCGGCATCAATTACTCCACCAATTTTGCCCAGACCATCGAGGCCAGAATGAACGGGATTTCTGGTTCGGATATGTGGGGTTTTGATTCTGGTTGGAATGAAGACATGTTGGTAGGAGGCCGTTACCACAATGGCAATATGGCCTGGCACGAAAGTTTCCCGGAAGGCAAATTTTACCGAATGGGCGGCGCAGAATCGCCCACCGGTTATGTGAATCCGGGTGAAAACCGCAAAATGTATCACTCTGATATCGGTGGCCACGAACTTCGGGGTGGTTTTCTGAATGGCGCAAAATCCTTCCCCGTCGGGCTATTTCCCAACGAAAGTTACGCCTATTATGCCAACTCTGAAATGGCCTGGGATCCACGTTGTTGGAACATCGTGTACCTCGGCAAGGAAAACAAAATCTGGAAAAGCACGGATGGCGGCAGCTCCTACACAGCCTTGTACACTTTCCCCGGAACGGTGGACAATACGGTTTTTGATATTGAAGTAAGCCGCAGCAACCCGAATGTCATTTACTGCTCACAATGGGATGGCACGGACGATTCGATCTGGAAAACCAACAATGGCGGACAAAGTTGGACAAAACTTAGCGCCCTGCCCCTGCCCAACAACAACGACCGCGTGAAACTGGCCCTCAGCGGCGAAAATGAAAACATTCTCTGGGTAGCTTTAACCTACGGTTCCAACGGCAAAAAAATTTACAAAACCATAGACGGCGGCCAAAGCTGGATCAATCTGACCACGGCTACTTTGGATAACGTCCGCATTGCCAACATCATGGCGCAATATGGCACCGATGGCGGAGTCTACCTCGGCACCAATAGCGGCGTTTTTTATCGCAACAACAGCCATGCCGATTGGCAACCCTATAGCACGGACTTGCCTATTTCGGCAGAAACCAACCGCTTGAAACCATTCTACAAAACCGGAAAAATCCGCAACGGATGCTGGGGCTTTGGCGTGTGGGAAGCCGATCTCTTTGAACCCTCCGCCGTGGTAGCACAGCCGATGGCCAGTGCACTGATTTCAAACTGCGCCCGAGACACCGTCTATTTTGATGATTATTCAGTGCTGAACCACACGGGCGCCAGCTGGGAGTGGGCCTTCAACCCTACCCCGATTTGGTCGAGTGCCACAAATATCCGCAACCCCAAAGTGGTTTTTGGTGGAACAGGCACCTACACCGCCACGCTGACCGTGAACGGACAATTCTCCAAATCGCTCGACATCAGCATTGGCGACGGCTGCCGAGCCGACACCATTCCCGGCTCAGCCGTAAATATCGGCGGGAATGACTTTGGGGATTACATCGCAACGCCTGCGCTCAACCTGAATACCAATGTACTGACCGTGACGGCCTGGATAAAACCAGATGGTATTCAGCCCGAGTACAGTGCGATCTTTATGCACGATGGCGAAACGGCAGGTTTCAATTTCCGTCCGGGAGATAACTCACTCGGCTACCACTGGCCCGACGGACAATGGTGGTGGAATAGCGGCCTCATCGCCCCTTCAGGAGAGTGGAGCCATGTGGCCATGGTGGTAGAACCAACAGGCGTTACGCTCTATGTAAATGGCCGTGGCTCTAAACAGAGTTTCAACGTTGCGCCAGTCAATTTCGACTCCGGCAACCGGTATGGCAATTACAAAGGCTGGGGCGGCCGGTACGTAAAAGGCTCCATGGACGAGATTTGTATCTTCAATAAATCGCTGACGCAGGAGGAAATCCGTGAGCTCATGCACCTGACCAAAGCCCCGGAGGAATTCCCCAACCTGATCAGTTATTACCAATTCAACGAAGCCAAAGGTTTTGCACTCGACCGGGTAGGCGTCCGTCATGGATCACTCGTAGGTCCTACGGCGAGGCGTGAAAAATCAACGGCTCCGGTGGGCAAAGGCGTTAGCAAACGGCTCAACATTGCCCCGGGCAAAAAACGCTATACCTTCGATGACACCGGACTCACACTGGTATTCCCACCCACAGGAACCTATCCAAATGGTGAAGTGGTGGTGTCCCGCCTGAGCGTCCCGCCAGATACGATTCCAGGCATAGTGCATTCAAAATCAACGGATTACTGGATTTTGCAGAACTATGGAACGAACGCTACTTTCGTGGCGCCTTCAGAAATCTGGTTTTCAAAAATTGGCGCTATGCCTGCGGATCTACCCGCCGCTGCCTGTAAACTTTGGCGACGCGGCCCTATTGCCCATGGACCCATCTGGCAAAACTTGGACTTGGCCGACGTACTATACGAGGGCCCGGATGCATCCCTGGGCTTTACCAGCAACAATCAGTTGAAATCGGCGGGGCAATTCTGGCTGGAGCTGCCGGGACTGGTGGAGGCGAAAAATGTACCGGCGGCTTTAGCCGCAGGACTCAGAAGCAGCGAAAATCTGGATAATGAACGCGGGATTCCTGCGGCTAAAGCCGCTGGTACAGGCACTGAGGATTTCCATGTATTCCCAAACCCCGTAGCCGAAAATGTCACTTTGCAACTCCGTTCGGCAGCACCGGGGATCTGCACTTTCCGACTTTACGACGCGAAAGGGAATCAGGTTCGGGTATTGAAATTTGAGGGGAATGGCACGCTGGCGCTGGCGGGTTTGGCGACGGGAGTATATGCGTATCGAATTGAAAATGAGGAGGCTATGCGGTTCGGGAGATTGCTTGTGGGGAATTGACTTTGAAAAGCCTGACTGCACTACCATCGGTGTGATTTGAATTAATTACCGCTTAAAACGGTCGTCTGTCAGCGCTTCCAAAAATGTTTTCAGGTCGGCTTTTTCCTCTACTGTAAGATTGAGGGGTGTATTGAGCAAGCTGTCGCGGTTGAAACCTCCTGGTACGGTTTGGTTGGGCACATCATAAAACTCAATGACTTCTTCAAGGGTTCGGAACATCCCGTTGTGCATGTAAGGCGCCGTGAGTGCTACGTTGCGCAGACCAGGGACTTTGAATTTGCCAAGGTCCGTGCTGTCGTGTGTAACATCAAACCGACCTCGATCAGCCAGGTTTCGGCGGCCGGTGTACAGGCCTACATTGCGAAATTCGTCGCCTGTGAAATCAGGTGAAAAATGGCAGTCGAAACATTTCCCTTTTTTCAAAAAAACTTCCCGGCCTCGCACGGCGGCCTCCCCCATTGGATTGGGTTTGCCTTGCATCCATCGGTCAAAAGGTGTGTCGGAAGTTTCCAGGGTGCGGACAAAAGCCGCCAGCACCGCCGCCAATTTTTCGGGATCCGCCGGGGCACTGTACAGTTGCCGGAATGCCACATTATATTCTGGGTGGTTTCGCAGCCGCTTCGTCACCAGGTCGAGCGTGGCGCGCATTTCTACCGTATCCTGAATGGGCATCAATACCTGTTGCTCCAAGGTGGCCGCCCTTCCATCATAGAAAAAGTGAGGCCTTGAGCCCATGTTGGTGATCCCAGGTGAATTACGCTTTCCCAAACGTCCACCTACCCCGCGACTGAACAATGCGGTATCACAAAAAGCGAATTGAGGAATATGGCAACTGGCGCAGCTGATGGTGCTGTCGAGTGAAAGGATCGGGTCCGAAAAAAGGCGCTCACCGAGTTCTTCCGGTGTCAGGGTGGGCCGATTAGCGAAGGAAAGCAACAGCAGTGCAAGCAGGAAAAAAGCCGAAAAGAGTAGGCGGTTTTGCATGAACACAAAGGTAAGATTGCCGACAAATCAAGTGTTCAGCATTTTGGAAGCATTTAATTTTGATGGGGTTTGTTAACTTTGGTTTTCAAAACCGATTCGCATGAAAAAGATCTCTACCCACGCCCTGATTTTTATTGGAGTCTTGACTGTTGCAAGCCAACTTTACAGCCAGGCACCGGCTCCTGATTTCACGGTTACAAGCTCCGACGGACAGGTCAAAAAGCTCTATCAGGATTATATAAGCCAGCAAAAACTGGTGGTGATCGAAGCCTTTTTCAGCTCTTGTCCACCCTGCGCTACCCATGCGCCACTTTTCCAAAACCTCTACACCTCCACTTTGACTGCGCATCCTGGAAAGGTCGAATTCCTCTTGTTGAGCACGCTCATCAGCGATACGAATGTAAAAGTGGCGCAATACAAAACCAGTAAAGGGCTTACCATGCCTGGCGTAGGCAACGACGGCGGAAGCATCACGGCCCTACAACCTTACCTCAGCGGGCAATACGGGCAATTTCAAGGAACGCCGACTTTTATCGTCATTGCGCCTGGTTCCGGGGTAGTGGCATTTGATATTCGTGGCAACTCACCCAGCCAAACCATGGCGCTGCTTCAACAGAAAATCGAGGAATTTTTCCCCAAAGAATGCAGTCTCGCAAACCCTTTCGGCAGCCCGCTGGACGATGTGAATATCACAGTGGATGCAGCCGGTTTCGACACGTCCATTGTTGCCAACAGTACCTACAACCTTTCAAACCTTGCTCCGCTTCAAAACACCCCCTATCAACTCAAGCCGCACAAGACGGGCAGCCCTGTTGGACTCACTACCTACGACCTGGTGCTCATCTCCAAACACATCCTTTCCATTGAGCCTTTCAATTGTCCGTGGCAAATTGTGGCAGCCGATGTGAATTGCACCGGAACCGTTACCACCTTTGATATCGTGACCGCCCGGAAGGTCATCTTGGGCATTACAGACTCGTTTCCATGTGGTTCTTGGCGTTTTATGCCAGATTCGGCCTCGGTTTCCAATAGCGATTGCCAGGATTTCGTGGGGGTAAAACTTGGGGATGTAAACGCTGGCCCTTGCACCGACAGCCTGGTCGGGTCTTCGGAGAGTCGCGTCCAGTCACAATATTTATACTCCAGAGATCATAATTTTCAACCCGGCGAGACGGCCCGAGTTTCGCTGTTTTTTAGAGAACCCACTGACCTTGAGGGGCTGCAATGCGCTTTTGATTTTGACCCTAATCTTATGAAAATCAATACAATAGAAACAGAAATACTCGAAGGTTTTGATGCTGAATCCTACCGTCTGAGCGACACCCGACTTGCACTCTCCTGGCTTCAGCCACAGGGCCAACAACTTTTGGCAGCATCTGCGGTGTTAACCCTGGAGATTACCGCTCCACAGGGCGGCAAAATTTCCGAGTTGCTCCGCTTTTCCGAGTTGGGTATTGTGCCCGAAATTTATAGTTCAGATGGGGGGATTCACCCGCTCCAACTCGCTTGGCTTACACCTTCATCTACTTATTTCATTTCGCCCAATCCCGCACATGGTTCTTTTGCGCTACAGTCAAATGCCGAGCGCAGGGAGGATTGCCTTGTCCAAATGCTGGATGTCCAGGGGAAAATCGTTTTTGAAAGATCATTTACCAGCATACAAGGGATGAATCGTTGGGAAATAGAGACAGGCCGCCAATCTGCCGGACTTTATTTTTTGAAAGTAAACGGCGAAGCGACTGGGAAGATAATCATTCAGTAGCCATTGCTACCTTTGCATCACATTTTCAAAAACAGCTATGACAAAAAGTAAGGGCCTAAACCGCGAAACTATCCTGCTCGTCGTGGTGGCCGTATTTGGCCTGGCGGGCTTGGCCGTGCTGCAATTCGCGCAAAAAGGCCCTTCGGATTCAGACGAAAGAGCGCTCGTGCAGGCCAAGAGTGAGCAGATTAGCTCGGATGCACAAACGGCAGCTCCTTTCCAAAAAATAACAGGCAAATTGCTCGATACCGACAAACTACCAGAGGCCGGGCAGCCTTTCAAATTTTTTCTGGTTGAATCCACTACAGGGCCAAGCTACGAACTGGATTTGGGAGACGGCAAACCCCGCCGACCCTTTGTGAACGGCGTAGTGGACTGTATTTTTCCAGAACAGAAAAGTTTCCCCGTCACACTCTACGCCCGCTACGAAGGCCAGGAGGTAATGTTACAGCGGATTGATCAATTGGTGCTGGGCCATAAGAAAAAGACGAATCCTGTGGGGAACGTCGTAGACTATTAATAACATTGGTCTTGTTTTCAGCCCTACGACGACGCACCACTTGAAACTTGCCACTTGAAACTTTTTACTGGTTACTGCTTCTCCGCTTCAAAATTCATCTTGAACCCAATCCGTTGGTTGGGTTCTGACACCACATCATCGTCATAATCCTCGAAGGCGGTCACGTCGGTCACAAAGGTTTCGACATGGCGCTGGAAATAAGGCTCTTTCAACTCTTCAGGCCGGTAGATGGCAATTGTTTTAGGCGGCTGCGGTTGACCGTATTTTTCGATGTAAGGCAAATTGATAAGCACGAGGATTTTCCCGTTGAAAAGTTGCTGATACACCAAAGAGCCGTTCTGCTTGACCAAATCACGGCGCAGGCCATTGCCAACATTTTCTCCAAGGCCGCTTTCCGAGGTTCCAAGTGTAAGCACCACTGCCTCCAGGTTTTGAATCTCACTCACTTCTTGCACGGTAGCGGGCAATCCGCCGGACTCCGCCAAAGACCGTAGCTGCGCCACGATCATTTTTTTCAATTCTTTTTTCCAAATTTCACGGTATTTCTGGGTGTTTTGTAACACCTCTTTGTAGCGCTCAACCTTGCGTTGTAGGTTAAGGGTATCTTGTTCGGAAGGTGGCATAGTTCAATTATTGACAGGAGTCACCCCAAAACTTGGGATGACTCCTGATTTAAGTTTTGAAAACCAATGGTTTAGCGTGCAAACAACAACTCCCTATACTTCACCAAAGGCCAATATTGATCGTCTACGATAGATTCCAAGTCGTCTACGGCATCGCGGATAACGTCCATTGGAGGCTTTACCTCATGGCAGAAAATACCTGCTTCTGCACGGATATCATGGGCATGATGGGCGCGATCATGGGCCTCATGCAGCTTTTTCAATCCGCTTTGGATGATTTCTACGTTGACAATGATCCGCTTCACCAAATCTACCTGCAGCCGGGTGCTTTGTACCATATCAATCGAACGCATGGCATTGATATTTTGGGCTATCTCCGTTTGGTAGCGCATTACAGCGGGTAACACTTGCGTCACCACGATTTCCTCCAAAGCCTTGGCTTCAATGTCTAGTTTGGTACAGTAACTATGCAATTGGACCGCATGGAAAGCCTCTAACTCTACATTGCTCATCACACCCGATTGGCTATAGAAATCTTGCGCCAACTTTTTCCCCAAAACATCCAGTGCTTCAGGTGTCGTGGCAAAATTATTCAAGCCTCGTTCGGCAGCTTCCGCCTTCCATTCATCAGAGTAGTTATTCCCTTCAAAACAGATCGCTTTCGATTTGCGGATGTAGCCTTTCAACACTGTCAGTATAGCCTCATCCTGTCCCGTACCATTATCCATCAATTTATCTACATCTGCTTTGAATTCAACCAATTGCAGCCCCATCATTCCGTTCATCACGGCCATGGGGCCTGCACAGTTTTGGCTGCTGCCTACTGCTCGAATTTCAAATTTATTGCCCGTGAAGGCAAATGGAGAAGTCCGGTTGCGGTCTGTATTGTCCATCTCCAAATTGGGCAATTTAGAGATCATGTCAAGTGCGCGTTCCACCTCTTTTGAGTCTGTATTTTTGCCCTCTGCGATTTGGTCGAGCAATTTGCTCATCGCTTCTCCAATGAAAACCGAAATAATGGCTGGAGGCGCCTCATTTGCACCCAAACGATGGTCATTGCCAGCATGAGCGATGCTTGCACGCAGGATGTCGGCATACTTGTGAACGGCTGCAATGGTATTCACAAAGAAGGTGAGAAAACGAAGGTTTGTGCCGGGGTTTTTGCCGGGCGAAAGCAAGTTGACACCCGTGTTCGTGCCCATGCTCCAGTTATTGTGTTTGCCGGATCCGTTAATGCCTGCAAAGGGCTTTTCGTGGAGCAGTACCCGAAGTTTATGGCGACGCGCCACGCGCTCCATCAGGTCCATCAGCAACTGGTTGTGGTCTACCGCTACGTTGATTTCTTCAAAAATAGGCGCCAGTTCGTATTGGCTCGGCGCCACTTCGTTGTGGCGTGTTCGTACCGGGATGCCCAGTTTATGGCACTCCGTTTCGAGGTCGCGCATGTAGGCGTACACCCGCTCTGGAATGGATCCGAAATAATGGTCTTCAAGTTGTTGGTGTTTGGGGGCAGGACGGCCCAACAGGGTACGGCCTGTCATTGAAAGGTCAGGACGGGCATTGTAAAGCGCGTCGTCTACGAGGAAATATTCTTGTTCCCAACCCAGGGTCGCCGTTGTTTTGGTCACTTCCTTGTCAAACATCTGTGCCACGGGCACCGTTGCCTTGTCCAGGAACGATTGTGAGCGAAGGAGTGGCAATTTGTAGTCTTGCGCCTCACCGCCGTAAGTCACAAAAATGGTTGGGATACAAAGCGTTTTCCCTTCTCCCACAGCCATGATGAAAGCTGGGCTGGAGGGATCCCACACAGTATAACCGCGTGCCTCAAAAGTGCTGCGCATCCCACCCGAAGGGAACGAAGAACCGTCAGGCTCCTGCTGTACCAGTGCCGAACCGGTAAATTCCTCAATTACGCGGCCATCGTGGGTGAGGGTGAAAAACGAGTCGTGCTTTTCTGCGGTTTTGCCCGTGAGCGGTTGAAACCAGTGGGCAAAGTGGGTGCAATTATGCGATTCAGCCCATTTTTTCATGCCAAGTGCCACCACATCAGCAATATCACGGGTGAGTTTTTGGCCGTTCTGCACTGCGGCTTTCACCGTTAAATAGGCATTTTCTGGGAGGTGGTTGCGCATGGCTTCGTCGTTGAAAACGTTTTCGCCAAAATAAGAAGCAATGCTTTCCGCTCCACCTTCCCCCAATTCAATGGGGAAGGGATCTAGGCGATTTTCCATTGCCTGGAGTGCATTGAAACGAGAGAGGGACATATTTTTAGAATATTGAAGTATGAATGGTTGAATGGTAAAAGTTAAAGTGGCTTTCCAACAAGGTTTAGGACGACAAAACGCAGGGCGTTCGGCTATGAAATGGCGCTAATAGGCGGGGGAGCGTTCGTAAAAAGAAAGCGATCTGGGAATAAATTTTGACTTCGGGGCGGCTAATCCAATTGCCGAACGGGGTCAGCAGCCAAAATGAAATCAAATAGGAGTCGCGTAAGAAAAGCGGCATTGTCAGTCGTGCAAATACGCTTTTGAAAGGGCAAAGTTAGCTAAGTTTTATAAATAAAAAAGCCCCCCTCCTCGTACAGGAGAGAGGCCATCCCAAAAACCGATTTTAAAGTATGATCTTGTAAAATCGATGTTTAGTGACTGGTATTTGGCAAATGGTGGTGGGTGATTGGTGACTAGTGATTGGTATGGCTTCATCTTGAAATTCGTCTCAAGGGCAGGCCACACCAATCACCAATCACTATTCACTTATCACTATTTCGCTTGGATCATTTTCTTCGTAGCAGAGTCCGTAGCGGTCTCCAACTTGTAGTACAACATGCCTGTGGTGTTGATCAGAGCGCGATCCAAAGCGATCGTGTTCTCACCTTTAGCAAACTGGCCTTTCTGCTGGTAAACTACGCGGCCTGTCTCGTCGTAGATCGAAAGCGTTGCTTCTGCTGCTTCTGGAAGGAAGAAGCCGATGAACGTCTTGTTCACAAACGGGTTAGGCTGGTTCTGGTACAGTTCGAAGCCAACTCCAGAGATCGTCTTGCCGCCGAAACGGAAAGCTACTCCCAAGCGACCTGCTTTACCCGCCGTAGCTTCAGCGGAGGCGGGGTATGCCTCAGCGCGGGTGATCGAGCCAGATACGCCGAGCATCTCGCTCAACTTGCCAGCTTTCTCAGCACGGAAACGTACTGTGAACTCTTGTGCACCATCAATAGATACTGCCATTGCGTTTGCAGGAG
>Ga0247844_1004873_pt1 | contig 17725 bp, 18 predicted proteins | sample LaCtaG_FD_192421 | JGI IMG/M metagenome (GOLD analysis project Ga0247844, IMG submission 192421) | Freshwater microbial communities from meromictic Lake La Cruz, Castile-La Mancha, Spain - LaCruzMarch201714.5m_1 | ecosystem: Environmental > Aquatic > Freshwater > Lake | place: Spain: Castile-La... | reverse complement strand
AAAAGGTAAATCTCGAACAAAGAGGGTCTGTTCTTTACTTACTTCCTTTGAAGCGGGAATCATAGCTAGTACCGGAACGTCTGACAGCGTTTTATAGTGGGTATTCGGTATCATCCGAGTGTCACTTTTTCTACTTGTGTCCTCGCTATTTTTACGATGAATTTCACTATTTGCTTGACTACTTCGTGTTTCTGATGCTGCTAAGAACACATCATCATCTGTATTTTGTCTTTGAAAGTTTGCTTTAAAATTATTTTGAAAAGAAACATTCTCCTCTTCGCTACCTCGCATGGAGTAATTTTGATGATTGACAGGAACCGTGAAATTTCCTTTAAATTTTGAATTGTTTAATTTTTTTTCACTACGATTTTTTTTATCTATCACCCCTCTTGCCTCCAAAATCAATACAAGAACGATTGTAATAACCAAACTCAAAAAAGCCCAAAGTACCATATGTTTTCTAATAGCAGCACTAACATCCGGTTTTGTTGGCACCGTAACAGGAGTTAAAACCGAAACTGTCAAATTATCCCCTAAATTATTAACTGAATTCATCACAACATTCATGGCAATTTGACACATTTCAAAGCTATTTTGAGCCCCTTTCATCTTACACGAAACAGAATAGACACCCTTCACCGGATCGCCTTGAATTTTAACAATAGAGTGTAACTCTGTCATTGTAATATCAGAGAAACTCATATCAATAATTTTTTGAGCCGTCTTAGGATTAGATATCATGGCCAATATTTGTGAATTAATATCTGAAATACTCATAACCCTATTCTCATCCACCGCACTATTTGTCGGCGCTGATTGAGGAACTGCGCCCTGCGTTGCGCCATTAACGGCTTTAGATGCTCCACTCGCTAACATCTCTTGTACCCCACTCCCCGCCGTATTTGCACTGGAATTATTCAATGTTATGGTGAAATTTCCTACTGAGGTATAAGTGAGTTTACTCAAATACATAATCGAAGCTATTCCGATAAGTGTTAATGCAAACCAAAATACAATTACTAAAAGTATATCTTTCATCAAAAGTTGAATAAGAAGCTTTCCAACGATAAATACTTTTTGTGATAACGGCATTTCAGACTTTGGTTTTAATATAATTTTTAAAATATCTGACGATTTCATACTCATCTTTAAGCTCCTTTCTTCAACTTCTTTCTTTTCTTGTTCAAAATAAGCTTTTCTCTACCATGAGCCTCTAATACTTTTTTCACTATTCCCCATCACCAACCTTACACTAAAATAAATGAAAAAGGAACCTCCGCCAATATCGCTTTCTTATCAATCTTGTTATTGTTGTTTTTTCAAAATAACATCTGCCGCACTCTTTAAAGAATCTGAATACACTCCCTCATCTCTAAAAAAATTTTCAAGCTTCTCCAACACATATTCAGAAAATGCCTTTGGACATTTTTCTTGAAACGTTATAGGCGTATTTATATGATTATTATGATTCATAAACGTTCTCCTTAATTTTTGGGGGAGGATTTTTCTGAAATATATTTAGAACCCTTCACTCCCTCTCCTACCGATATGGCCATATCCTTTACAAAGCTGACTAATCAACTTCTTTAAGCATTTTAATTCTTTTAGACTGTTTCAATTTTCTTATTGCCTTTTTTTCAATTTGCCTAACTCTCTCTCGTGTTACATTGAATATTTTCCCCACCTCTTCTAATGTCAAAGGATATCCATTCTCTATACCATATCTTAACTGTATTATTTTAGACTCGCGCAGCGATAATTTATCTAACTCGCTACAAATATGTTCTCTCATCATGCTTTTTTCAGTACTTTCGTATGGACTTTCAATGTTTTCATCAACAACAAAATCCCCAAGCTGCCCATCTTCCACTTCAGTTTCTAATGAAACGGTATCTTTCATAAGCATAAAAACTTCTGAAATTTTCGATAACTCCATTCCCATTCTCTCTGATATTTCACACACTTCAGGTTCTCTTCCATTTTCAAAAACAAACCCTCTAATCTCTCTCTTCACCTTACTGACCATCACCCCCTTATAAGCTGGCAACCGTATTGTTCTGCTCTGATCTCCAATGGCCCGAGAAATCGATTGTTTTATCCACCAAGTTGCGTAGGTTGAAAATTTCACCTCTTTAGTATAATCAAACTTTTCTGCTGCTCTAATCAATCCCATATTGCCCTCTTGCACCAAGTCCAAAAGTTTCATCTTTTTACTTGTATACCTTTTTGCAATGTTCACAACCAACCTCAAGTTCGCTTCCACCAATTTTGTTTTTGCTCCTTTATCTCCTTGAGCGCATAATTTTGTTAATACGACCTCTTGTTCTCGAGTTAAAAGAGGAATTTCCGATATTTCACTAAAATATGCTTTTATATGGGCTTCTGGTGTATCTTGGTGCTCACTATATTCGTTATCAAAATCCTGTTTTCCGTCCTTTTTAATACGCTCGGTTTCGCCATATTTAGCAATTTCGTTTTCAATTAAAATTTTTTCGATGCTATTCTCTTTTTGATCCTCATTTTTGTGTGCGTCAAAAGGTTTCTTAATGTGAATTCCAAAACTCTGTAGCCCTTTAATAAGAATCTCGATGTTTTCATTACTAAAATTTTGTGGGACACTTAAAAGAAGGGCTTCATATGAAATTTCATTCGTTCTTTGAGCGTTTCTTACCAATTTTAATAATTTAGGATCTTTAAATATCTCTCTTTTCTCCAACAATTCCTCCACAACACCACACTCTTTTTATCATAATAATTTCGATGCTCCAATTTTTAATTAGCGTTCAATTCAATTAGAATCACAAATCGCTATTTTTCTTAAAAAATTTGAAATTACACCATGTTGACCCATCTATCCTCAAAAAAGAAGCTTAAGTAAAAAAACTTCTTTTGGCTTTTTGAAATAATGATTTCTCTATCTTCTCTTTATGACTTAACAGTCATATCACTAATAACGCTTTAAATCCTGCTCTTTTCGGAGCAAATGAATAGTTTTACTTGTCAAACGTGTTGCAATAAGGTGAAGTAAAACATCCCTTTGCTCCAAAACTGAAGCATTCTGTATTTCTAATTGAGTTAAATTTCTCTCTCTTTTTGCGAAAGTTGCAAATTAACCTCCTAAAAAACATTTCTAAATGACAAATATTATACTACAAATTAAAACAAGATATCTCTTCTTTAAACAATCAACCTATTCTATATTTTCAAAAATGTGCGCTTCTGAAAACCCCATTGTTCTAACCCTTTAAAACTCCTGTGCAAAATAGCATACTACACAGTCCCAATCAATAATTACTATATTCTACCCCGTGATGCGCTGTATCAACTGTAACTTTTATAGAGACTGTACCGTTCCTGTAAACGTCAATAGAATCGCTAAGCTCCCTGCTGTAGTCGGTACATTTGTAGCGGGACTAAAAGCTGCTGAGAACGTATAATTTTTTGAAGCAGCAACTCCAAATGCCTCTGTCCACATAGTTTTCGCACCAGTACTATTGTTGAGAACCGTAACCGTTGTACCTCCTATAGCTGGAGTCAATACTAAGTTGTCCAATCCACACCACGAAGCCGCAGACACCGAGCTATTCGCAACAGCTATAGTCATGTTGCTCTGTGCTGGAACCGAAATTCCAGAAACTTGAATTGTTTGTGTCGGGTCGGTTGTTGTAATGGGGGTTCCTACTGCCACGTTACCCATACTCCACGCACCACTTGTTACCCAACTCAACGTAGGTTGTTGAAGGCCTACATTTCCCGTAACGCCGAAAGTTATTGTGTTAGCTGCTAATGAAATCGCTCCTATTGCTATTACTCCTAAAATTATTCCTACTTTTTTCATCTTTTTGTCCTTCTCTTTCTTTAAGTTTTAATATCTTTTTATGCTTGTACCGTTCCTACAAACGCCAGTCGAATCGCTATGCTCCCTGTTAAAGTCGGAGTTACTGGAGTCGTCCACGCCCCTTGAAATTGCAAAACTGTTGAGGCCAAAGTCGTAACACCTGTAAATGCTGTCACTGGAACATTACTTCCCGACGTAATGGTTACGATTGGAGTTCCTGCCTGTGCATTATTATATATACCCAGATTATTCAATCCACGCCAACTATCTTGACTAGCCGTAATATTTTGGACTTGTATTGTGTACGCGGACCCAATTGGAATTCCAGATAAAGTAAAATACTGTTGTATAGAACCGCCCGCCCGGATCGCTGTGGCTGTCACCCCTGCATACAAGTTACCCATATCCCATGTGCCCGATCCCACTTCCCAATCCAGCGTCGGAGCATTATTGCTAACCGTTCCCGTAACGCTATAAGTCACTGTGTTAGCTGCTAATGAAATCGCTCCTATTGCTATTACTCCTAAAATTATTCCTACTTTTTTCATCTTTTTGTCCTTCTCTTTCTTTAAGTTTTTTAATATCATTTTCTAAATCACATTTAATTAGTCTGAACCGTTCCTGTGAACATCAAGCGAATCCTCCTTTCCAACATTTTCTTGGAATCTCGTAAATCTCCAAGCGCTATAATAAATGTGCATTTTTTTGCGCTTCTCATTGGAGTTACTAATTCTGTCCACATAATCTGAGGCATTGACACGCCGTTGTCAATTGCAACCAATGCTCCACCAGAGCTTAACGGCTGCAGAACTAAATTCTCGCCCCTTTTCTGCAACAACTTATTAGCTTCAGCATTGAATACCGTTATCACAGCACAATAACCCGTCCGAATGGCCGGCGCAGCCGTAAGAATCGTGTGCTGAGTATCAAGCAAAACGACAGAATCTTCTTGTGCACGCAATCCCAAATTCCATTTAGCAACATCTCCATCTGCCCACATAAATGCGGCGTGTCTCAGCACGACATTTCCAACAATTATGTAAGTTGGCGCGCTCTCTGCCATCAATGCCACTCCAATCATTAATACACAAATACATATCCAGTACTTCTTCATCCTCACCCCCTTTCGCACACCAAATATATTTTATATCCCTCAATACAAACGAACTTATCACTAAGATTGATAATACGCTGTAAAAACAAACTGCGCAGACGTATTTTGTGCCGGATTGTTTTGGTGCATAATCATGGTAACAGGATAGGTCGTCCCAAGTGGAGATCCATAAAAAGCGCCTAAACTCTTCAAGGGAATATCGCCATACTGGCTATCAATTTGTTGGGTTTTCCCATTTGCATCAACATTTAAACTGTACTCCCCTAAATTCCCACCGACTCCCAACACGAGCACAACCGGCTCACTATTCCGCGTATCGCCATCCTTTATTGTCATTTGTGTATCAAATTCGCTTCCTCCTTGTCTCGCTTGATTTTCATTTGCTGTCCAATTCACATCGGTCAACGAAACATTTGGAGCCCCACCTTGAACCAATCCTCCCAAATGTACTTCAAGCATATTATCTGCTTTTAACATCAGTGAGCTCATACACAGAAAATATAGTATTACTATTTTTTTCATTTTTATTCCTCTTTCTGAACAATTATTGGATTTTCTATAACAATCCAATCCGTATTTTGAGAAAACTGTATCAGACTGTCTTGATTTTGTACGCCATATCCCTTCGGCACCACAACTTTAAGAAGATATTGGGCGTTAACCAAACGATTAAACTTATACTCCCCAGAAAAATCCAATTTAGAGGTTTTAATAACCTTGCCATTTTCCAACAACTCAACTTGAATAGCATTCATTATGTTGCTTGGCGCTTGAATTGTTCCAAATAGATTTCTTATTTTTTCAAGCTTATAATCCATCTCAACCCCTTGTGCTTGTGGCACTTTAACATACTCCACACCCTTACTTAGTCCATAGTGGTTATCCGCGGATATCTGAGACGAATCAATTTTAACGCGTGAATTTGAAGGAATATTTGCTGCAAAATAATTACCGTTTTGATCAACTGGCACAGGAATACCGTTAAAACTGATAGTCCCACCCGCATATGGAGTACCGTCGACATTTTGCACATGTCCATAAATCCAACCATTTGAAACGCTGCCATTTGATGAAACCAACGGATGGCTCAGTATTAGGGTTTTATTGGCTGACAAAGCTTGTGTTGCGTTGCTACTTGCAGATGCTCCAAAAGAATCTAACAATCCAAACCCAATCGGCATGGAAAAACCAACCGTTGACACTTGATTGTGTTGATTGTCCATTGAATACTGTACACTACACGAGTAATTCGGAGTCGAGTACAACAGCTGAACATTGTTTGAAGTTGATTTCGTTGTTGAGTAGTACGTTGCACCACCAATCAAATTAAAATTGTTAAAAAAACTATACATGATTTGCTCACCTAAAGTTGTCCCGTTTTGACCACCCAACTGTTGCGTTAATCCAACTGTTGTGGTATTGTTAAGCGTCCCAAATAAAGTTTGCCCTGCCGAAAAAGTTTCCGCATAATTCTGAGCCCCAACATAATTTCCTACGAAACTAAGATTATATGACAATCCACCATTTTGCCAATACAACGTTGTATTCGCAACGCTTGCTGGTACAAAATTTGAATACAGATAGCCATAATTTAGCTGAATGGATTTCGTTAGATATAGATATTGATTCCATGATGCTCTACTAAGGTTATTACTAAACAGAGAGTATTGCGCAATGGTGTAATTAGGAACCAAATAATCATTTTTATAATATAGGGCAGTCCCTATATCATTAGTTGATGAACCCTGCGACTGACTTAAAGAGGCCGTCAAATCATTGGTAACTCCATATGTATACTCTAAGGTGTGTGCTTGAGAATTGGCATTGTTATAATTTACTTGTCCCAAACTCGCTGTAACCGAGCTTTTTCCCTCTTTTAAAAACCCTATAGCGCTATACACAGAAGTTGCTTGTTCTGTATACGTTCCATCTTCATTATAAACTTTCACTACGAACACGTCATTTCCAGTAGCAAGCTTTATGTCGGAAAAATTATAAGCGCCATTCTGAGCATATTGAAACGCCAACAACACATTTGAACGGTATAACTCAACTCTTTCTCCCGTGCTTGCTTGTCCCGATATATCGATACTGCCATAACCTACATAGTAAATACTGGTTTTTCCATAATATATACCATTAAAATTCCCATATACTGGCGAATAGGTATATTGAGCTGTATAGATGTTTTTTCCAATAGCCAAAATAGTATTGTCTCTATAATTGTATTGTAAATACGCCGACGAAAAAAATGGAGGCTGATTCGTTGTACCGCTACCCTGAAAGGTTCCTCCAAGCAATGGAGCGTAATAGGTGTAATTCAAGCTACCTTGCGCTTTACTTAAAGCACTATAATAGAGTTGAAGTTTTCCTAAGCCAAACATTGCAGGCTTAACCACAGTGGTGTTTCCACTCTCTTTTTTTTCCTCAGTTTGACGGCTATAATAATTTTCCAATGCCATATTATGTGTCGCCAGCGCTTGTTTCATTCCAAGAAAATTTGGAGAAAACACTGCTTGCAAAGCTTCCAACGAACTATCAATAGAGAAAATATTTCCCAGTATTTCTGATGTTACAAAAGTTTGATTATCAAAAAACAAACTGTTTCCGCCAGAAAGCGCACACGACGTTATTTTTCCGTTATCGTTAATCAGCACCGTATTCTTATTCTTATCAACACTCATGCTTGTCTGAGGATTAAAGATGTATTTTGTACTTGTTCCTTCTTTAATCACTCTCCCACTACACAAAGGCATCAACTCCTCTAGCGAATAATATATTTGTAATGAGCTATTGTTGATAAACACAACAAACGTATCCGATTTCGTGCAAAAACTAGGTATAGAAAGCGATATTGATCCCAATTGGTACGTATCGGCAAGCGGACTATTTTGAAACTCTGCACTCATTCGAACAATTTCAGGAAGCTTTGGCACCACATCATCGCTTTTAGGCACTATTGAAAGCATATTGGATGCGCCACTTATTTGCGAAGAAGAAATAGCTACAGCAATATTTGGAACAGAAGATGGTTTGAGTTTCGACAAAGCCAATGCGTTTGCCGGGCTTTTCTTAATAGAATTTCTCTTTGTGCGCCCCACGCCTGTCGAAAATCTCTTTTGAGGGTTTGCCGTCATCTTTTTCCCTGCTACCCCCGCTTTTGCTTTGACAGCAACGACCTCTTTGCTCTTTTTGTTCTCTTGCCCCACTTTGTCGTCCGAAGGGGACGTTCTCGAAAACAATTTATCAAAATCAAATTTAATATAATGTGCTTCCACAACAAACACATTTCCACACATTAATACTAAAATTATCATCACGGCTACAACAAAAAGTTTTTTCATTACGATTTATTTGAAAGGTTGACAACATAAACCTTTCCTGTATTAAATTTTTTTGTCTCTATATCTTGATAAGTCAATGTTAACACCGCTTTTGAAACCAGCCTTACTTTGCTATTAATTACAATTTGCGTATTTGTGTTTCTAACGACCACTCCGTCAGATGTTCCACTATCTACCCGTTTTCCCGCATTATCATAAAAAACATAATCAATTTTATACACCGTATGAACATTGCCTGCGTTATCTACCGTCACCGTCACGCTGCTTCCGCCAGTTTTATTAGACACCGTACTAGAGCCTGATTGAATGGAAGTTTGTTGAACAACATTATTTTGAAGCGAAAGATTCGTTAACGAAAGATTTTGAGTCAACACTCCTTTGAAAAGTTCAACCACACCCTGTTGAACCAAAAGAAATGATGCGCCATTGAAGCTTTTACTCTGATTCTGCGCATTAACTGACCGTGTTTTAACATTCAATATCGCATCAAACTCCCCATCTCCTACAAGTTTATCTGTATTGTAAACGTAAAGTTCAAAAGTAGCACTCGCACCCGGAGCTAATTGAAACTGCTTTGGAAACACAAATAACGAATCACCCAAATAACTTTTAGGATTTACAAACATCGGATCATTAGAAATGGTCGGCGTACACACCAGCATGTTTTGCGAAATGTTGTATACAGAGATCATCTTTTGAACCTCGTTTTTATTTAAATTAAATACTGGCGAAATTGGATCTATCGTAATTTGTGGCGTCAAATCCGCAAACGCAAAAGATGCCACCCCTAAAGCCACACTCAATATCAATGCTGTTTTTTTTATCACAATACCACTCCTTTTTAATTGTCTTTTATTTTAGTCTTTATTTTAGTCATTCCTTAATTGAAATATGTTAATACAAACTGACCATTGATCGAAACTATCCCCTCTTTGGTATATACGTCATTTGGATTAACTGGAAAAATGGTTAATTGAAACCCAAAAGGCGCATATTGATCATCCGTCGGAGATAATGCCGCATATCCAGAACCTTCCGTATCAAATCTGCCCACTTGAGGCGTCTCGTGATTGACGCTCAACGAATATCCGTATGGAACGCCACAATCTTCAACATAACCCGGAAGATACGTTACGCACAAATTTCGTGTCGCGCTATAAAAACTAGCCGTTTTTGTTGCATTTGTTACTGTAGGTTTTTGATATATTTGATTATTTTCTCCCAAGTCAAATATAAGTTGTTCCGTAGAAAAAGCGGGTTTTTGAATATCCGAAGCATTTCCGTTCGGCTTATTTATATCTGAAGGATTGTAGGTAATATTGAGCTGCACTGTCACAACGTTTTGCAAATCATTTCCATAATAAATCATCACATTACACACTTTAGAATTGCCTACTTGATCCGTCGACACAGGATTTTGCCCCTGAACCATTATAGAGAGCTGCGTGCTTAATGCCCCATTTACACTCCCCTGATTCAGCTGTACACCATTTTGCATCGAAAGCAATGAAATTGGAGTTTGCGACCCATTAAATTGCAGATAAAATTTACAATTTGAATTAAAAAGAGGAGCTAACCCATCGCTCGTACACACAATCCTATAACGAGAGCTGTCCGTTATCGACACAGGAATATTTTGCAACAAATAATAAATGCCGCTTCCTTGAATCCCAACATCTTGTTTAGAAATGTTTTTGCTCAGCATTACCATCCCATTGTTGGGAACTTGTTGCCCATTTACAACCACTCCTGCATATAGCGCAAAACACATTATCGGAAACATCACAAAACACTTGAATAACTTAACCACAACCACCTCCTCTTTACACCTTATACTCTTTTCACTGAAAATCGAAACACAACCACTTGGTGCCGTCGCGCAACGTTAATGCCCTGTCGACACTGTACATAATATCATTTTTTTTCGCCACTCTCAAAGCCAAGGCGACGCTTTTAATGTTGAGTTTTTTTAATCTAGTTGGTCGAAATTTTGCTTTTAGCACCAAATTTGGTCAATTTTTAATACTTTTTCTCCAAATTTTGGTCAATTGAGCCATTTTGGGCCGTTTTTTTCTCGCTTAATTATAATTTCTGAAATTATAATTCTAATAATTTTGTCATTTGCATGATTTTTTAAATTTTAAAAATAATTTTCAACCACCCTTTTCCCATATTCAAAACGCAAAAAACAGGGCTTTCGTTATTGTTTCTAACGAAAGCCCTGTTTTTGTAAAATCATCTACTATGTTAACTTGAACCGATAAATACCTTTTTTACTTATAATAACCTTACTCCTTTAAATGAAATTTTTTTGACTCTTTTAATTCTTTCAACCGTTTCCGAAACAATCCCAACACATACCCAACAGGATGCGTTTCAATGCCATCATTTAATAAATCATAACAACACCACTCTTCATCCCGTAAATATTTGCTGGCAACTTTTCCTTCAACCATTTCAAAAAAAATTCTCATTAAATTGACAACACCCTCTAATTCTTTATCCTTTGAATTTTCACAAACATCTTCTAAAAAGGTATATATACTGTTAAAACTCTTTCCTTTAAACTCTTCTATGACTTCCAATACCTGCATATATTGTATAATTACATCTTGCTTTATCACCGAATTCTCAAAAACTTCAACCAATACACTGAGCCTCCGTCTAATTTTCTCGTTTTCAACCACTCTCGTTCCAACATTATTTTCGTTTTTCATCTATTTTCCCCTTCATATGCTCTTCTAAATACTCCTATAACTTTTTCCTTCGTCACAGGGAAAAAACAAATGTTGCCACCGAAGCATAAATAGGGGCTTATCCCAATCTCGCCAAACACTATGCCTTTAACACAAAGCTTTTTAAACATATTTTGTTTCCTCTCTCTTAATTTGCTTAGCTATTTACCACATATTTGATTTATTCAAATATATTTTCTTGTTTGATTGAAATTATACACTTTCAAAACGAATAACTCCACTTGCAAATGACGTTTTTTAAGTAAAGTTAACTTAATAATCGGCGTGTTGTCCATCAACTCCGCCCTCTATCATTCTCACTAATCTTGGGTCCTGTTGAGTTACTGTGCTCAACTATGATGCTTTTTTAAAAAAATCGATACTATTTTTATATAAGAAAACAGTCATTCGCGCCATTTTTCAAAAAAAAAAGATGGCAGAATCGCCATCTTGAATTTATATTCAAATCACTTTAATACACTTTTATCTTTAAATGCAACATAACTCACCATTACGCGCTCAACATTTTGATTATTAAGATAATAGAACTTTTCTCCTAACTTTATTCTTGTTGAAAAATCAAAAGAATCTCGTATTTCCTCGCTCGCTTTACGAGAGATAACAATTGGCTCAAGCTTTAGCTCTGTTTGAGAAAAAACAATTTTATGCTCCCTGGAATTGGATTTCACTACGATATAATTGATTTTGCTCACATCTACACATGCACGACCTTTTCCAACTCCATATTCTTTTACATAAAAAGTTTTACTCGGTTGAAAAAGCAGCTTTTTCAATTTTTCTTCAAATAACTCCTTAAGAATAAATGTCTTGTGGAGATATCCAATCAAAGAGTGATAATCTATTTGCATTTTTTCATAAAGCTCTGCGCAAATCATTCCAAAATCCTCTTGTCCTGTAATTAAAAGTATTGGAACAACCTTTTCTGTTAAAACTCGAACAGCTACATTAATCCCATTTTCGAACACATTGTTCCCTAAATGGTGATCAACAATGATAAAATCGACCTTATCGTGATTTTCAAAAAAATAATCAAAAAAACCATAGTACGAATTGAACATTTTAATTTCAATGTCCCACCCATTTTTTTTTGCAATCTCTTGGACTCTGTCAGATAACTGATTCATATAATTTTCATCATCTTCTATTAATACCATTCGCATCATTTCCTCACCTCGCTATCACTTTTTTAAAATGCGCACATACAGTTGTTCCATAATTTTTTTTGCATTTAAATTCTACCCTTCCTTCATATAGAAACGTGACATTTTTAACACTTTCAACACCTATTTTAGTGGAATAGATACTTGAAATACTTTTTTTAAATCCTTTTCCGTTATCGTATACAACTATTTTATTAGGGGTAATCTCTACTCTAATAATTTTTCCTTTTAAACACATCACTGCATTGTAAGCATTCGAAAGTAAATGGCTCATAACAATTTCAAAATCAAGCTCCGTGACAATCCATCTATCTCCTTCTGCTATAGTATAAGTAAAATCCACAAATTTTCCATATTGCTCTTGCCTTTTGTTTAACTGTTCTTCAACAAATTCTTTAGAAATAACTCTTCTGTTACGATGTTGCAACTCCATAATGGTTTCTTTTAACACCATAACTTCGGACTCAAGGGCATTTTTTTGACTATTCTCATCTAAGTGTAAATAATTTCCTTGTAAAAATGCAATTCTATTTTTAATATCATGAAGTGAATTAATAATCTGACTTTTTTCAAAGACAGTATGACTCTCTAATGAAGAAATTATTATTCTACGATGTAGATTTTTAATTTCTATATAAATAACCCCTGTCATAACAAATAACAAGATAACAAATGATGCTATCGAGAGCATTCTAACCAAAGGTATAATTTGAACCGAGTATTTTGCAAGAAGAAGTATTTCAATCCAATGGCAAATTAGAAAAATGTTCCACCCAAACTTAATAGAACGGTAACCAGAAATGCTATTTATTATAATTACTAAAGGAATTAGATAAATTGCATACACCCACTCTTTAATGTCTAGGTTAACCCCATGACTCCACAAGCTATATACCAAATAACTCAAAATCCATAGAATATCTATATACAATAATGTTTTAAACACCTTATTTCCTTTAATATTTTGAAAAAAATAGCAAAGAAAAAAAAGTATTTCACACACAGATACAAGCACCTTTAATATAAGCATAAAATTGATAAAAGAGCCCAAATAAAAATAGTGATAATTATAATTTGTTTCCCAAAAGGCGTATCCTACAATAAATAAAGCAAAAAAGAGAAATCCTACTCTTTTTATGCGCTGCTCATATGACGTCAAAATCAATATCCCCATAAGAAGCGCCAGTAAAAATGTTACTCCAAAAAGAAAAAAAGAAAGATGTTCCATATCGCGTTGCAAATGATCAAAATAAAGCAAATCATTTATCAAAGTATGGGTTGGTATCATATTGAATACAACAGAAAGATACACAACGCAAATTATTCCACAAGTAATACTATTTACTATTATTTTATTTTTCATCTTTCATCCCCGCCAGAACTCCTTTTATCTCTTCTTCTAATCTTTCTCTTCCCATTTCGCTACTCACAACAAAATTTGCTCTTTTCGCCTTCTCTTCTACACTCATCTGAGAAGAAACTGAATTTTGAGCCTGTTCTCTGCTCACACCATCTCTTTTCATAACACGCTCTACTTGCAATATTTCAGAACATCTTACCACTAAAGTTTTATCAAATAATTTTTCTAACCCCACTTCAAACAGCAATGGTACTTCCATGAAAATGGTCTCTTCGAAATAGTCCGCTAAAACCTTTCTCATCTCTTTTACCACTTCTGGATGAATAATCAAATTAAGCTGTTCTCGACACTCTTTTGACGCAAATATAAGCTCTCGAAGCTTACTCTTATTCAACTCTCCACCCTTTAGTATCATTTCACTTCCAAAGAGCTCTCCTATTTTTTCAACGATATCTTTTCTCGAGTTAATCTCACGTACCATCTCATCAACACTGAATGTTTTGTACCCTAACTTTTTTAAAATTCGAATTGCCGTGGATTTCCCCGACCCTATACTTCCTGTTACCGCTATATTCATCTTACTCTACCACTCTAAATTCAACACTTTGAGTGCACATATCTAAAATTGCCACTGTTGCTGTTCCCGTTACATAACCACACCCTTCACCTGGGTTAATTACCAGAGGAGAATTTTCGACCATTTTAATATGTGTGTGACCAAATAGATAGATATCTGCCAGTTTTTTTTCTTTCAACTTCTCGACAATATAAGGATGGTGGGCTACACAGATTTTTTTCCCTTCATATTCAAATATATAAGGCTCTGAAAAAATATTGCCCTCTAAAGTCATAAAAAGTCCCTTATGCTCCCCATCATTGTTTCCATATACAGCAACCATTCTAGCCTTTAACCCTTCAAAATGACGCGCAGCAAAGGGAGAGACGATATCTCCGCAATGAATCACCAACTCTACTTGTTCACGGTTAAAAATTTCTACTATTTTTGCAATATTACTCATGTGGTCATGTGTATCTGACACGATTCCTATTTTTGACATTTCGCCTCCCATTTTTCCACTGGAATAATTCTTTTAATAATTGGATAAATCACAACAATTGCTATAAGAGAAACCCCTACTGCTATTAAAGTCTCTACAAATCTGTATTTTGCAACGTCCCATCCGTTTCCTAAAAGCCCTACATACATTAAAAGTAAATACGTATTAACCGTTATCTGAAAATGAAAATACGTTTTTGGCTTATAGGCTACAAATAGGAGTAGCGCCGTAACCCCTAAAAAGATGAGTCGAATTCCCAAAAGATTCGGACAAAGATATATCAGAAGTGTCGCTATTAATAGCCCTGAAAATGTTCCAATAAATCTATGCCATACTCTAGAATAAAGATATCGAATATCAGGCGTAAATTGTAGTATCATAAAAATAAAATAACTCGCCCAATACGTATGAGAAACATCTACAACTGAATGAATAAAGTTATGAAGCCAAATTGAAATGGCATAAGCTAAAATTGACGCTATATAGATGATGACCCCATACCGAAACACCCTCGGATTAGCCTCCATTATCATCAGTTTGATACCCTTCTTGCTTGGATACCATGCCTCTTTAGACTCCGTTAAATATACTGCAAAAAGACGATAGTAAATAACATAAAAAAGCACTACACTCACTATTCCAATACAATTACACAGTGCAAATAGGAGTAAAAGGTGAATAGACATTGGAATGCTCATTCCAGTTACATAATAAATAGGAATAAACCAACTCATTGCACGATACCTCGGGGGCAGCATATTCAAAATAATATAGTTCAAAACCGGTATGACAAACCCTAATGCTGCCCAAATTGGACCAAGTTGAATCAGCACTCCCCCGATTATCAATACGATGGGAAGCACAATTGCCGCAATGACTCCCACTAGCACTCTATATTGGTTGGAAAAATCCAATACTGCCAACTCAAAAAATGGATAGGTTACCATTCCCATAGATGCAAATGCGACGTATTCAGGTTTTCCAATATTAAAAATTAAGAGTAATACCACTATCGTTGTAACGATACTTCCTGAAATACAATAATGTACTTTTCTCATTTTCTCTCGATTTTTCATTCTTCTTATTCCTTTTTAACGATATTAAAACACTAATTTACCACCAAAAACAGAGACGTCAAAATTATTACATCCAATTTTCACCTCAGTGAATTTCATTGTAAACTCTAATTATCTCTCTACTTCAGCAACTCTCCATGTTTATCTTTAAGGGGCATCACAGCATGAAGCAGTGGCCAAAAAACAAGTAAACAAACGATACACATCACTACCGCAATAACCGTTTCAAGCATTCTAAAATAGATTACCTGCATAGGCACCTTCATCACCACCACATACATCATCATAACAAAAGCGTTTGACGCCGTTGCAAAATGAATATACTGTTTTGGATTAAACGCAATTCCTAAAAAACAGAGCGTATAGAGGATATAGACACAATTTAACACAATAACGTTATGTATTCCATAAACGACCGCAAGCGCAATAAGCATTCCCATAAATGTTCCTAAAAACCGATGAAACACTCTATTGTATGAATGTTTTTTATTTGGATTAAATTGTAGCATAGAAAACACAAAAAATGGTGCCCAATAGGTGTGTCTTGCTTCAATCCACTGTGGAAAGAGATGACTCAAATAAACTGCTATTAAATAGGCAATTACCGCCGTTAAGTATAACCCTGACGCGTATCGAAACAGTCTCGGATTCATATTAAGAAAGTGTTTTTTCAATACATGGGGATGAGGGTGCCACACACCCTCTTTACGCTTAATTTTACGCGCCCATAAGGAGTAATACACAAAATATATTCCTGCCATAATTGCCATTCCAATAAACAGAAACAACCCCATTCGCAAAGTATTATGTAAAATGGTGGTACTTCCTATTCCCATTGTCAAAAGTCTTGAACAAAATACACCATTTCCTTTAAGTTTCGCTGGAAGTTCTGCCGAAAATATCACCAGACCCACTGGAACTAACAAACCTAAAACAACTGCCACTACCCCAAATTGCCCTATAAAACTTCCAAAAGTATAACATAGTGCACATATCACCGCTGCAATCAGTCCTGCCTTCAACCGATAGGTTCTTTTATACTCATACACTGTCATATCAAAAAACGGATATAGAATAACTCCTAACGCTACCGCTTTCATCTCAAAGCTCGGCAAAAGATTCTCATTAAAAAGCAACATCAACATAATTAAAAGTGCTATGGCTGGAATCATAAAATGAATCAGTTTATACTCTGAATAGTAAAACCACTTCCATTTAAGCGCTAATTTTTTTCTCATTTCTCCCCCTATTTAAAACACTTTCTCTCAACTTTTATCTTCCCATTTTTCAAGTGGAATGAGCCATTTTAACAATGGCCAAAAAATGGCTATTGCTATAAGAACCCATATCACCGCTACAAATGTTTCTGAAAATCTAAATAACAAGACAGTAGAAGAAGATTTCATGACCAAAACATACAAAAACATCACATAAAAATTTGCCGCAAAAGCAAAATGTAAATAGGTGATTTTTTGAAATGAAATAGCAAATAAGATGATAGATGCAATCACAAACACAACACTCAAAATAATAACAGAATGTACAAAAAGTGCAAATGGTGTTGCAACCAATATCCCTAAAATCGTTCCAAAAAATCGATGCCAAACCCGCTCATAGGCTTTCTCCTTTGTATTGTTATATTGCAACATCGCAAACACAAAATACGCAGCCCAATAACTTCTATCTTCAACAATGAAAATATGAAATTTTTGACTTAAATAATTCGATGTTAAATATGCCAATACCGCGGTAATATATAGAGCGATAGCAAATCTGTATACCCTAGGATTTTGACCTGAAATATGTGCTAAAATCTCTTTTGGTGTCATATAAAAACTGCCCTTTGCTCGCTCAAGATTGGTAAAAAAACGGTAATAGATAAAGTAAATTATCGCCGTAATCACTCCACCTAAAAAAATCAACACACCCATAAATAGCATCGTTTTTACAGGAAGTGCCACCCCCATTCCCATGGTAAAAAGAAGTGGACACAGCACACCGCTAATTCTAAAATTATTC
>Ga0247844_1004872_pt1 | contig 17726 bp, 15 predicted proteins | sample LaCtaG_FD_192421 | JGI IMG/M metagenome (GOLD analysis project Ga0247844, IMG submission 192421) | Freshwater microbial communities from meromictic Lake La Cruz, Castile-La Mancha, Spain - LaCruzMarch201714.5m_1 | ecosystem: Environmental > Aquatic > Freshwater > Lake | place: Spain: Castile-La... | reverse complement strand
TCTTTGGCCGACAACTCCCCCATTTCTTCATTGAGTGCTGGCAAGAGCATCCGTTGGATGCCAAGGTAAAGGTGAGAAAGCAGTTTCATCGTTGAGTTGTTAGTCGCACTTCAACTTAGCGCATGAGGCTGCTTTTCTCATGTCAACCATCCATCGCAAATCTGGATGAATTCAGGGTTTTGCAAGAGGCTCGCCTCGCTGTCGAAAACGTATCCCGCCATCATTTCCAACCCTCCTTACATCCGTCATCACCGGCTGGGAGATGAGCGCAAACTGGATTTGCGGCGATTGGCCGAGAGATGTCTGGGCTTTCCTTTGGACGGCAGGGTGGGCCTCCATGTTTTTTCCTTTTAAAATGCTTAGAGCACCTCAAGCCTGACGGGAGACTCGCATTCATCCTGCCTGCGGATGTCTGTGAAGGTGTGTCATCGTCTGCTTTGTGGGCCCGCCTGTGCCAGAAGTTCCGATTGGACGCCGTGCTTACGTTTGCAGAATCCGCCGCGCCCTTTCCAAAGGTGGACACCAACGCACTGGTTTTCCTGCTCAGCAACAATCCCCCAAAAGAGCACCTGAAATGGATCAAGGTCTGTGAACGCGATGAACAGTCGATTCTCGACGCGCTTTCTTCAAATAAGTTCACAGAGAATGAAAAGGTAATGTCGTTGAACCGAACGATCTCAGAGGCTCTCACCACCGGTCTGTCCAGGCCGCCGCGTCCGGCTGATGCAGAAGGCATCCCATTGTCACGTTTTGCCAGAGTTGTTCGCGGCATCGCCTCCGGCGCCAACGAGTTCTTTTTCCTCACCCGGCAGCAGATTCAATCCAATGGTTTGGACCCCTCACATTTCATCAGAGCAGTTGGACGAACCCGTGATTGTCAGCAGCCGATTTTAACAGTTTCCATGCTTGATGATCTTGATCGAGATGGAAGACCGACATGGCTACTCAATCTGGACAACACCCCAAAAAACCTGCTGCCGAAGGCTGTGCAGAAATACCTCAGTCGTGGAGAGCAGGAGGGGGTGGACTCCCGCGCGCTCATACAGACCAGAAACCCGTGGTTCAAAATGGAACAGCGGCAGCCACCTCCGCTGCTGTTTGCGTACCTGGGACGGCGTGATTCACGTTTCATTTTGAACCAAGCGGGCGCAGTGCCTCTGACTGGTTTTCTGTGCGTCTATCCAGACACAAAAAAGCCCGAAGAAATCTCCAAGCTCTGGCAAGCGCTCAATCATCCGGCGACTCTGGGAAACCTTCTGTTCGCGGGCAAATCTTATGGCGGAGGTGCCGTGAAGGTGGAGCCGCGCCAGCTCGATACCTTGGTGATTCCAGAGCAGGTTTTGAAGGAGATCGGGCTTAAAGTACCTCGATTTGATGAGGATGCCTACTTGTTGGAGAAACAACCTCAATCAGGAGAAGAAGAAACGCTGCCTCCAGCGAACAAGGTGAAGTATTCTCGCAGCAAAAAGAGAACCTGACCCAACGACATCAAATCCACCACCGCATCCTCAGCCAGCGGGTGAATTTTCGCAGCAGCACGGCTCCGGCGGGGCGGTGAGCGAGTTCGATTTTAGCACGTCCTGTTAGGCCGGGGCGCATCAGGGGGCGCAGCTCGGCGGGGATTTCCACCCGTGGCAGGGTCACGCTGAAAACTCCGCCGTCCTTGCCGGGATGCAGCGCGGGGCTGATCTGGGCCTTGCTCTCGATCTGCGCGTGCAAGGGGCGGGCGCTCTGGGTGTAGAGCAGGTAGCGCACCTCTCGTGGCGCCCGTTCTTCCAGGGCTTCTTCGATTTCGGCGATGTCCGCCTCCGGTATCTCCAGGCGCAGATCCCAGGCGTCCACGCTTGCGACCTCCGCAAACATCTCGCCCGCCTGGAGAAAGGTGCCGGTGCGCAGATGCACGTCCTTGGTCATCACGATGCCCTCCAGCGGGGCGCGGAGCTGCGCCAGCTCGATCTCCAGCCGCAGCCTCTTCTCCGTTTCGGCAGTGGCCTGCGCCTCCAGCGTGGCGATGCGCGCTAACGCCTCCTTCCGCTGGGCGCGCTGACGCTCGACCTCGGCCTCCAGCCGTTTGCGTGACTGCTGCACGGTCTCCAGCTCGCTTTGCAGGCGGCGGGTGTCGAGGCGGGCAATGACCTGGTCCTTTGTCACCCGGTCGCCATCACGAACGAGCACCTCCTCGACACGTCCGGGTGCCTCGGTGGTGATGAGGGCGCGCTTGCGGGGCAGCAGGGTGCAGTCGCCCTCCACCTTCACCTTCAGCGGCCACACGCAGGCGGTGATGAGGACCAGCCCGGTGCCGCAGAGCCAGAGCAACCAGCGCTGCTTTTGGTTAGCCGTGGCCGCGTCACCCCAGTGGCCCAGCTTTGCCAGGGCACCGCCGAGGGGCACGGACTGGTGGGCGAGCGCCGCGTTCAGGGACTTGCCGGCGAGGTCGGCCAACCACTGCGCGAGCACCAGCGCGGGCGGGCGCGGATCACCCACCGCACCTGCGGGGCCGAAGGTGGCGGCCTCAATGCTCTCACAAAGCATGGTGCCCAGCACGCGGCCTTCCGGGCCGTCCCGCAGCGGCACGAGCGCGGCGGACTGCATCTGCGTCTCGTCAAAGTAGCCGCCGGTCGTCTCATCCCGCACGACCACCCAGGGATGCTCGCGCGCGTGGCTGGCGGCGAATGCGACCATGCTCACCACCAGGTTGCCGCGCGCCTCCACGCTGACCTGTCCTGAGATGCCGATGACACGCCAGCGGTCGCCCTTGCGCACCAGGAAGCTCACACGATTGATGCCCAGAAGCTCGCGCGCATGGGCGGCGGCCAGCTTCGCGCCCTCGCTGGCATCCAGCACGCCGGTCAGGTCGGCGGCCATCTGCAGGAGGCGCTGCTGGCGCTGGCTCTGCGCGCCGAGTTCGCGCATCTGGCGGGAGCGCAGGCGCGGCCCCAGCTCGGTCATGAGTGCCTGGAGCATGAGGGCCAGTTCGGCGAGCTTTTTCGGATCACTCTGCCGGGGAAACCAGAGCTGCACAGTACCGAGGTGGTCATCCCCGCTGCGCAGCGGCACACCGACGATGGCGTGCGGTCCGAGGTTCACCAGGACTCCGGGTGTGACTGTCTCTTGTCCTGCGGGCACGGGCATGAGAACGAGCGGCTGGGAGGACAGGATGACCTCGCTGGCCGCGCGCAGCACCTGCTGCCGCTGCGGGCTGTCCTGCGAGCCTGCGGCGTCCTCCAGATGCGTGGCCGCGCCTAACCGCAAGGAGATGTCTTTCCCATCCCGCCGTGCCACCTGCCAGACGGCACCGCCGAGAGCCTCAGTGGCAGCCACCAGGCGGGCCAGGACAGCGGCTAAAACATCGCCGTCTGTGGCGGCTGATCCGGCGATCCGGGACAGCTCGGTCGCCAGTGTTTGAAGTGCCTGAAGGCGCTCTGGGGGCGGGGCCGCCATGCCTCAGTTGGCCCCTCCTTCCCGGACCGCCTGCGGCTGTCTGCCGCCGCGCTGAATGCGGATGCCGTGGCGGTCGAGCAGCGTGCCATTGGCCAGGGTCAGTTGCGTGGCTGCTTTGTTGTAGTCGGCGTGCGCGGCGAGCTGCCGCGTGCGTGCATCTGCCAGAGCGTTGCGTGCCTTCAGGACATCAAAGCTGCGCGCCAGCCCCTCCTCCAGGCGCTTTCTCTCCGTATCCAAAAGGCGCTCCGCCAGGCGCGCTGACTCGCGTGTGGACTCCAGCTTCGCCCGCGCGGCCTTGACACGAGCGAGCACGGTGTCCAGCTCCACAGAGACGTTCAGCTCACTGCGCGCGATGTTCAGGATGGCCTGCTGCTGGCGCAATTCGGCAGCGGCTTTGTTCGCGCGAGCGCTGCGATTCCCCAGCGGCACGGTGAATTGGAAGCCCACCTGCGCATCATAGCCCTGGCGGTCAAAAGCGCGGTCGAAAGCGGTGCCACGATCTCCAGTTAGGCCATTGGCGCTGAATGTGGCTTGAAGGTCCAGGCGTGGCAGCATCTGGTTGCGCATGTATTTCACGATGATGGCCTGCTTTTCCGCCTCCTCGATGGCGGCGCGGTAGTCCGGGCGGCGTTGCAAGGCGGTCCGCATATGGCGGGCGCGGTCGGTGGGCGGGGCGATGATGGGCAGCGTGTCCTTTGGCAGGAAGATGAGGCCCGCGCCCTCCTCCAGCGAGCCAAGCATCTGCGTCTTGATGCTCATCTGCTTTTCCACCGCAAAGCCGAGCGCGGTGATGACCTCCTCCCGCGCGACGGAGACGGCCACCTCCGCCTCCTGCACATCCGCCGCTGAGAGCACGCCCACGCCGAGGCGTTTCTGGTTCTCGGCCACGAGCGCCTGGGCAAAGGCCACCACGCCGCGCTTCACCTCGATGTTCTCAACGGCAAAGATGAGGTCAAAGTACTCCGCGATGACCCCAGCCAGTGACCGCTGGAGTTGCAGCTCCCATTTGCAGTCGGCGATTGCCTCATTGCGCCGGCTCACCCGCACCTCGGCCAGGTTCACTCCAGGACCAAAATCACGCAGCAGGGGCTGGGTGATACTGGCACCGACAGAGGCCGCGTACTCCGGGTAAAAGATCGCCGGGGGCCGCAGGCGGTTCAGGTCGTTGCGGAACTCGCCCGCGCTGGCAAAGATTTTGTACTCCGTGCCCGTCGGCAGCTTGCCAGCGATGCCCGTCTGCGTGAGCAGGCTCTGCTGACGGAACAGGTTCGGCTCGGTCAGTGCCACGATGGCCCCGCCGGTCTGCACATACTCCAGCGCGTTCTGCGGCAGGTTCGACTCGCGCCAGGTCGAGTTCAGGAAGTACGCCGGATCAAACTTCCCCCACGCCCCCTCCGTCTGCTGGTCGGCCACGGCCCAGTTCAGCCACTCGATGCGCACGTCGAGGCTTTTTTCCAGCACGCGCTGGATGGTCTCGTCCAGGGTCAGCCAGGCAGGCTGCAGGCCCAGGGTCTCTTGAAAAGACTGCGCGCGCACGGCCTGGGAAAGACATGCGGAGAGACAAAGGCAGAGCGCGGCGCGGAACACGGCGGCATCTTCGCGGGCAAGGTAGGCAATGCAAGTCATGCCACGGGCAGGCGCGGTGGAAGGTTGACCGGCGGGGACATGTCGGGACTGTCACGCCATGCGCCTCCTCATCACCGCCGGACCCACGCGCGAGCCGTTGGACCCCGTGCGCTTCCTTTCCAACCGCTCGTCTGGAAAGATGGGTTATGCGCTGGCTGCCGCCGCGTCTGAGATGGGGCATGAGGTCACGCTCATCTCCGGCCCGGTGAGCCTCGGCACCCCTGCGGGTGTCAGCCTGGTGCAGGTGGAGACGGCGCAGGAGATGTACCAGGCAGTGCGCGGGCGGATCACCGGCTGTGAGGCCGCGATTTTCAGCGCCGCCGTGGCCGACTACCGCCCGGTGGCGATGGCAGCGCAGAAGATCAAAAAAGCAGAGGCTGCCCTGACGCTGGAGCTGGAGCGCACGGAGGACATCCTGGGTGCGGCGCGTTCCGTGTTCGGTTTCACCGGCTGCCTCGTGGGCTTCGCCGCCGAGACGGAACGGCTGATCGAACACGCGCAGGAAAAGCTGGCGCGGAAAGGCTGCGATCTCATCATCGCCAATGATGTCTCGCAGACGGGCATCGGGTTTGACAGCGAAGAAAACGAAGTCACCCTCTGCCTCCCTGGCGGCCAGACCCAAGCTCTGCCCCGCCAGAGCAAGGTTGCGCTGGCCCGCGAGTTGATCGCCTTCATCACCCAGCGCGTCATTTTGAAACCCCAAGCATCTCCACTGTGAACGAACTCCTCCCCATCGCCCTCGAAGCCGCCACAAAGGCGGGCCAGCTCATCAAGGACAACTTCGGCTCCGTGAAAACGGTGAACGAGATGAAGCGCCGGGACGTGAAGCTGGAGCTGGACGTTCGCACGCAGAAGCTCATCTCCGACATCATCCTCGGCCACCATCCCGACCACGCCATCCTCGGCGAGGAAGAAGGTGATCTCGGCGGCAATGGCGACGTGGAATGGATCGTGGACCCGATTGACGGCACCGTGAACTACTTCTACGGCATCCCGCATTTCTGCGTCTCCATCGGCGCGCGGGTGCGCGAGTCGAAGGAGCCGCTGCTGGGAGTGATCCACGACCCGATGCAGAATGAAACCTGGTCAGTCGTCAAAGGCGGCGTGCCCACTCTGAACGGCAAACCGATCACCGTCAGCTCCCGCGAGCAGATGAGCGAGGCCGTCGTGACCATCGGCTTTTCCAAGAGCAAATCCGCGCTGGATGCCGGCTTCGACCGCTACCGCCGCATCAGCTACGAAGTCTTTAAAACCCGGATGCTCGGCAGCGCCGCGCTCGCGCTGGCCTACATCGCCTGCGGTCGCCTGGATGCCTATGTCGAGGAGCAGATCAGCCTCTGGGACATCGCCGCAGGTGTCATGCTCGTCGAGGCGGCGGGCGGCAAAATCATCACCCATCCCAGCACCGCGAAGCCCGGCACCATGTTCATCTGCGCCTGGAACGGCAAGGTGGGGATCGAGAGCTACCTGTAGGCACAGTTGCCAGACTGCGGCGGGTATCCAGCATGCCGACGCTCACGCCAGGATGCCCTGCACGATCTCCCCATGCACGTCCGTCAGGCGGAAGTCACGGCCCTGGTAGCGGAAGGTCAGGCGCTCGTGATCCATGCCCAGCAGGTGCAGGATGGTCGCGTTCAGGTCATGAACATGCACGGGGTTCTGCGCCACGTTGAAGCCCAGTTCGTCGGTTTTGCCAAAGGTGATGCCCGCCTTGATGCCGCCGCCTGCCATCCATAGTGTGAAGGCGTCCTTGTGGTGGTCGCGGCCCGGGTCGGTCCTCTTGCCCTCGCCATCCGCGCCCTGGCGCAGCGGCGTGCGGCCAAACTCAGCACCCCAGATGATGAGCGTCTCGTCCAGCATTCCGCGCAGCTTCAGATCGCGGATCAGCGCGGCGATGGGCTGGTCCACGTCCCTGCACTTCGCAGGCAGCCGTTTGCCGATGCCGCTGTGGTGGTCCCAGTCCGAGTCATACAGCTCCACCACCCGCACACCGCTTTCGATGAGGCGGCGCGCCAGCAGGCAGTTGTTCGCGAATGACGCCACGCCATGCTTCGCCCCGTACATCGCCAGTGTTTCCGGTCTCTCCTTGGAAAGGTCCATCAGGTCCGGCACGCTGGCCTGCATCCGGTAGGCCATCTCATACTGGCTGATGCGCGTGGCGATCTCCGGGTCGCCCACCTGCGCGAGCTGCCGCTCATTCAGGGCGCGCACCGCGTCCAGCACGCTCCGGCGGTCCTCCCGCGTGTGCCCTTCAGGATTGTTCAGAAACAGCACCGGCTCACCGCTGCCGCGAAACTGGATGCCCTGGTACACACTCGGCAGGAATCCCGTGCTCCACAGCGATGTCCCCGCGCCGCCGGGCGGCCCTGACAGCAGCACCACATAGGCAGGCAGGTCGCTGTTCTCTGTGCCCAGCCCGTAGGTCACCCACGAGCCAAAGCCCGGCCTGCCTCCGCGCCCGAACCCGCTGTGCAGGAACATCTGCGCCGGGGCATGATTGATCTCACTTGTGTGCATGCTTTTCACAAAGCAGATGTCATCCGCCACCGTGCTGAGATGCGGCAGCAGCTCTGACAGCTCCGCCCCGCCCTGCCCGTGCTTAGCGAAGCCAAAGCGCGTCCCCGCCAGCGTCATCTGCCCGCCGATGAAGGCGAAGCGCTTGCCCTTTGTCATCTCCTCCGGGCACGCCTGGTTGTCATGCTTTTGCAGCACCGGCTTGTAATCAAACAGGTCCAGGTGCGAGGGCGCGCCGATCATGTGCAGATAGATCACCTGCTTCGCCCGCGGCGCGAAGTGCGGCCTCCGCTGCGTCAGCGGCTCCTCCGCCTTCACCGCCGCCGGCAGATCCCGCGCCAGCAATGATCCCAGTGCCACCGAGCCAAGTGTGAGGCCCGACTGGGAAAAGAACTGGCGACGTGAGACATGGATGAAATCCGGCGGCATGGCGCGAAAACGCCACTGGTCACAGCCAACTTGCAGCACATCACCCCGCCTCGTGCGATCACGTCGTTCATTTTCCTGGCCGCCATTCCAGCAATCCGCGAGCGTTCTTTTCATACACGACGGGCACGGCTTTGCCCGGCTGTTTGGGGCCTGCTGGCAGGTGGCGGCCTTGGGGATCGAAAAAAGCCGTGCGTCCAGCGTGATGGCGGATCCAGCCAGTGCGGGCACCGCCCTCCTCTTCATAGCGGAACACATCGCGCCAGGGCTTCGGTGTGGTCATGCGCGGGTCCACCCATGCGGGGGCGGTGGAGCGCTCCAGCGACTGTGGGAAAAGCACCTGGCTGAGAAGTGTCAGGTTCAGCCCGCCGAGGTAATAGCGGTCAGCGGGCGTGAGCTTGTCCGGCGGGTTCGCCGTGACGACGGTGCCGCTGGCCTGCTCGATCAACACGCCGAGGTCCATTAGGCGCACAATGTCGTTGCTGAGGTCTATAGATGCGGTGGTCTTTGGCGACTGTGCTGCAAGTGCGTGTAGCTCCTTTTGAAACGCGGGGTACAGGCCCGTGTACTCGACGATGGAGGTCAGCGACTTTTCGATGGCGCTGCGCACCGTCAGACTGCGACCGCCGGGCAGTTTTGTCTCCAGCGCCGTCGCGATCTCGGTCCCCAATTCATTCTTCAGCTTAGCGGCGGCGTCCTTGCTCTCCGGCACGGCTTCGAGGGTCTGCACGTTTTTCATTTTCTCGTTGAGGGCCATCCACACCTTTTGCATCGCGCGGCGCTCCTCCTCAGTCAGCAGCTTTTCCATCAGACGGCTGCGCAGGCCATCGCCAGCAATGGAGGAATCGAGCATCAGGCGCAGCCAGCGCGTGTCCTGCGCAGTGGGGGGCACTCCGGGGTCGGGGTTGTGGGCCTGGTAGCAGATTTCTGAAACGCGGCCTGCCTCGTTATAGAAATGCATTTCGTTCGGCAGCATGTAGAAGGTGATGAAGGCGGGCGCGCTGACACTGACGCCGTTCGTGGCAAAGACGCCGATGTCCACGCGGTGGCTGCGGATGCCTGCTGGTGTGATGACCGGCGGCTGCCAACGCACGCGGATGCGAGCATACGGCCCTTTGCCAGAGGTGTCCACGCGCACGCGGCTGGGATCCCCCTGTAGCACCTGCCAGCGGACTTGAAGGGGCCGCCCCATCAGGTCTGCTGTCTTCTGCGCGCTGATTACAAGGCCGTACTCATCCACGTTGCCGCGCAAGATTCGGGCGATGGACACGGGAGTGTCTGCAAGTTTGTAAGGGTGCGGTTTCTCGGCCTCAAAGTAATGCTGCCCGGCTACTAACTCCGTCTCCTCTTTTATTTCGAGCTGCACCAGGGGGGGGATTTTGGCAGGCGTCATGTCATGCGCGAGACGCACCAGTCTATCCTCATTGAGCTGTGCCGCGTCGAACACTACCGGGTGCGCTACGCCGGTGAAGTATTCGGCCGGTTGCTTCACCATCTTGTTGGATAGTCGGAACAGGGCTTGCACAGTGGGCATGAGGATGCGCTTTTCAATCAGAAGGCGCTGCGTCTCTGGCGGCAATGCTGCGATAGCGGAGAGCACCGCCTGTATGAATGGCATGTCGCTGCCAGATGATCCCTGCGTGATGATCGTGCAGGCGTTGTTCGCCGGGTAAAGATCGCCATAGCCGCCCGTGCCATTCGCGCCGATGTCGTGGTCGTGGTGCTCTGGGTAAATGATGAGGTTGTTGGCCAAGTATTGCATCATTAGAAATTTCTGCCCGCCAGGGTCCATCTGGTAAAATCGCGGCAGGCTACCGCCCTGCTGAGGCTCGGCAGACATGGAGCAGTTCCCCACTGTTGCGGACGGGCGCAGCACCGCTGCCGGGCCTTTGTCCGGGCCAGTCTTCGGCCCGGGGGTGAAGAATTTGATTTGCGGATACTGCGCTGCGTCTAGCGCAGAGTGCTGGCCATCGCGGTTTTCATAGGTGATCGCAGAAAGCCCCGCCGCCGTGCCTGCGCGATACCACTCGTTAAGCAGCGCGCCCACCGTATCCTGGCGCGTGGTCACCTGCGCTTGTGCCGCCAGACACGCAGTTAGCCCCATGAACACGATCAGACGATGCATTTGCGGGGGATGTCTGTGGCGGGGCCGGATCACGGCAGCAGATTTCATGCGGCGACGGGATGTGTCAACGTGAGGAACGCACCATGCGATGACGCGGCGGCTTCAAATGCTGCTTTCCCCTCCCGGCCCACTGCTGCATGATACAGCACATGGTCGAGACCGCATCTGCCACACCTGACGACAAACGCCGCGCCTCCGGTTGCCTGCGCTGGACCGCCATTCTTGTGCTAGCCTGCGTGCTAATCGGTGGCGTGGTGGCGTGGAAGTTCTTTGACCTTGCCAGGGACGCCGCTGTATGGCTGCGCGACCTACCGACGCGGATGGTGCGGCAGGAGATCACACAGAGCTTTCGTGAGTCTGTGACGTCGATCGCCTCGACGAATGGCGACATCCTAGAGGTTGCGACGCTGCATACTGATGAGACGATCACCAGCTATGACATGAAGACGATCCTCAATGATGCGGTGTACCTCGGCACCACTATCTCAGAGATCCGCACGCCGGTCGTATACCGCTACCACATCCGGCTTTCTGATGAATGGCGTTTGTCTGTGGAGGATCGGCGTTGCATCGTCCACGCACCGGTCATGCGTGCCTCGCTGCCGCCCGCGATCCGTACAGAGGGCATGGAAAAGAAGTCCGCAGCTGGCTGGCTGCGTTTCAACGCGGCGGAAAACCTGGCCGAATTGGAAAAGAGCCTGACGCTGACACTAGAGAAGCGTGCTGGAAACAAAGCGCATCTGGACCTGGTGCGCGAGGCGGCACGCAAGTCTGTGGGGGAGTTTGTGAAGAAATGGCTGCTCAAAGATGGCCAGGCCACGACGGGTGAGGTGAAGTCCATCACGGTGATCTTTCCCGATGAGGTGAAGGCAGATGATGAGCCACTCACAGTGCCGCCGACTTTGGAGGTGCCTTGAGTTGGTTGTAAAAAAGAGCGATCTGGGCGGATTTTCCCAGTCTTGAAACGGTGCTAACGTTTTTGGCTCAATTAGCCCGCCAAAGCCTAGCACGCCGCACTTCACATCTCATTTTCTCCCCCTGCTTTCGATCCTGCGTCGCATTTCGTAAAAGCACGCATTTCGCCTCACAAAGTCCTTACAACACAGTTACAGAGTCCTGATGCACGGTCCTGCAGATGTGGCATCTTGCACACAGATCGAGAGATCGAAATTTTCACCACCAGGTGTGGGTTTACTGATATGGCTGTTGGTAACCTTTAAAAACTTCCGGGGCGGGCTGAGTGGCCCGCCCCGGATTGTTTTCAGACCAGAAGCACAAACCATGTGCCCGCCTGCGCTTGGATGCTTATCGTACCGCCTGCCCATAGATGCAGACTCGCCGCTCCAGCCTACTCCTCGCCCTCCTCGTCATCACGCCCATCGCGCTGCTGACTTGGCTAGGCACCTACCTCATCCGGGATGCGGCGCGCAGCACAGACGCGGCGCGTCAGGCTGTCCTGGAGGAGAGGCTGGCTGTGGCAGACCACCAACTCGTACATGATCTGTGGCAATTTACCGACCAGCTCGACCTGCTAGCGGCTGACCCTGCACTGAATGTACACGCGGTGGCCACTACACTGGGCAGCCACCCCTGGGTGGTGGAGACCTGGATGGCAGCAAGCTCTGAAACGGTCACAGTCGTGTTGGACAAGGCGACCCTGACCCCTAGTGCCGACGCCTCTGCTGCCCGGCGCTCCACCGCGCTGTGGCAGACGCTGCATGGGGCGGATATCCAGCAGGAGCTGCCCTTCCCCGCAGCGCAGCCCTTCGCCGTCCTGGGCAAATCGGCATCGGAGAACCTGCCAGATCGCAGCCGGCAGGCTGTGTGGCAGACCTCCGTAAAGTCGCCGGATTATCATCTGGAAAACGCTCTGCCCAGCACGGTAGCAGTGCGCCTCCCGAGCGGCTGGCATGTCACGGACGGTGACTTCATCTACTGGCGTCTCACCAACGGTGGCCTGGTCTGTGCGCGGGTGGATGGAGTGCCGCTGCGGGAAGCATTGTTCGAGCGCCTGCCCATCCCCGGCATTGAGATGTATCCAGGCCGCCTCATGCTGGCCACCACCACGGGCATCCCGCTGCACACCTGGGGCCGGGGGCTGACTGGGGCAAACGGCGTTGCAGTGGCAGAGTTGGGCTGCTCCGCACCGCTGAGCCAGTGGACGCTTGCCTACGCGCCCGCGTGGGTGGAATTTCCCAAGCCCTACCTCTTCCCCATCCTGCTGGGTGTCGGCTCTGGCTGCGTGCTGGTGCTGGCACTGGCATGGACCTTCTTCCGGGAAAACGCGCGGGAGCTGCGCCTAGCCCAGCAGCGCGTCAGCTTTGTGAACCAGATCTCCCATGAGCTGAAGACACCGCTGACAAACATCCGCCTCTATGCGGAGATGGCCGCGCACCGCACTGAGGAGTCGGGAGATGCCATCACGAAGCGCCATCTGGACGTGGTGGAGGCGGAGACGGCACGCCTGAACCGCCTTATCCAGAACGTACTCAACTATGCCCGCCAGCAGCGCGACAAGCTCAGCGTGCAGCCGCGCGATGTGGTGCTGGATGAGGTGATCGGCCGCGCCGTCGGCAACTGGCGGCCATTGCTGGAAGGCAGGGGCTTCACCGTAGAGGCCAGCTTACACGGCCCACCGCAGATGCGGGCAGACGCCGATGCGCTGGAGCAGATCCTGGGTAACCTCCTTTCCAACGTGGACAAGTACGCCGCGCATGGCCGCTGGGTCGCCATCCGCACGGAGACGGCGGAGGGGGTCGCACGCCTCATTGTGGAGGATCGTGGCCCCGGCATCCCCGCCGGGAAACGCAGGCTGGTCTTTGAGCCGTTCGAGCGCCTGCGCTCCGACCTCAACGAAGGCGTCACCGGCACCGGCATCGGCCTGACCATCTCCCGCGAGCTGGCCGAACTGCACGGCGGCTCATTGGAAGTTTGCAGCAACTACCGTGACGGCGCTAGATTCATCCTCACCCTGCCCCTCCAGCCACCATGAAAATACTCATTGCCGAAGACGACAACCATACCCGTGAAGCCCTGCGCGAAGTGCTCAGCATGGAGGGCTTTGACGTGTTGACTGCCAGCGACGGGCTCCAGGCCGTGGACTTCTTCCGCGCCTCCCGCCCCGACTTTGTCTGCCTGGACGTGATGATGCCTGGGCAGAACGGCTACGAGGCGTGCAAGCAGATCCGCCGCCTAGATGAATCTGTCCCGATCCTCTTTCTCACTGCCAAGGCGGAGGAGATAGACACCGTGCTCGGCCTGGAGCTGGGCGCGGACGATTATATGACCAAACCCTTCGGCGTGAAGGAGATCATCGCCCGTATCCGTGCCATCATGCGCCGCGCCGCCGCACGCGGCGGGCCAAAGCCGGGCAACGATGACTTTTTCATGGACGACCTGCGAGTCGTGCCCAGCGAGCTGCGCGCCTACCGTGGCGAGGACGAAATCCAGCTCAGCCCGCGCGATGTGAAGGTGCTACGACTGCTCTTTGACCGCCGGGGCAAGGTCGTGGACCGCAACACGATGGCCGACGAGGTCTGGGGCGTGGACTATTTCCCGGAAAGCCGCGCCCTGGATCAGCACATCTCCCAGCTTCGCAAGCGCGTGGAGAAAGACCCCGCCGCCCCGCGCATCATCCGCACGGTGCATGGCGCGGGCTACCGTTTTGAGTGAGGCCGCTTACTGCTTTGCCTTGCCCCTGCCTTTCTTGCCTTTGGGCTGCTGGTCCATCGTCTTCTCTGTCAGGGCGGCAAAGCTGTCCGTCTGGCGCTGCCAGAGCTGCTCCAGCTCCTTCACCTTTTCTGGCATTTGCGCAGCCAGGTTATGCTGCTCGGCGCGATCCTTCGACAGGTCGTAAAGCTCCCAGGGATTCCCCTCCGCTGCCACCAGCTTCCAGTCGCCTGCCCGCACAGCGCGGTTGCCCTCATGCAGCCACCACAGCGACTCGCGGGCGATGCTTTCATCCCTGGCAAAGGCGGGCACGAGGCTCTTGCCGGGTGCCTCTGGGATCGCCTCGCCCTTCCATTCCTTCGGCTTCTCGATACCGGCGAGTTCAAGCATGGTGGGGACGATGTCAATCATGTGCGCGGGCGTATGGCGCAGCTCGTTCTTCGCGGAGATGCCTTTGGGCCAATGCACAATCAGCGGCGTGCTGATGCCGCCCTCATGCACCCAGGTCTTGTGGCGGCGGTGTGGTGTGTTGCAGGCGCTAGAGAAACCTGGGCCGAGGCACAGATACGTCGCCGCACTGCCGGGATCGGCCTTCGGATCATGGCCGCCATTGCGCACCATGATCTCCGCGCTCGCGCCGTTGTCGGAGGCGAAGAAGATAAGTGTGTCTTCATACGCGCCCATCTCCCTGAGCTGCGTCAGGATGCGCCCGATCTCCTGGTCCATGCGGTCCACCATCGCCGCATGGATGGCCATCTTCGTGGCCTGGAATCGGCGCTGCTCGTCTGTCAGCTCGCTCCACGGCAGCGGGCGGTTCACTTCACCGGAGCCGAGCTTTTCCATCGCATCCGGAAAGGCATAGGGCGGGCCAACCTCCCGCTCCAGTTTGGACAGCTCCGTGCTGGTGAGGCCCATCTCGTTCTGCCGGGCAAAACGCGACTCGCGCATGGCATCCCAGCCGACGAGATACTTGTCACGATACTTCGCGATGTCCTCCGGCAGAGCATGAAGCGGGAAGTGCGGGGCGATGAAGGGGATGTAGTGCAGGAAAGGCTTGTCCGCATGTTTCGCAGCGTGCTCCCTGAGGCAGCCGATGGCGTGATCGGCGGTGGCGATGGTCGCATAGTAGCCCTTTTCATCGGCACGCGGCGTGATCGGCACGTCGTCAATCGAATTGCCAGCGGCGGTGAAGAAGTTCCCCTGGTTCTTCATATCCAGCGAGCGGTCAAAGCCCCCGTCGAGCACCTTGCCGTCAATGTGCCACTTGCCGCTGTGATAGCTGCGATAGCCTGCAGGCTTCAGAAAGTCCGGCAGCAGCCGCGCCCAAGTCTGCCGCACGCCCTGACCGCCGCCGCCCAGACCGGGGAGCTGGTCACGGTGGATCTGCTGCGCGTAGTAGCCGGTCATCAAGGCACCGCGCGTGGGCCAGCAGCGGGCGGTGTTGTAGAACTGGGTGAAGCGCAGTCCGTTCTGCGCCAGGCCGTCCAGGTTCGGCGTGGCGATCTCCCCGCCATAGCAGCCGAGGTCGGAATAGCCGAGGTCATCGGCCAGGATGAAGACAATGTTCAGCCTATCCGCTGCCACGGCAGGCAGGATCAGGGCAAAGGCAGCGAACAGCAGGGACAGGACGGTTTTCATGCGTGGCTGTGAACGGGATCGGCAAAGGTGTCTTGCACCTGCTCGCCAGGCTTTACTCACACGCAACAGCGCTCCACAATGCGCTAAATGTTCTGGCGCATCCTCTCCGCTCTCATCGTGCTCTTTTGGGCGTTGATGACCGGACTCATCATCCGTGACACCTATTTTCCCGACCACTCGCGCTTTGCCGTCGTGCCATCGCAGTACGTGCTGGACCTGTTCCTGACAGAGGCGGCAGCCTTCAACAACACCCTTCACCTTTACCACTGCCGCGAGCGCATCGGCCACACCACCTTCGCCATCCGCAGGCAGTCTGAGGAAGGCGCGCCGCTAGTGTACGCGCTGCTGGCCACCGGCTCCGTGAACCTGCCGGGCGAGGGCGCGAAGCCAAGCGAAGCATCCTTTCGCCTCAATGCCGAACTGGCCGGGGCGGAGCGCTGGCAGGGTCTGGACCTGGAGGTCAGAGCCATCGCCACGAAGATGCACGCCACCCTATCCTGGAAGGAGGGGGAAAAGCTCCCCGCCGTAGAGGTCAAGCAGGGCGACCAGATCATCCTAAACACCGAGATACTGCAAACCATGATGGCCATTCAGGGCATAGGCGCAGGCGGGAAGTTCGATTGGCTCACCCCCATGCTCAAGGCGCGCGGGGCCGCTGGCGGCACGCCAGCCCTACAAGCGCGGGAAGGCGTGATGGACCTCGCCGGGCGGCAGCGGCGCTGCTACATCATCACCCTCCAGATCATGCAGATGACCGAGGTGCGCGCCTTTTTCACCGAGGTGGGCGAGCTGGCCCGCATCGAGCTACCACAAGACTACCGCCTCATTGAGCCGATGATGCACGGCCTAGAGCCCGGCATGAACACCATGGAGTAAACTGTTTTGTGGCTACCGGCTTACCGCTTCCAGTCAACAGCACCTAGGACTTTATTCTTCAAGCACCTGCAAACGTTCATTGTTAGGGGATCAGTCGCTTTCGTTGATTGACATGCGTCCGATAAAGCCCGTGTCTCGCACCCATGAACCATCCCTTCATCCTGCTACTGGCTCACCTCAGCATGTGCAGCGCTGAAACCCCAGCGGTTCTCTCCCGCCACGAGGTAACCCAGGGCGACCACAAAATCACCTTCGAGCGCATCGCACCGCCCGCACCCGTAGAACGGGTTTTCCAACCCGTTCTCCCCGCCACGCCACTCCCGCCTGCCACTCCGCTCTCCCTCTCCTGCACCGTGCATCAAGATGAAATGACCGAGGTGCGCTGGCAGCACTCCGGGCAGGAGTACCGCATCCTCAGCAGTATTGACTTCAACATCCTGCGCGTCCTGGGCCTCTTTGAGATCGCGGGCCGCCGCTACTCCCTGCATCTCGGCATCGGCAACGAAACCGTAGTCGCTCGCATCACACAAAACGGCGCTTGGCGCGCAAGCCCAGACATCCACCCCGCTCTCGCTACCTTCCGCTCCCACACACCACCAGCAGGCGGAGGTTCCTGGTACACCATCGTCTCCGCTCCGACCACTGATGCCGCTACCGCCTTCAACGCCGTCAGTGACTTGCACCGTTACTACGACGCACATGAAGCGAGTCTGAAACAGCAGCACCTCGCCGCAGAGACCGCGCGCATCGCCGATGCAGCCTGGCGCAAAGCCCACCCGCCCATGAAGCAGGATACCGTAATCCGCTTCTGGCCGCTAAAAAGCGCCCTGCACCTGCCTGCGGCTGCCAATGGAGAGGAGGCAGCACGATGAGTCCTTACTCTTTGCGGCTATCCGCACTGCTTTTGTTGCCGCTATACGGCATGATTCAGCATTCAACCCTGCTCACGGCTCAGACCGCCACTGACCTTCACGAAGGCATCCGCGTCACACCCACAGCCACTGCCGGGAGCTTCACTCTCTCCTGGTTCGGCAAGGCGGGGCGCAGCTAATTTATCCAGACCTCAGACACACTCAGGCAGGATGGAATGGACCTATGTGCCGGTCATTGAGAGCGGCTCGGCTGCTGTACTCCAGTGGAACTTTGCCAACACAAATGAACGCCGATTTTTACGCCTAGCCTACACAGACGCCTCTTACACCGGCCCGGTCGGTGACGCTGACTTTGATGCCGATGGGCTGACCAACAATCAGGAGTTGATTACCACCCACACTGATCCGTTGAAGCGAGTTGCCTCAAAAAGAATCACACCGGGGGAGCGTGAACGAGTGAGGGACTAGCGGATCGTTGCCTCAAAATGAATGACACCGGATGGAGACCCCACCGGAGATGAGTCAATTGAGTCGAAAAG
>Ga0247844_1004871_pt1 | contig 17727 bp, 15 predicted proteins | sample LaCtaG_FD_192421 | JGI IMG/M metagenome (GOLD analysis project Ga0247844, IMG submission 192421) | Freshwater microbial communities from meromictic Lake La Cruz, Castile-La Mancha, Spain - LaCruzMarch201714.5m_1 | ecosystem: Environmental > Aquatic > Freshwater > Lake | place: Spain: Castile-La... | reverse complement strand
CCTCGTCGACACGGCATTCTTTAAATCGACGGACTAAATGATGCGCAATTGTTGTTGTACCTGTTTCCTTCAATTTGTGCCCCGTCTTAATAATCTAAATTATTGTGGAATTTTTTTAAGTGTACTCATTAGAGCCTCACCAGGGCGAGAGTCTTTGAGTAGATTTCCATCTCGAATCACGAATTTTCCATTCACCATGACATAATCCATGCCTTGAGAGGGTTGCCGGGGATTCTCGTAATCCGCGCGTGGCTCGACTTTACTGAGATCAAACACAATAATATCTGCATCCATACCAGGTTGGATGCGTCCCTTAAATTTCGCCTGATCCGATGCCGTCGCAACCAGATTCGCAGGCAGCAAGCTGCCACGTCCGAAAACGTCAATGAGACTCATGGATTGTTGTTCTCTGACATAGCGTGAAATGACCGTTGTAAATGTCGCAGCAGTTCTAGGGTGCGAATAGGCCTGCTCCGGCAGAGGCCAAACTTCTTCTTTTATTTCCTTTCCATTGATGGCGAAAGGCATCGCGTCAGAGGCGATCATGGTGTCTTGAAACAATATGGCCGTATCGATGAACTTCATCTCCTCTGGCTTCTTTTCATCTAGATAATGAACAACAATATGACCGCCAGGATCTTGGGATCGTATTTCATTGAGGCGAGTGTCACTGGCGATATGTTCTTTTGTTTTTAAATAATAAATATTTGAAGACTTGATCCCCACCTGAGGCAAGTTCTCAGGACGTAAGAAGGGGGCCCCAATGACCGTTGACCCCGCTCCAAATGGATATGCTTCAGTTGTCACAAGGAGTTTTTTACCTTGTGCTTTTTCAATCAAGGGGATGACATCAACGATTTTTCTCAAGGAGGTGCTGTTGATGTGACAAATATGCATTCTGGCACCCGTCCCTGCAGCAACTCCAAGCAGTTCAATGAAGCCCTCAACCGCACCGCTGGGTTCAAAGGTATTTTTTGCACGCAGATGTGTATAGGTAGGGACGTCATATTTCGCTGCGAGTGTTGCCAAGGCGACGTATTCTTTCCGGTTGGTATCAGGTGCGTACCCCGTGACAACGCCGATGCCCATCCCGCCATCCAGCATTTCCTGTTCGACTAACGTGACGACTGCTTGTGATTGCTCTGGGGGTAATAGTTTTGACCATTTAGGCCATCCAAAATATTTAGTGGCTGTTTCTAGGCTGCCATCCAAATCTTTGATATCGTCTGCGACGGAAAGCCTTGCTCCGACCCAAGAAGCACTAAATCCATAATTCAAGGGAAGATTAAGTTTTGCGGCATTTGCATAGGCTTTCTTAATTGGAAATCCGCCAGCTTCTAGTTCAAGAGCAGTGGTGACGCCATCAAAAGCCTGCATCCAAAATGTCGGTACATTGACGCCATGGACGTGTAAATCAATAAATCCTGGACCAAGTATTTTTCCTTTCGCATCAATTTCAACTTTTCCTTTGAGTGGTTCAGTCGAGACGGAAATAATTTTTTTCCCTGTAATGCCCACATCGCGAATAGCGTCTAATTTCGTCTCTGGATCAATGACTCGACCTTGTTTAAATACCACGTCAAATATTGGTTGCTGTGCCTGACTCGCTTCAGCAATAAAAATCATCAATATCCCCGCAAGGAAGCTTGCAAGTAATGATTTTTTATATTCAACATTGATTTTATTCATATGATCACTTAAAAGATGAGAGCGAGTATTAAATTAGTATCTTTTACTGTGATGCAATTATGAATCAAGCTAAAGAGCACGGATATTTAGAGTATTAGAATGTCGGAATTGGTCAGATTCTGAGTCTGATAACTCGTTAGAATTTGTAGGCATTACAGCACTGTTAAATTCAAAATATTCCTTAGGAAGCTTAATGAAAATCTGTTTGGATATAAAACTGATAAAGAAAAAATTAGCAGTTTTGTGTCTGTTATTTGTCTCTGGTTTGACCTTTGCCTGTCCTGGAGATAACACTTGTACTGCGGGTAACAATCTCCCTGCTTGGGCTAAACCTGTCGCTCCATGGCCTGAGGTCAGTGACCTCGTCGAGCAAAGTATCCAGCGTATTCTTTCAGATAAAAACATTATGAAAACGATGGATTCTTTGAAAGCGGACGAAGACTTCACGCTTAAAGAAAACATCATGCTGAGTGAAATTCCAGCACCTCCTTTTCACGAAGAAAAAAAAGCGCAGGCTTTTCTTGAGATGATGAAAGCCGCAGGAATCACAAACGCTTATATCGATCAAGAAGGCAATGCGATCGGTGTACGAAAAGGGACTGGCAACGGGCCTCTTGTCGTCCTTGATGCGCATCTCGATACAGTCTTTCCCCTTGGCACAGATATCAAGGTGGTCAAAAAAAATGGCAAATATTACGGCCCTGGGATCACTGATGATACAAGAGGTCTTGCTGTCTTGACCTCATGGATAAGAGCACTCAATAAAAATGACATCAAGACAGTAGGAGATTTAATGTTCGTCGGCAGTGTCGGCGAAGAAGGTAATGGCGACCTGCGTGGTGTTAAAGCACTCTTAAGAGATCATAGAAACGTTGATGCATTTATTGGATTTGAGCCTATTCCGTTGGGCGCAATTGTAGTGTTGAATACCGGATCCGTTCGTTACGAGGTGAGTTTCTCCGCACCGGGTGGACACAGTTACGGTGCTTTCGGTGAAGTGCCTAGCGCGATTCACGCGATGGGACGTGCGATTGCAAAAATTGCAGATATCAAAGTGCCTCAAGTCCCTCGCACAACGTTCAATGTGGGAATCGTTCGTGGTGGAACCTCTGTGAATACGATCTCTCCTGACGCAGTCATGGAGATTGATATGCGCAGTGATGGTGGACAAGAGCTTGATGATCTTCACAAGAAAGTGTTGGATATCATCGGACAGGCGGTCAAAGATGAGAACAATTCCGTGAGGCATGGGCAGCCCTTCATGCGGATTGGCACAAATTTAGTGAAAGTCTCATTCAAAAAAATCGGTGATCGCCCAGGAGGAATGACTCCGCATACCTCCACCATTATTCAAGCTTCACTTCAGTCATTACGAGCGTTAGGACATAAAGAGTTGTTGCTGATTGGAACAAGTACGAATGCGGGCGTTCCCATTTCCTTAGGTATACCTACCGTCATTCTTCCGCCAGGAGGGGTGTTCGAGGGCTTTCACTCACTTGACGAATCAATGGACCCAACCGATGGATACAAGGGCTCTCAGGTAGCGTTGTTGACGGCATTGGCTGTCGCGGGTGTGCAGGGAGTCAGTCAGCCGCTTATTCATAAAAAACACTAATGTTTAGCATCATTTTTTATTTTCCTTTCAATCGCCCATATTACAGATGACAAGTCTCAGTTATACACTGATTTTTTTTCTCGGAACCTTCGGCTCCGCTATATTGGGTATGCTGTGTGCCAAACGATTTAAACGTAAGGCAATCGGACACGATACAGTTCGGTCGATGACCCTGAGCGTCAGTACTGTGGCAACACTGACTGCGATTGTGTTGGGGCTCTTGACGAGCTCAACAAAAGATTCATTCGATCATACCGACAGAGCGATTAAGAACTCAGCGATACAAATTTTGACCTTGCATCGGCTACTTAAGAAATATGAAACTGAACAGGCACAAGCAATCGGTGCATCATTGAAGTCAGTCGTTAAAGAAAGTATGTCATCTAAAGCATACAAAAATAGTACTGAAGAGCAAATAAGTCAGTCTGATAAGTTCTTTAAGATTGAAAATTTAATTGATGAGATTCGATCTCTGGCGCCTCAAGATGAATATCACCGAACTTTATTTGCTCAGATGATTCGAATCACGGATCAATTGCTTCAGTCTCGATGGTTTGCCGTGACGAGCATAGGAACTTCAATTCCACTCATCTTTCTGGTGATTCTTTGGTTTTGGTTGGTGATCACCTTTGGCAGTTTCGGACTCATGTCACCATTTAATAAACATACATTTACTATTTTTGCATTGTGCTCTTTTTCTGTTGCATCAGCAATATTTTTGACGATTGAACTCGATGGCGCTTTTGATGGATTTATTTACGTATCACTTGAGCCATTACAGGTGACATACAGACTGATGCAAGAATAGAGAGGAACGGAGTTAAATCATGCCACCCAGAATATTGATCGTCGAGGATGAAGATGATTTTAGAGATGGCTTAGTTGAGCTTTTAAATCTTGAGAACTTTGATGCGTATGGCGTCGGAAGTATTCACGAGTATCTGGAATGGAACAAAAAGAATCAATACGATATTTTGATTCTAGATAGAAATCTTCCGGATGGTGATGGGTTGGATATTTTAAGAAAATATCATAAACAATCAGATAAGGACTCCATTATCTTGAGCTGTGAAGGACAGTCACACGACCGAATTTTAGGCATGAATGTCGATGCTGACTATTATTTAGTCAAACCTTTCCCAAGTGACGAGTTGCTGGCGATCTTGCATCGTATCGAGCGTAAACATTTCGTTGTTCAGTCGTCAGACTCTGAAACATGGCTACTAAATCTAGTCAGATGGGAGTTGAAAACACCCAATAGTCTCGAAATAGAACTGACAAGAAGTGAATTTGCTTTATTGCATTGTTTCGTCAATAAATCCGGTCAAGTCATTGCTCGTGAAGACATCGTCAAAGGTCTTGGATTTAACCCTGAGGTTTACGATAACCGGCGACTGGAGGTGATGCTTCGCCGGTTAAGAAAAAAAATAGAAGATTTTGGCGTAGTCAAGTTTCCTCTGCAAACGGTATACGGTGTAGGCTTGGTCTTTAACGGAGTGATGAAGGCTTTTGATTAATGGCGATGACTGATCAGCTTTGAATCGACTGTGCCGTTTGATCAATACTTGTTTCTGGAAACCAAGCAATAAACTCGGAGCCTATGCCAAGGGCGCTGTTGACTTGGATTGACCCACCATAAAACTCCATTACTTTTTTGACAAAGGACAGGCCCAGGCCATAGCCTCTTTTGTTTGTATTAGACCGGATCTGCACATACTCTTCAAATATCTTTAAATGATTGACTGGGTCAATACCAATTCCGGTGTCTGTAATGGAGATTCCGATTTTGTTCTTTTCCTGAATCATTTTGATCAGAATATTGGATTGCGGCTCAGAGTACTTGCAGGCATTGTCAATAATATTCAGTACGACCACCTCCAGCATTTTTTCGTCAACTACTAAGGTTGGGTCTTGTTTTGTCGAAGTATATATAAAGATATGATTCGGATGGTAGGCTTTGCATTTTTCGACAGTATCATTGAGCCATGCGTTGATTTGAATCAGCTGCGGTCTATCGGTGTCGATATGGCTTTCAAGACGGTCGCCCTGCAGCCAGCGATCAAAGAGTAACGCCAATCTGTGTGTGGCAGAACTGATAATGGAAAGTCTTTTTTTGTAATAGTCATTATCAGTTTGACGGCTGAGCAAGGCTGTTTGGTTTTCAATAATTCCCAATGGGCTTCTGAATTCGTGTGAAATCAATGATCCAAAGCGTATATATTGTTCACGAAGTTTTTTCTCGCTTTCCAACATTGTTCTTAAATCATTCGTTCGATTGAAGACTTGTCGTTCAAGCCTTTCTTCTGAGTCAAGAAGTGTTTGTACAAGGGTTTCTTTCGAAAATAACGCTTCTTGTTGAGCGACTTCCCTTAGGAATCTTTCGTGTTGGATTCGGTTTGCTAAAGCGAAGGACAACAGCAACATTTCAATGGCCGACGAAATTTGCAATGCGTAAGAGGTAAACCAATTTGTGGGTATCAGGTCAAGTTGACGCAGACTGGCCAATACACCGCCGACACATAAAGTGCCCCAGGACATTAAAAAAAACTTTGCGCTGTAGTGCCCTGCTTGGTAAGCACGCGCTCCAGCATAAAGGATGATCACAATGGCGGGCAACACGATAAAAGGGAAAATCTGAAAAATGATATTTTTGGATATGTCGGTGTAATTTGTTGAGACAACGATCGCTGTGTAAAAAAAGAATACGACAATTAAAATATTCAATAGCCGATTGACGATTGGCTGATTTTTTTTAGTGTTTAAAAAATGAGTTGTAAAGATCAGAGACATGCCAGTACCGAGTGTCAGCATCACAACCTGTGAAATTTGATCCCAATTTGGAGAGTCTGGCCAAACAAATAATCGTCCATAGCCGTTGCCAGCAAAAATTCCAAGACCAAACAGTAATGCGAACGCTGAATAATAAAGATGAGAGCGATCTCTTAAGTACAGAAAGATGAGAAAGTTAAAGGCGGCAAGCATTCCTAGCCCTCCGTAGTAAAACGCTTGAATGAGTGTGTCTGTTTGTATGTGTCTGTTAAATGCGGATTGTTTCCATAGCTTTAACGGAACACTAATATTTTGTTTTGAATCGATTCTTAGGTAATAATCTTGAGTACGATTTCCAAGTTCGACTGGAAATGCGTAGTATCGATAAAAGATACTTCTTGTACCGACTGACATCAGATTGCCGGTTTTCGTTACATCACCCTGAGGTGAGTAAAAACCGATGTGATCCAGTCCAAAATAGGGAATTTCTAAAACCCAGTTCGTAGCATGAAGTTCTTTTACAGAAAGAGAGACTTTGATCCAGTAAACAGAAGAGCTGAAGCCGAAATTTAACTCCTCTCCCCAATTCGCTGCTGGTTTGAATTGAGCTTGATACTCAGGTGAGAGAATTTGTTGAAAACTTAGATGACCTGTTGCGTCAATCAACACACTGGCATATTGGGTTGGATTCAATGAGCTTGTCTGTCGTGTGTCAGTTTGAGTCAAGCCAGCGGAATGAAATCCAAGAAATATGGCCAGGCAACAAAACAGACTCAGGAAAGTTTTCTTATTGATCATTGATAAGCGTCGATTAAAGACCTACCGTGTAAACAGCTGTGCAGAGGGTACAAAGATTCACATATGTTGAATGAAGCATAAGCCGTCTTTTTAATTCCGACAAATTCTGACATATTTGGGTATCAGTGGGAGCAATTGGCGTTGTGGATTTAAAGTTCAGTGTATAAATTTTATGTTCAATCACCTTATTCGGAGTCGCTGATGAGCCAAGCAAATACTAGCACTAGACCTCTTCCAGACGAAGCCTTGTCACGCCTCATTGCAGGCAATAAGCGCTACATTGCTGGATTCGACTCGCCTGATTCATTCAAGTTTCAGGATCCAGCGATCAAAAATCAACAGCACCCCTATGCCTGCATTTTAGGGTGCGCCGACTCAAGAGTGAGTCCCGAGCATACCTTTGATGAAAGTCATGGTAATTTGTTTGTGACACGTGTTGCTGGAAATTTTGTGACACCTGAAATCCTCGCAAGCTTGGAGTACGGAACGGCAGTACTTGGTGCTTCAGTCATCTTGGTGTTAGGACACTCAGGGTGTGGTGCTGTCAATGCTGCAATGAAAGCTGTTGAATCAAAGGCAATTTTCCCTGGGCATATTGGTCAATTGATTGATCAATTGACGCCTTCCGTCGAGCAAGTTAGGCATGATGATCATGAACATTGGCAGCGTGAAGCGGTGATTCAAAATGTTGCGACAAACGTATCCATATTGAAGTCATCCGAACCAATTTTGAAAAAAAGAATCGAGGATGGACTGTTGAAAGTAGTGGGTGGTGTTTACAACCTTGAGAGTGGTGAGGTCTCGATCATTGAGAATTGATCGATAGGGAGTCAGGAGGCATTCTCGAATCCGGCAATAGGCTAAATAGATGAATGAAGATGCGAAATAATATCGATACTTTTATTGAAAACGCTTCAAGATACTTCGATCGCTATGCCCGAAGAGAGTTCATCGCATGGCTGTTGATCGGTCGTTACTTTGCAGTGTTAATACCCGTCATACTGATCGTCGTTGTGACGATATTTGTGTACTTCAATCCCTTTGCGCCTAAAAATGCCTATCTCGCCATCGGACAAACAGGTTCGTCTTACGGTGTCATCGGTGAAAGATTCCAGGAGATATTTTCTAAGTATGGAATTCATTTGCAGTTAATCAAAACGGATGGATTGGAAGAAGGCTTGACCAATCTCGAGGACCCTAAATCAATTGTCAATGCAAGTTTTATAACTGCCGGATCTTCTGTAGCAAAGGACTATCCTGATCTTGTCTCGTTGGGGAGTGTACAGTTTGCGCCGATATGGATTTTTTATAGTGGTGAAAAATTAAATATCGATGACCCTTTTGATTACTTTTCGAAAAGAAAAATTGGTGTGGGATTACCAGAAACAAACTCTAACAAAATGTTTAGACATGCATTATGGGCGAATCAACATGATGCGATCAATTCAAAGGGTTTATTAGAGTTGTCTCATCTTGAATCGGCCGAAAAGCTTAGAGCAGGTGAGCTCGATGCAGTTTTTATTATTGATAGCTTTAATGCTCCTGTCGTCCAGTCTTTGTTACAAGACCCGAAAATACATGTATTGAGCATGAATCTTGCAGACGCGTATGTAAAAAAATATCCCGTTCTTCACAAGCTTGTCATACCAAGAGGATCTTTGAATCTTGAAAAAATATTGCCACGCGAAGACATTATTCTCTTAGGTTCAACGACTAATTTGCTTGTGGAGGCATCAACGCATCCCGCAATTCAATGGTCATTTATGTTAGCGGCAAGTGAGTTTGGGAAATTTTCACAAGATTTTTTTTCTAAGCCCGGTGATTTTCCTAAATATCAAGATTCAGGCTTTCCATTGAGTCCTGTTGCCAAGCGGTTTTACACGCAAGGTCAGCCTGCTGTGTTTGATTATTTACCGCTGTGGATGGGAAGCATTATCGAAAGTGCGTGGGTGATGATCTTAGCTTTTATTGCTTTGATATATCCGTTTTTTAAATGGGTTCTGAAGTTAAGAGCCTATCCATCTAAAAAATTCATGTACAAGAGTTTCATAGACATGCGCGATTTAGATGAGGCAATTGAGTATGTCAAAACAAGGCAAGATATTTTTGCACTGCTTGAGCGTGTAGATCACTTAATACAACTGAATGAAAGTCGTTGGTTAAGTGAAACTGAAGTACGTTTTTATTTTGTTAAGAAAAACATTCTTCTTGGCATGAAAAAACAACTCAATGAAAAATTAAAATCAATAAGTTGAGAGCGCTTTCATTGATTTGATTGCCTGAGTGATCGGTTCAGTTGAAACCTTGGTTTTCCCAGCGTATGGATGATCAATAATCATGACTGCTGAAAAGATGAGACTCAACATAGTGACTTGTGTACTGAGCGCAATAATGCGCATCGGTGTAGCATGACTGAGTCGTAAGGCACAAATGATCGCAACACCAAAAAGGTAAAGATAACTGATTGTCCAGAATAGGGTGGGTAACCCACCTAAGGCATTCAGTAATCTAATTTCTCTTGAAAGAATCACTTGATCAGTTTTTCGAACAATTTCAGAATAAAGGGCTTTTTGTTGTTCTGTTTCAGGTTTGAATAGTATTAAATTATTGCTAAATTTGTGCAGGAGCTTTTCTGTCGTGGGATCTTCGCCACCACTTAATTTAGGCCATTCATCATTCACAATTGAAATTGAATATTGCATCAAGTCTTTGCGCATGGATTTTGCGGCAGGACTGCCATCGAGTATCAGTGTTCGATCAAGACTTTCGATATTTGTTCCTTCATTCATGGCATTGGTTTCATATGTGTCAGCAGATCCCATGACAAGAACCAACGTGAATCCTAGAATGACGTAAGCAGCGCTGAGTGTGTTTTGTGTAGCGGTGTCGACTACGTCTGTATCATTATCGTAAAGGTGCTCAGTGGTGATGAAATTTCTAAAAATGAATGAAAGGCCAGCCATGACGCTCAGCGTGACGAGAGGGTAGGCCCATAGCACGACCCATTCAGGCAGGATTTCGAAGAGTTTTAAATGAAAGTCATACATTTTCTTGTCCTGAAATTGTCAGCGCAAAACGCCCCAAAGACACATCGGTCATGAAACAACCTCTTTGTACTCGACTATCATGGGCATAAGACTTGCTGAGTCATCCTAGTGTGATTTATGCGAAAGTCTGTCTACTACGACGATCGTGATTGCAGTCGCCATCAATACAATTTGAATGGCCAATTGCATCAGGATTGTTTCCATTTCTATATGAGCAGCATTGACAAAGGTGGCCAATAAATGAACAGCACCAATGGTGACGATAGAAATCGCTAACTTTATTTTAAGAGAACCTGGGTTGACATGCGCCAACCACTCAGGTTGGTCAGGGTGGTCATCAAGATTGAGCCGGGAAACAAAGCTTTCATATCCACCTACGATTACCATGATGAGCAAGTTTGCCACCATGACGATATCGACAAGATCAAGAACCTCTAGGATGACATGTCTTTCTGGGGAGCGTTTAAACACAATGAGCTCAATGACTTCCCATAAGTGAATAAAGAACTCATAGGTATATGCTCCCAGTGCGATAATCAATCCAATATACAACGGGAGCTGTAGCCATCGCGCGGCAAACATCAGCGATTCAATGGAATTCCTTGGATGAGCAGGGATATTTTTATTCATTTCTATTTATTTCCTTTTCAATCGAAATACTCAATCTTTACCGATTGAGTAAATGAGGGATGCTCGTTTTAAAGATTTGCCTTTGAATGCATACCGCGCATTGGGATTAGGATTTGGTTGAGGCAAGTCGATAGAGCTCAAGATCACCTGATCGCCAAAGCATCCGCAAATATTCACTGCACAATTTTTATAGATTTCGATAAAAGATGAACCATCATCTACTTCAAAATCAAAAATATCGCGATCTTTGCGTTGATCTTTGGTTACGTCAATAATCAGGCTTTTATGAATTTCTACACGGCTACTGCTGATGTTAAATGCATCTTCCATCGGATTTTTAATTTCGATACGATTGAATGAAACATGTGAATTGGTAATGTCGATACCGTCATCCGCAGAATAAAAGCTACGAATCGCCCGAACATTCCATTCGTGTTTCCCAACGCCTAAAATTGAAAATCCATCCACATCGTCCCGTACTGCATTTTTCTTTTGTTTGACGGTTTGGCCCGATGGATCGTGACGACCTAAATAGTAGGTCGCGATGAGATCTGCATTGAAGGACGACAAAGGTTTTTTACGATTGACTGTGACCGAAACTGTGTCTTTTGTCGCATCCTGAAAATTTCCTAAAAACCAGACACCGCCGTTGTCGCATTGTTTGACAGCTTTATAATTTTCATCTGCAGCCTTGATGTATAGGCGTTTTGCTTTCAGTGTTGAGCCCTGATCAAAAATCAACGCTGAACGCCGAAGCTTTGATTTTTCTTTCATTCCATTGGTGATCAATATTGTTGTTTGATCCTCAATCGTGAGCGTGACTCCCGGTGCAACATGCACTTCTGCGTCTATGACATGAATGGTATTTGCTTTGAGTGTCGTATTTTTTTTGATGTCTCGAACGATCAATTCAATATGTTTGTTCATGATTTCAACCTAGGTAGTGTAGGACTAAGAGTGCTGCACAAGCTGATTAATTATGCACGACGACTGACTTTCGTCATTTTTTTGCGTGCGGGTCTTTTGGCAGGGACTGTCTCTTTCATTGGTTCGGAATGCTCAGTCGCATTCAGTTGAAGCTCCCCTTTTTTAAAATTAACAGTCCGAGATATTTTTTTATTTTCGTTTGGATCGGCATCGACTTTGTTATTCTTGCGTGCTCTAGCGTTCAGGGCCTTGCCACCGACTATCTCTGTGTTGTTTTCCTTCATTCCCCACTCTTCTGCGTCAATCGCTTCATCGAAGCCGATCAAAATGATGTCACCCACATGTATATGGACATTCACTTTGCCATCTGCATGACTGAAATGACTGCTTCGTGTGATGGCTTCTGTGATCGATGCCGCAGTTTTTGTAGCAAAATCCGTTAAGTTTTCAGTTTGACGATTTTTACTTGGTACTTTTTTAATTGCCTTTCCAGCAGTTCTCATCATTATTTGATCCTTAAAGTATTCAGGAATTGAAAGATTAGGGGTTGGGGTATAAGGCTTTCCAACATTCGCATTGATCAGCCAGGCCGCCATCAAATTGACCGAGTCGATCGTTCGCTGTGGCAACGACCATCCGTCCTTCGGAGGCTAGTTAAAACGCTTGCTGCGATTAATGAGCGCATCGTATAAGATTATTGGACTATAAATTTTTGATCGAATGAATGATTTGATAAAAATGTATCACTTTAGATGATCACTAATTCTTACAAATTGCGACATCCTTTGAGTTGCGTTAATTTGTAGGATTTTGTTGGTACAAGATCTTTTTCCTTTGCACGGATACCCAATTAGATATCCTGTATGCAGGTTGTGACACTCATCAATCCGCTTATATTTCACCTCGTAATCTCTTATACCAATTCAAAAATTAGTAATGGAATGTATTGAAAAAATATCTATCGCGTTGACAGTCACTGCACTGAGTGGCAGTGCCTTTGCCAAAGGAAGTGGCGGTGTTTCATTGACTCATCTCACAATCACGGCTGGAGACGCCGGAATAGCTCCAGGTATCTTGGCAATTGTGACAAGTATCGCCATAAACTCCATCACTTCCTTGGTATAGGACTCATCATTGTCCGCGACTGAGTATGTGATGCCTTTGTATTTGACGGAGGCTGCAGCTTCAACGTTGTTTACATTTTTATACACTTTGAACAAAGGCAGCGGTTTTTTGTAGCGTTCGTTGTAGCTATCAAATACTGATTTCGATGGTTGTAGCATCACTTCCTTGGATCCATCGCCTTCGAACTGGGCGTTTAGGACTGCCCCAAGAAAATCGAAGACGTTCCCAGGTGAGCGTACGCCTATGACAAACTCGAGATTTTTGGCATCAGGAAAATGCGAAATGAACGATTTAATTGCTTTTGCATTGGATAAATCAGGCTTTGCAAAGCGAGGGGAGTCTTTGCAATAAGATTGCTGACTTAATAGATCTCCAAGCAATTCTTGTGTTTGATATTTATTGACACATACACGCGCCAGTTGATCGTTTTTAACTAATTGGTAAAGCTCCCTACCGTTTTTGTTGACTTTTTCAAAGGAGAGTAGGCCTTTGGCCAAATTGTCGACCGTAGATCCTCCCCACGCATCCAGTGAGCGACTCAGAGCAGATTGTTCTATCGGAGGTCCGAGAGGTGTCTTGACAAGCGTGTTTTCAATGCCTAACCCCGACTCAATCAACAAATTCAGAACATCTTGAAATTCTTTGTATTTCGGGTCAAGCGGGTCATTGTTGAAACGATGAATGGATTGATTGTTTTTCCTTAATTCAACGCTCTCGATCAACAGAGTGTATGAAACAACCCGAGGCAATAAGCGCTCAGTTCCTTTCACACCAAGTACACTCAGAGGAATTTCTTTTAGAAATGACTGCATGAATTGCGCATTGTCTAAAGAAGCTTGTGTAAAGGTGAATCCATTGTTAACGGACAACCCCAGTGATGCATTAATGATTGAAGGGGGAGTCGCTACAGTACCTGCACTTTGTGTCGTATTTGCACCAGCATTAGCTACGACATTCCCTGTGCCAATCACTGAGGGAATATCAAGGAAACTCAACGGCATATTCCTTGAGGAGCGAACGATATTCAATAGAATATTTTCGTTACTGTAGTTTTCAACAATTTGCCTGTAAGCCGTGGACATGTCACTGAAACTACTTGAGTTGATTCCAGTGCAACCTGTCAATGCCCCAACGAGTACTATCGTCGACAAAGTTTTAAATTTCATTGCGTGACCTGCCGTGAACAATAGATGTTTAAAGTGTAAGCCACCTGTTTCAATGGCGATGATCTTTGGAACATTTTGTCAATATTTGTCGGTATTAATGACTGCCTTTGAGTCTCTCGATCGATTTTTTTTGAAATCGTTGATGAGGAAATGAATACCCAATCTAGACCATAAATATTTTTTAGTTTTGTGGGAAGTGATGTGAATAGTGGCTGCTTAAGCTCAGAAAATAGCTAGATACCTCGATATTAATTTTTACTTAGTTTTGATGCGTTGATCTCATTTATAACTCTTACAATCCGAGGTGGCGGGTGAGGCATCACTAGGATGTGTCTTAGTTGTCTCTTGTGAAATCTAAAGCTTAAACCTAAGATCCACTTATCTAATCAATACACTTAAGGATTTATTCATGCGATCGCTTCCTGTCTATGTCTGCTGCGTGGTGTTCACCATTGCATCATCACCTGTGATTGCGCAGTCGTCGCTGACGCTTTACGGCACCTTAGATGCGGGCTTTGCATATCAAAATCACTCTGCAAATAACTCAGGAACCTACGGTAGCGCATCGCGATTTGCACTCATTAGTGGTGGACAATCAGGTAATCGCTTTGGTCTCAAAGGCAAAGAAAAAATTTCTGACAATACTGATTTAAATTTCGTCTTGGAAAACGGGTTTGATATCGGGAACGGCACGATGAGTCAGAGTGGACGCCTTTTTGGTAGACAAGCTTGGTTCGGTGCGAGTTATAAAGGATTAGGCAACTTTCGCCTCGGCCGTCAGTATGATTTTGCGAACGAGTACGTTTCTGAATTAACACCTTTCGGACCAGGTGATTTTGCTTCTGCATCACTAGGTCTTTCTTTTGGTTCTGCGAATGCTGAGCGCTTTAGCAACATGATTCGCTTAGAGACTGATCGTATTGAAGGTTTTAAAGCAGGTATTGGCTACACGTTTTCTTCCCAGATCCCTTCGGCTTATGTGATTGATGGGGCATACCCTTTGGTGCCTGGTGATTCAAGGGATTACAAATTTGCGAGCCAAGATAACTTGCGCGCGATCTCGTCAGGTATTCAATATAAAAGTGGTCCTCTTTATGCGACAGCCACCTACGATTCATATTATCCAAATGCCGCAACTGCAAAAGGACAAGTCCCCAATGCATCCGCATGGATACTAGGCGCGGCTTACGATATCGGACTTTTTAAAGTCTCTGGTGCTTACGGGCAAACAAGAAATGCTTGGTTAAATCCAGCTCAGCTTATTCAAACTTTCTCAGAGCCGAGTAATCTTGGCACGACAAACAACAGTATTATTTTTGATCAGAATATCGCGGTTGATTCCTACTTATTAGGATTAACGTACTCACCTAATAAAGTGACCAATGTTTTTCTTTCATGGCAGATGGCGAAACCCTCTAGCGGCATGCTGTCCAACAGTTATTTCCCACTCGGCACTCAAACTGTTTATAGCTTTGCCTACACCTATAACTTCACTCCGCGAACTAACATCTATGCGTTGGCTGCTTATTCGACTAACTACAGCTTGAGTCAAGGACTGACATATTCGCTAGTCGGTTTCGGTTTGCGTCATAAATTCTGACCCAAATACAACATATTTATTCAATGTAAGTATTGGTCAGTTTGTTGTATGTTGTTTGATGTGAGGTCTGTTCGTTTAGTTTTGCTGGTAGGCCGCCGAGCCATCGATTTGGGCGCAGATCGAATTGATTTGCATGGATGATTGAGTCAGGACAGATTGTCTGTAGCTACCATCCTGTCTAAGTCTTTGCATGTGATAACGATTAGCATCGACGTAGGTCGGTATCAGCGCAGAAAGTGATGCATCACATGCGCCAGCCGCCTCGGCTAATGCATCCCCGTGAATATGTCGGGTAAATCCGTGCATCAGCGTGATCGCAATATCTTTTGGCAGTTTCATCGCGGCAGACATGCGTTGACCCAGCGCCTCGAGCATCGATCGAGTCAGCACTTTCGTATTTTCATCGAGGCAGGGCTTATGTTGACCGAAACTTTTTAGCCAATTCTCGGCGCAACCGTCACGAGCAAGGTCAGTCATGATCCTTGAGGGTATTCCCAAAAGTTGTCCAACAATTTGCCAGAGCGCGGCAACATGTTTCTGCTCTTCCTCAGTCCATTCAATGCCAAGACCTTCTAGAGCCCGTGGTGAGACCACAGCAAAACCTAACCACGTATGTACCATTTGACGTTGATCAATTGGCGTACAGATGCTTTGATATTGATTGTTTTTATTCATACTTGCCCGCACTTTGGCATGCATCAGTCGAACTTGCAGGGTATGAACGTAGCCAGACCCTCCTATTTGCCACGCATCCGCTTGTAAAAGCTTGAGAAGCCATAATTGCGTTTCAGACAAGCGTCTAGACGCGGCTTCATTCACAAGTTTTCCGCTCTGAACGAGTGTGTTGGCTATTTTTGGATCTGTATAGGTATGCAGGAGTGCGCCCGGTCCCAGTGATACGCTGATCCACATTGGACTTGCATACAAGTACGGAATCGCTGCAAAATCTAGGAAGGAAGCTGACCGCAAGAACGCTTCGGCTTGATAAAGCAAAGTATGATAATAGGCGGGGGCTTGTGGGATCGAATGCGCACCATTTCTCATTCCCTCAACTAACCAATTTTTTTCTTCAGGTGTGGCTTTTGTCCAGTCCGCAATGACGGCATCTGCAAGTGGATCGCCTTCATTGAGTTCGGGCCATTCGTTTTGATTGATGAGATTATTCATTCAACTGAATCCATGTAGGGCAATTTTTCTAATGTCGTGATTCGTAAGTATTCGTCGGAAAGTAATGGTTTTTTAGACGCCAATTAGGTTTTACTCTTTAACCAGTCAGGTTGTATTTTCAGTGGTCTCTTATTTCAATCAAGGAATACAGTATGAAAAGTAAATTCATTGTTTCAACATTGTTGTCAATTGGCGTGAGCTTGGCTGCTAGCTCAGCCATGGCTCAATATACAGGGTCGTCTGCAACGCGCGGTGGTTTTCAAGGACCCGGCAGTGCCTCTGAACAGCCGATGAGTGTTGCTAATATTTTGCGTACCCCGGTCGATGATCTGCGAGTCACACTCCGGGGTAACATCCTTAGAAAGATTGGTGGCGACAAGTATATTTTTAGCGATGGTACAGGGGAAATTCGTGTTGATATTGATCACTCGGAGTGGCCTGCGGAACCCGTAAATGAAAAAACGACCGTTGAAATTATCGGTAAGGTAGACGTAGAGTTTATGAGTCCGACGGAAATCGACGTTAAGGTCCTGCGCATCATCAAGTAACTTCAATCACTATCTAAAGCATAGAGGCAAGTCGTTATTTGTTTTTGAAAACCATTTCCATTAACGGGACGACTTGTTTTTTTCTGCTCATGACACCAGCTGCCCATCCTGAATGATTGTTTAATTCAATGTTAAATGCTTTCGCAATATCGGGTTGATTTGCACCCGTTAATACGACTTCAGACCCCATGGATTGCACGTCTGTCAGCATGAGTACAATCGTTTTATATCCTTGCTGTTTCAGCAATAGTTGCATCTCTTCGTAAAAATCCTTTTTGCGCTTTTTCAGAAGTTCAAAGTTAAATGCTGATAACTGCGCTATTCCAACCTTGTTGCCACTCATCTCAAAACTCTTAAAGTCTCTTTGCAGCAAACTGTCAATGGATGCAGTTTTTAAATCCACTTCGCCGGCCAAAAACATTTGTTGAGCATACTGTTGGATATCTTCGACGCCTGCAATCGATGCGAGGCTCCTGGCGGCAATCTCATCAGATTCGGTTGAGGTGGGTGACCGAAAGGTCAAGGTATCTGAGAGGATTGCCGTCAACATGACACCGGCAATAGAGGGCGGTATGGGTATCCCTGCTTGTTGGTAAAGTTGCCAGATGATTGTGTTGGTGCAGCCAACGGGCTTGATGAGTACTTC